>Ga0302320_10019895_pt1 | contig 13439 bp, 8 predicted proteins | sample Bog_T0_3_FD_202130 | JGI IMG/M metagenome (GOLD analysis project Ga0302320, IMG submission 202130) | Peat permafrost microbial communities from Stordalen Mire near Abisko, Sweden - Bog_T0_3 | ecosystem: Environmental > Terrestrial > Soil > Wetlands > Peat | place: Sweden: Abisko, Stordalen Mire...
TGACCCAGCATGGCAAAATAATTTGACCCTTCTCCTTGAGCAACAAGTTGCTTCGAAAACCTTACTGCGCCCATCATCCGCGCCCAGGGTCCTCTTGAAGGCGCCGGGGTCGCCTCGTGTTCTGCTTCAATAATTAATTTAGGGCCGAGCTGCTGTTGGAGAGGCGCTTTTAATTGCTTCAACGTTTTTTCTGCCGTACTATGGAAATAATTATTGGTGTCCGGATAATTGTCCAGGAATCTTGATAAAGCCGTAATGGCCTCATCCTTCACAGGACCAGATACTATTTTCCCAAGATCACGTAATGCCTCTAAGATCGCTATGATGCCCTGACTTGCGGGATCATCAGCGATACTGTTTAATGCCGTAACATAAATACGCAATATTTCTTCTTTGTCTATAATCTTGTCGTTTAATATTTTTAAGGACCCTTCTGCAGCTAACATAATAAAAATCCCATTACTATAGCCTTCCAATTTCTCTTTTCTTAAATTATCTAACAACAGGACTATGGCTTCTAACTTCCCTGTTGGCCCCAACCTACCCACTGCCCATTCACGAACATCTCCTTTGTTGATATCTAAAGCCTTTTGAAGAAGGCCAAACATCTGCTGGGAAGTCATCCGCAGATTATCAATCTCTTTCATTGCAGATCGACGAATACTCTCTTTCTCATCCGACAACTTAGTCACCAGCTCATTTACATTGCTTTGCATCGCAGCATCCGGAGTTTGGTGTTCACCGTTAATATCCCGCCTCATCACAAGTGTCCATACCTTCAACGCCTCCTCACGGATCTTCTTATCAGTGGAAACACTCCATAGGAAGAGACAATCGCCTTGCTGAAGATAGTAGGGGGCATTCATGATCAAAGTCTTCGTAAATAACTTTTGCAAGCCAGGACTCATTCTTTTATAGATATCTTTTAAGAATTTATGGTGGACTGGATGTTTAGAGAAAAAATCATCAACGCCTTGTTTCAAAGCTCTACCATACACAGGATCATTATTGATCTTATCATTGCCCTTAGCGCTAAGCAGAGATCCTAAGTATGCCTGCAAAGAATCAAATACTTGCGGATCATCCATCATCGTACACCAGGCGTATAAAAGGTCCGGATCAACTGTTGCAGGATATTTATGCCCTTTTACTTTTGCTTCTTTTATGCCATTAATTATCTTGTCTTTAGCAATGACCTTAAACCCTTGAAGCTCAGGCGCTGAAATTCTTGGAATTTCCTGTACCGTCAACATGAAAGTATACCCGCCTGTCGGCTGGTTAACTGTTTGAGCAACGGCCTGCTGCTGAAGGACTGACAGTGACAAAAGAGTGCCGGTCAGCACCGTCAACACCGTCTTGGAGAACGAGGTAAAGCTGAACCCCCCCGAGAAATATTTCCTGGGTATCGTATGTCCGCCAGTGGCGGGATCAACATCTTCTTTTATATAATTAAATGCGCCTTTTTTAAAAGCTTGCAGGTAGCGTTGATAGATATCTTGTACGGACACAAAATTTTGTGTCCGTACAGTTAAGCCTTTAATTTTGCTTTTGTCTGCATACACTTTGTTTAAAATGCTTGTCTTTAATGCTCTCTTGTACCAGGTAGCTAAGATCATGGCCTGGTACATCTGCCTTAACTGAGCAAAATTCTTGCCTTCGTTGACCTCTTTTTCTAATACGGGAAGAACTAGATTACGGACAATTTGGGAGCCTAACGTGTTTGTTGGTACGGCGTTACTGTTGTTTCCCTGGGATGCTTTCACATTCAAGCCTAGTTCGCTTGGCAACCGGCTTGGGGACACGGCTGAAGCCATGTCCCCTGGTTGGCGACCGCTCTTCTCAAGCGCTAAATAATCTTCTTCCAGCATTACTTTCAAATGGCTTCTTACTATCAGCACCTTGCCTTCATGCTCCCACACCATTGCCTCTGCGGGGACTATCCATACTTTGTTGAAGGTATTGACCGGGATCTGGGTTGTTCCATATTCTTTGGCCGCTTTGCTGTAAACTTCCTGCCAAAATTCTTTGCCTAAGGATTTTTCCGGGTAGATCAAAGAAGCGGTTAGCTGTTTTAAAATATAATCCTGGGCTAAAAGATCCCGCCCCATCATGGTCTGACCAAAACTGTTCTGAATGATCCGTTCTTTTTCATAAGGGGACAGATTGACCCATAGATCATCTTCCGGAATGGTCAATGCCGTTAAAAAATACTTCATAACTTTCAACGCTTCATCAGAAAGGGCATCGCCTTTTAAACGGTCATGGCCGGTATCCATTAGAAAATCGAATTTAAAAGCATTTTCCGGATGAATAATCATCCCTTTAAGGGTTAGCGGCACATAAGCGGCGGTCGTAGAGATCATGCTTCCGGGCACAGGAAGCTGATCGATACTAAATCTCCCGCTTTCCCCGACATTGGCAGGACCTGTCAGCGCAGAAGGCTGGGCTTGGGCGTATTGAAAATTAGTAAGAATAAAGGTAACACAGACTAAGGAGGCGATAAAACGTTTGATCATAGTGCTTCAAATATAACATATTTTTTTAATAAAAACCTTTTTTGGAGTCACATTTCTACAGGTACTAGGGGATCTAAATGCCCTTTTTGAACAGGGATCATTAAGATCAAGGGAACGCAGAAAAGAAATATAACCATCAAGAATATAGAAATGTCATTGTAGGCCATCATTTCCGCCTGCCGGGTCACCAGTCCATTGACCATAGCCAGTGCCGCCACTTTAGCCTCTCCCAAGGACATTCCGGAACGGTGCATAAATCCCACCGTTTGATGGTAGAAATTTACAAATTTAAAATGGAACGGGCTGATCGCTTCTCCCAGATAAACGTGATGGATCTGCGTATTTCTCTCAAGCAAGGTCGCCACGATCGCATAACCGATATTGCCGCCGACTTGCTGAAAAAGATTGAACAGGCCTGATGCCGAGGTCATATGTTCCTTATCCAGAGAACTTAACGATACCGTTGATAAGGTCACAAAAATAAACGGCATCCCTGTTCCCATCAAAAGCAGGATGGGAATAATATTCCCCTGTCCGGCTGTTGTGGCCAAATGAGCCAGTTGAAAGTAGGAAATACATACCACCGCAATGCCAAAGATCATTAACTGACGGGGGTCAACAAGATTATAAAGATTCCCGACCAGAGGCAAAACACACATCAGCGCAACCGCTCGGGGCATCAGCACCAAACCCGCCTGGTATGCCGGATAATTCAAAAGCCTCTGGGTAAACTGCGGCAAAATAAACGTGGTCCCATAAAGCGCCACGCCAAATACCAGAACGACCAAGATCCCCATACGAAACTGAATATTCTTGAAGATCCTGAGGTTAACGATCGGCTCTGCAACCGATAACTCCCATAGCACCAGAGATAAAAGGATAACTCCGGTAAATATCGCTGTCCACAAGATCCAGGCAGATTCAAACCAGTTTTCCTGCTGTCCGCGTTCCAGGAATACCTGTAAACCCGTTAAACCCGCCGTCAGTAAAACAATGCCGACAATATCGATCTTCTTAATACCCCGTCGAAGATACGGGGGGTCATGCACAAAGGTGCCGACCATGAACATTCCAAACAAACTGACGGGTATATTGATAAAAAAGATCCATGCCCAGCCGTAGTGATCGGTCAGCCACCCCCCCAGGACCGGACCGACGGCCGGAGCCACCACCACCCCCATGGAAAAAAGGGCCATGGCCATGCCCTGTTCTTTCTTGGGAAAAACCTCACGCACAATGGCTTGAGCCAAAGGGACCAAACTGCCGCCACCCATGCCCTGCAGGATACGGCATGCGATCATCTGCGGGAAGGTATGCGACATGCCGGCCAGGATGGAGCCTATCGTAAAAATGACGAAGGAAAACATATAAAAGTTTTTCCTTCCAATCAGTGTCGACCACCAGCCGGCCATGGTCATCATAATAACAGCGGCGATACTGTAGGCTGTGGCCACCCAGGTGATGGCTGATAGATTCTGTCCAAAAGACCCCATCATGTGCGGCAAGGCGACATTGACTACGCTGACGTCCATAACCCCCATGAACGCCCCGATCATGACCGAGGCCCCCACCATCCATTTATTGGGTTTATATTCACTCATATTGTTTTACAGGTCAATGGTAGGAACGACTGACATCCCCAATTCCAGCGGTTTTTGAGGGTCTAAGGATCCGTCAAAAACAATTTTAACGGGGACGCGCTGAACGACCTTGATAAAATTTCCTGTTGCATTCTCAGCAGGCAATAAGCTAAATCTGGATCCGGTGCCTTGTTGAATACTTTCAACATGACCGTGAAAGATCACTCCAGGATAAGCATCGACACTAATGGACACCTTAAGCCCGGGATGGATATGGGTCATCTGCGTTTCCTTTAAATTAGCGATCACCCAACGCTCTGAGGGCACGATCGCGAGCAACGCCTGACCTTCCTGCACGAACATCCCCGGTTCAAGGGCCTTCTGGGTCACCACCCCATCGGCCGGGGCTGCAATATGAGTATACGACAATTTTAAATTCGCCTGGTCAAGTCGCGCTTGGGCGGCCTGGACCTGAGCTTTTGCCGTATTCCAACGCAAGAAAGCCTTGTCATACTGCTGCTGAGAAACGTCATGTCCGGCCAATAATTTCCGATAGCGCGTCACATCCTGCCCGGCTTGTTGTTCCTCAACCTGGGCCGCTGCTAACTCGGCTTGGGTCAGATTAGCTAAAACTTGATAATCCCGACGATCAATATCACAAAGAGGGGACTGTGCTTTGACGATCTGATTATCTCTAACATAAACTTTGTCAATATGCCCCGAGACCTTGGGGCTAATGACAATGACATCCCCTTCAATGTAGGCATCATCGGTTGACTCATGGGAAAACAGGAACCATAACCCGTATCCCAACAAAACTCCTCCCGCAAAAGTCGCGGCCAATGTTAATTTCCAATACTTCTGATTAAAATCCTTAAAACCTGTGACGATCTTGTTGGCCATACCCCTTCCCTTCTATAAATGAAATGATTCCACTTTTCCTAAAGCAGAATAATAGTTAACCCGTGCCATATGATACTGCACCAGGGCTGTCACATACGCCTGGCGCGAATCTTCAAGTGTGGTTTGGGCGTCGACTACCGCAATATTATTTCCCACACCGTTGGCATACTGATCACGGGCCAAATCAACTTCCTTGGTGGCCAGCTTAAGGGCTTCAAGTGACGCTTTGACCTGCTCGGTTGAGGTCGTCAATGTTTGAAGGGACAAACGGACATCCTCTTCAACCTGCGTTTGCAGATCATTATATAACGTCCGGGCCTGCGTTAACTGACTGCGCTGCTGGCGGATCGCACCCTCAATCGCACCCCCCTCAAAAATGGGCATATGCATACTCACCGCAATATCGGCGACGCTGTGCGCATATTTGTTCGGCTCCACGGCTGACTGGCCATAATCTCCGTATAAATCAAGCTTGGGCAGTCTTTCACGGCTGGCCTGAGCTAGACGATATTGCTCATATTTAACTTTTGAATCTGCAATAAACATTTCAATGCGGGCCTTATCTGCTATATCAACGGCATCCCCGATGACAAGTTGTTTCTCGACAAAGAAAGCCAGCGGGTCAATGGGACGAACTTCACTGTCCAAAGGCAGTCCGGTAATACGTTTGAGCGAAAGCAACGCGGTATTGAGCGTCTGAATGCCACCCTGCTCTTTGGCTTTCTGCGAAGCTAGTCGGGTTTCGGCCCTGACCACGTCAAGTTCGGTAACAACACCAGCGCCAAGCTGATGCTCGGCCAGACGCGTCAAGTGTTCTGCCAGGTCCACATCTTTTTTAACATCCTGCAACTGCTCCCGGGCCTGCAACACATCCAGATATGCCATCACGGCTGCGGTAACCACCTGCTGTTGGGCTAGTTTCTCTTCGAAATCAGCAATAACCACATCTTCATTAGCCGCCTGAAATTTAGAAATCGCACTTAAGTCAAAGATCCGTTGCGTGACTTGAAAACGCGCATCAAAAGTATTATACGGCCCGATGACCCCGGAAGGTACCACCTGAGCAAAAAAAGGCAGCATCCCCTGAGCCGCCAGATTTTCCCAAAAAGCCCTGCCTTGGGATATGCCTAAAGAAACATGCGGCAGAAGATCAGAATCATTAAGCATTCTACGGCCGTGAGCCTCATCAATCTTCTCCAGGGCTACCTTAAGCAGGACATTATTATGCTTGGCATAGTCAATAGCCTGCTGCAGGCTCAAACTCAAAGTCATCCCCTGGTCATTAATTCTTTGAAAACCATCTGTCCCGCCATTGGCAAAACCAACTGCCAATACCTGGCCGGCAATAACCGCGGTCATCAAAACCCCAAGAATCAGCCCATATTTCCGGTTCATCTTTATCCCTTCCTAAAATATAAAAATATACACGAAGAAGACCTGTTTTAATAGAAAAATTTTTTATGCGGATTTAAAACGCAGCGTGGATAAAAGGGAAGAACCCCAGATACTTATCATCGTCATTGAAATTAAGCAGGCCGATCTGCAAGCCGTACAATGATCCTGTAGTATTAACAAGGCCCAATTGGACTCCCCGCATTTCTTCTTTGGCGTCGTTAAAGAACACGGAAGCTTGAAGGCCTTCACATGAACCTTTAGTCCTATTGGCTAATACACCTAATTGAACCCCTTTAGCATCATGCCGGACTTGATTAAACAAGCCCAGTTGGAACCCGCTAAAATCCTCCTTGACCAGATTTACCATTCCCCACTCAAAAGCATGGGCATTGTGCCTAGTGTCGTTCACAATGCCCAGATCAACACCCCCAACATCCTGATTGACCCCGTAAATAATATTAAGCCTGAAACCATCCACGCTATAATCATCCGCGCATACTTGCAGAGGATCAAACAAACTTACCTGAAGCGACGTTATCTGTTCTGCCCGGCAGATACCCGGGAAGAACAAAAAACATCCCAAGATCAATAATTTTATTTTCATAGCTCCTGCGTAGGCTGATGTCGATATGTTTTCCTGCGTATAAAAATCTTTACCGCCGCCTTCGGCTAACCTTTTCGCCTAACCAATTTTTTGGCACCAACGTTGCCAGCATGAACGAAAGATTTTAGCAGGAAAATATATCGATATCAGCCGTCCATGATTTTATGGAAAAAACAGTCCCTTAATAATTATTCGCTTTTATCTGAAAAACCTCTTTGCCGTGCTGACAGACCGGACAAACCCCCGGGGCTTGTTTGCCGATATGAATATGCCCGCATTCAGCGCATACCCAGATCGTTTCCTCATCCTTAGTAAAAACTTTATTATCGGCAATATTCTTCGCTAACTGACGATAACGGTCTTCGTGCTCTTTTTCAATTTTAGCGATCATTTTAAACTGGGCAGCGATCTTAGGAAAGCCTTCTTCTTGAGCGATCTGGGCGAAATGAGGGTACAGATCCGCAAATTCTTCATGTTCTCCCGCAGCAGAGGCCAGAAGATTATCATATGTTTCTCCGACAAAACCCGCCGGATAAACAGCTGTTATCTCCAGAGCTCCGCCTTCCAGGAAGGCAAAGAATGTCTGGGCATGAACCTGTTCGTTATGTGCCGTCTCTTTAAAGATCGCCGCAATACGACCGTAGCCTTCTTCCTGGGCCTTCTCGGCAAACATCACGTACCGGTTACGGGCTTGAGACTCTCCGGCAAAAGCTTTCAGTAAATTTTGCTGAGTCTGGGTTCCTTTTAATGTTTTGCCCGCACGATATCCGGCAAATCTTTCTCTCAATTCCTGTCTCATATCCCCTTCTTTCTGTTAGTCCTTAGTTTCCGACTTATCCTCTTTAAATACGCCCTCTCCGCTCTGGGCCCATAAATGTTTGAACTGTTTGGTATATTTTGACACCAGCTCTTTATCCGTCAAGATCAATAAATTCTCGGCGTTCTTCTTTTCTGCTGAAACCGTCCAATTAAATGAACCGGTCAGTAACACGCGATTATCGATCAGGGCAAACTTATGATGCATCAGCCCGGGACCCAAAGCAAATTTAACATTCAATCCTTTGCCGATCAGGTATCTGCTTTTTGAGAACGGCTCTTTGATCTGGGCATTATCTAAAACGATCCTGATCTTGATCTGCCTTTTTTTGGCATCAACCAGCGCTTGAGCGATCTCTCTGGAAGTAAAAGAATACATCGCAATATCAATGGACCTCTGCGCCTTGCCTATCTCGGTGGCAACCGCTTCCTGACAGCCGCCGTTAGGAGAAAAATATGCTTTTGAATCTGCAAAAGCCCTCGACGCTACGCACACCAATAAAAGCAACCCTGCTAATTTTAAGAAATATTTCATAGAAGTATCCTCAAAAGAATTTGTACTGTTTAGAAAATATGCTATTATCTTTAATACTATCAACCTTATAAAAGGAGATTTTGATCATGGATAAAAAATGCTGCTGTTCATCCACCAAAAAAGTTGCAAAAAAGAAAACAGCCAAGAAGAAATAACTGCTGTAAAATTTTTGCGTTCTTCATAAAACCCTCTGAAAGAAAATCTTCAGCGGGTTTTATGTTTTCTTAATGCGTAATAATATCCCTCCTTCCTTTGTATTTCAACAGACGTATCAAAAAGTTTGTTAATATTTTTATCCGTCAGCATGGACCGCTTCGGACCTTCATCATAGATCTTCCCGTTTTTCATTAGGATCACGCGATCGATCTGGGGGATGATATCGGGAATATTATGGGTCACCAGAATGATGCCGGTACCTGATCCGGCAATTTTGCGTAATATGTTGCTGAACTTATACAGTGCATGCAGATCAAGACTGTTGGTCGGCTCATCAAGAATAAGAGCCTTGGGATCATGCACCAGAGCCCGACCGATCAGAAAACGCCTGGCCTCTCCGGACGACATTTGATCCATCCGTCTCGCCTTAAGGTGGCCGATCTCCAAGAATTCAATGACTTGATCCGCTTTTTTCTTCATCTTCAGGGTCAGCGGCTCTTGAAACAACCCAATACTGCCAAAAAAACCTGATAACACCATCTCCATACCCGTTATGTCCCTGGCACAGGCGTATTGCAGATCATTGGAAACAATCCCCAGCAAAAATCGCAAATTAAAAACATCCCACCGGTCCTGTCCCCAAATTCTAAACGAACACTCCCCACTTTCAGATAAAGGATAATATTCTCTGGTAATAAGCTTGATCAACGACGACTTACCGGCCCCGTTAGGACCTAAAATAGCAACATTCTCCCCCTCATAGATCTTCAGGGAAATGGAATCCAAGACCTTATTATGATTATCTTTGAGAACCGTGATGTTCTTAAATTCCAATAGAGGACGATCGGCTTTCTTCATCTTTTCTATTGTTACTCAGCCCTTCTACCTAGTCAATCAACAATTAGTTTTTTGCGCCTTTAGCCTTAGGCAGACAACACGGGGTTGAAGAAGACATCGGACAGGCACTGCGCGCCTTATGCAGCCACTGGTCACGCTGACCGCACGTACAAATAGCGGCATCCAATTGGGTTTTCTGCTCTTTAGGAGCCTTGTCTCGAAGATCCTGCAGAACATCTTTCTGATAAGCATTTAAATATTCAAGCTTGGTAAGAAATATCTTTTGTTCTGTCGCCGGCATTTTAGCTATAGCCTCCAAAGATGCTCCTGCCTCATTCAGCATGGCCTTAAGGGTCTGAATATCAATACGGCCATCTTTATTAAATTCCTCAACCAGTTCTTTGGAGCGCCGCTGGGAAAACACAATTTTTAATTCCATCCGGCCTTCAGGATTAATGGTCATAAAATATTTGACCCTCTCGGTCATGAGCTTTACTAAATATAATGGGTCTCCGGGGACACTGCCGGCAGACACATTCATTGTTCCCCAAGCAACAAAAACAATGGCCAAAACTACTGCAAACCCCCGGGCCCAGGCAACTGAAGGAAAAAAGAATACCCGATCGATCCTGGCCAGGAATGAATTTTCCTTAGTTTTTTGTATCTCCTCTCCCACCTTGATCAAACAAGAAATGAGCTTCTCTTCAGACACCTTGAGGGGCTCAACATCCTTGACATTCCGAACTACAGAAAGGAGTTCTTTTATTTCTTTGGCATGATCAGGATACTGACGAATGATCTCTTCTACAGATATCCCTGAGAGCATCTTCTCATAGCACTCATTGAATATATCTTCTATAGGCCTGTTACTCATAGCTACATCCTTATCTAATGCTCTTTTAATTCCGGTATAGGAAGCCTGCTCGTGTCTACTGCGCCCTTTTTCATCTCATAATTCCACTTCCAGATAAAGTAGATCGCCGGATATACCAAAAGTTCCATCACAAAACTGCTAAAGATCCCCCCGATCATCGGTGCAGCAATTCGCTTCATCACATCAGCTCCGGCCCCAATTGACCACATGATCGGAACCAGCCCCATGAACATGGCGCTAACGGTCATCAGTTTGGGCCGAATACGTTTGACCGCCCCGTGAACAATAGCTTCCTCAAGATCTAAACGTGTTTTCATTTTTCCGCTGCGGATGGCCTGATAATAGGCCAGGTCCAAAAATAGCATCATAAAAACACCGGTTTCCGCATCAAGACCCATGAGCGCGATCATACCCACCCATACCGCGATAGACATATTATAGCCAAGCATAAAAAGGAACCACACCGCCCCCACTAAAGAAAAAGGCACGGCCAACATCACGATCAGCGCCTTAACGTAGGAACGGGTATTCATATACAGCAGCATAAAGATCAGAAAAAGAGTGATAGGAATAACCGTTTTCAACCGCTCCCGAACACGCAGCATATTCTCATACTGTCCGCTCCAGATCAGCATATATCCGGGTGTCGCTTTAAGCTCTTTGTCAACCGCACGCTTGGCATCCTCAACAAAACTACCCACATCACGGCCGGCCACATCCACATAGACATAACCGGAAAGCATCCCGTTTTCGTTACGGATCATTGCCGGCCCCTGCACCAGCTCCAGGTGGGCCAGCTCTCCTAAAGGCACTTGGGCGCCTTGAGGGGTGGCCACCAAAACCCGTTTAAGACTCGTCATATCACTGCGCAGTTCGCGTAAATACCGGACATTGACACTGTAACGCTCCCGGCCTTCGATCGTTGTGGTCACCGGTTCCCCGCCAATGGCGGACATAATAACATCCTCGACATCCCCGACTGTCAGTCCATAACGGGCCAGCGCATCAGAATCAATATCAAAATCCAGAAAATAACCTCCGGTCACACGCTCCGCATAAACGCTGCGTGAACCCGCCACACCTTTAACAATATTCTCAATATTGATCCCGATCCGTTCGATCTCCTTATAATCCGCACCGAGTATCTTAATGCCAACTGGTGTTCTCACACCCGTTGAAAGCATATCAATACGCGCCTTGATAGGCATGGTCCAGGCATTGGAGACCCCTGGAAACTTCACTTTCTCGTCCAGTTCACTGATAATATCCTGCCAGGTGATCCTGTCGTTCCAAATAGGCCGAAATAAACCCTGTAATGCCCCAGGCATCCATGACGAATACCAGCGATGAACACTGCGCCATTGGTTTTCCGGCTTGAGCACGATGGTGGTTTCCATCATGGAAAAAGGCGCCGGATCAGTCGCGGTTTCGGCCCGCCCTGCCTTGCCAAAAACCCGCTCGACCTCCGGAACAGTACGGATGACCTTGTCCATCTGTTGCAAAAGCTTTTCTGCTTCAGTAACGGAAATCCCGGGCAAAGTCGTGGGCATATAAAGGATCGTCCCCTCATTTAACGGAGGCATGAATTCTGACCCCAGCTTAAAATAAATCGGGATCATGGACAAAAAAAGCAACCCCGCACAGATCAGAGTCGCCAGACGATGTTTAAGCACAAACCTGCAGGCCGGTTCATAAACTTTGAACAAAACTTTACTGATCGGGTGTTTCTCTTCCGGGTAATATTTGCCGACCGTTAACATATTGAATATATTGGCGAGCCACCGAGGCCGGAAATTGACCTTATTCACACGAACCAAAAGCACAAACATCGCAGGGACTAGCGTAATGGCCAGAATCGCGGCAATGGCCATCGAAAAATTCTTGCTGAACGCCAACGGTCTAAAAAGCCGGCCTTCCTGATCGACCAAGGTAAAGACCGGAAGGAACGCCACCGCGATCACTAAAAGCGAAAAGAATACCGACGGTCCGACCTCCTTCAGGGAGGTCAATAGCACTTCGTGATAATCCTCTTTTCGCCCGCTTGAATCCCACAACTGTATCTTTTTATACGCATTCTCGACCATCACAATGGCGCCATCCACCAGGACGCCGATGGAGATGGCAATACCGGCCAGCGACATGATATTCGAGGTCAGCTTCAACGCTAACATGGGAATAAAGGACAACAGCACCGCCACGGGAATGGTGGCAATGGGCACGCTCGCTGAAGGAAAATGCCACAGGAAGAAAATAATGACCAAACTCACGATGATCATTTCTTCAACAAGCTGATGATTGAGGGTGTCAATGGCCCGCAGGATCAGATCTGAACGGTCATAGGTTGTAACAATTTCCACCCCCGGAGGAAGTGACGATTTAACTTCTTTCAACTTCTCTTTGATCCGATCAATGACCGCAAGCGCATTCTCGCCGGTGCGCATGATAACGATGCCGCCCACCGTGTCCCCCTGACCATCCAGGTCCGCTACACCTCGACGTATTTCCGGCCCGGTGGTGACATGGGCCACATGGCGCACCAAAACCGGACGACCCTGAGCATCTGCACCCACGACAATATTTTCCACGGCCTTGGTGGACTTGATATAGCCGCGGCCGCGGACCATAAACTCTGTCCCGGCAAATTCAACCAGACGCCCTCCCACATCATTATTGCTCCGGCGTACCGCATCAATGACCTTATTGATAGGGATATTGTAGGCTTGCAAAGCTGCCGGATCGACGTTGACTTGATACTGCTTCTGAAATCCTCCAACGGTGGCCACTTCCGAGACTCCGGGAACTGCCTGTAACCAATAGCGTAAATACCAGTCCTGGAAAGATCGAAGTTGGGAAAGATCATTCTTGCCGCTCTTGTCCACCAACGCATACTGATAGACCCAGCCGACAGAAGTCGCGTCCGGCCCCAATTCGGTTCGCACCCCTTCAGGCAATCGTGAAATGACTTTGTTCAAATACTCCAGCGTACGACTGCGCGCCCAGTAAAGATCGGTCCCGTCCTTAAAAATAATGTAGACATACGAATACCCAAAATCAGAAAAACCCCGGACCGCCTTAACGTTGGGAGCTCCTAGCATGGCCGTTACGATGGGATAGGTCACCTGATCTTCAATAATATCCGGTGAGCGGTCCCATCGAGAATAAATAATAACTTGGGTATCGGAAAGGTCGGGAATAGCATCCAAAGGGATATTATGCACGGCGA
>Ga0302320_10019897_pt1 | contig 13437 bp, 13 predicted proteins | sample Bog_T0_3_FD_202130 | JGI IMG/M metagenome (GOLD analysis project Ga0302320, IMG submission 202130) | Peat permafrost microbial communities from Stordalen Mire near Abisko, Sweden - Bog_T0_3 | ecosystem: Environmental > Terrestrial > Soil > Wetlands > Peat | place: Sweden: Abisko, Stordalen Mire...
CTCCGGCGGGTCGCAAGACGCTGCCCTCCGGGATGGCGTCAATGCTGGCCAAGCAGGGCGTGGTTTTGCAGTCGATGGAGGCGGGCGCGCTCGATGGTGCGTTGTCGAGCCTGAGCATTGAGCAGCGGATCGCGGTGAAGGCAGAGCTATTGCGCGCAGGGTTGTTGGGATAGGGTATCCACCCATTCCCCATTGTCATCCTGAGTGTCGCGAAGGATCTGCTTTCCCCGCGGGCAGGCATCCGTGCCTCTGCGAGCGAACAGCAGGTCCTTCGGCTTCGCCTCAGGATGACAATTTCAAACATTCTCAATGAGAGCTAGAGCAACAACACAAGGAGAAACGAATGAACGCGAAGTTTACGGAGATCAGCGCCGCGGCGGATTACATTGGGCCGGGCGCTATTGAAGTGCCGTTGTATCAGACGGAGATTCTGGACCTGGTGCGCCGTCGCGGCGTGTTTGGCCAGCGCATCAAGCAGGTTCCTGCGACGGGGCATCCGTCGCGGTTCTTTGAGGAGACCGCGATTCCCTCGCCAGCTGCATCGGCAGGATTTGTCGATCCGCGCAACATCGTGGCGCCGCTGGTGCAGCCCACGCGCGTGGAGCACAGCGTGCCGCTCAAGGCGCTGGTTGCGCAGATCAACTACAACCTCTTCGACCTGGAGCTGGGCAAGCAGCAGAGCCAGTTCGCGTACCTGCAGGCCAAGGACCTCACCGACACGGTCGATGGCGTTCTGCGCACGCATGACATCGCGCTGTGGAACGGCACGGACACCAGCCTGACCTCACCGACGACCGCACAGTACTTTGGCGCTGCCGGGCAGATTGCGGCAGGCGGCAACTCTGCCACCATTGGCGCGAGCCAGAGCATCGTCGACGGGTTGAAGACCACCGTGGCGGAGATGCTGTCGAACACCAGCTTCGGCGTGCGGCCGACGGCGATCTATGCCAACCCCGTCCTGCTCGATCTGATCGACCGCGAGATGAAGGCGGAGTTCAACGTGGTGCTGAACACCAAGCCCATCGAGGGCGGCCTGACGGTGAAGACGCTGAGCACACAGGCTGGTGATATTCCGCTGATTCCCGAGTGGACGCTGCCCTACACCGGAACACCTGGGTCAGGCTCGGCGGTGCTGCCGGCGTACATCGTGACGGAGGACCTGATCGAGTACCACTGGCTGGGCGAGCCCAATCCGCGCGTATTCCAGCTCGGCCTGCCGGGCTCGCTGGCCAGCCAGTATGCGGTGGTGAAGTTCGGCGCCGTTGTGGTCAAGGGCGCCAACTACGCGCACTACCAGGTGCTGGTGGACCGGTAGAGCGGAGAGTAGAGCGTAGAGGGTAGAGCGTAGTGAAGACGGGGGCCGGAGCGTGGTGGGCGCTCCGGCCTTCGCTTTATAGGGAGAGTGCGATGGGATATTTATTGCCCGCGGAGTACGCGGAGTATGGATTAACAGCAGAGACCGCCGATGCCTGGGTAACCACAGCGTCCATCATGATGGAGGCATACTGTCGCCGGCCTACGCTGCTATCGGCGAGCTATACGGAGCGCATGAGGGTCCTGCGCGAATCCCAGACCGTGCGTCTGAGCTATCTGCCGTTGGTGAGTGTGGACGCGGTGCGCGCACAGTATGCGCGACCCGAACGAGGAGAGCGATTCGAAGGGGACCTGTCTTTCCTGAGCAGCTTCGCAGCTGCGTTTGCGCTCCCTGGGCAATGGGTGAATGTTGACCCGACAATGTTGGACTTGAGCCTACCGACTGGAGAGTTTCGCTTTGCGTGGAACCTGATGGGATTGCGTTATCGCGAGGCAGAGGTGACCTACACGGCCGGCGTGGCTACGGTTCCGGATGCGCTGAAGGTGGCCTGCGCGCAGATAGCGAAGAACGCGCAGGCGACGCCAGGGCTCAATGTGAAATCCAGCAAGCTGGACACACTGCAGACGCAGTACTTCAGCGACTCGTTGATCGACAGCCAGGTGCAGGCGCTGCTGCGGCCTTATGTGGCAGAGAGGCTGGGATAGCGATGGGTGATCGCGATGGAATGGTGAGAGCGGCGGACGCCGCGTTGAGATCGAATGGCGGCGGCGCGGTCCTGCTGCGGATACCGGGACTGGCAGCCTCCGGCGATGACGCTGAGCAACTTGGGCTGGCAACGCCGCAGTTTCAGGATCTGCTGCTGTATCCAACCGCATTCCGCAGGAATGACAGCGTGGTGAAGCTGCTGGTCTCCGCAAGCGCTGTGAAGGCGGTGGTCGGTTCGCTGGCGTTCGACTCGGCGGATGTGCTGTTCGAGACTGCAGTGGGAGTCGTCGTGGACGGAGTGCTATATGCGATTACCGGCAGTGTTGCGACGCAGGCAGAGGGCGAGCCGCTGTGCTATTCGCTGACGCTGCGCGCACCGGTCCGGTGAACGCGCGGCCAAGCTGAAGAGACGTTGCAAGGGAGGTAACGGTGCAGAACGCGAAGGATACGTTCTATGAGATGTTGCGTGGCCGTCTGGCAGCGCTGAATCCAGGGCGCACGATTGTTCTGCGCGGCGTGGTGCGGCCGGGCGTGCTGGTAGGGGAGAACGAGCTGGTCTCGACCGCCGAGCTGCCGGACTGCTTTCGTCTGCGCTGGACGCAAGTAGTGTGCGATCCGGATGGAGCGCTGGCGACCCTTGCGCTGCAGTGCGAGATCGACTACGAGACCGCCGGGACCGCCTTCAACGGGGGCATGGACCGTGGCCGGGCGCTCAGCGCAATGGATGCGGAGCTGCAGGCGGCGGTGAATGTAGCGCCGTTGTCGGCAATCAAGAACAACTATGCGGGTCTTGCGAGCGGCGCTGCTGTAAAGCCGATGGGCACCAGTATCTGGTGGGAACAGGTCGTCTTCGGCAAGACGGAGATAAAGGACGAGAGGCTGGCGCGGACGGCGACAGTGATGGTGATGAGCTATGAAGAGACCGGTGAGCTGTGAAGTTGAAATGCGGAGAAACGGTGAAATTGAAAGGGCAGGTGAACTGTGAGTGATGCTAGGGAAACGATGGCCCCACTGCTGCGGAGAGTGCGAGCATACTTCGCTCCAGTGAACCGGACGGCGCACCAGACCACCTTCTTCGACCCCGCACAGAATGGGTCATTCGCATTGGGCAGTCCGCCCGCTCCCTGGGTTGACCTGGGTTGGATTGCGAGATTCGCAAGGCATTGTGGAACGAAGATAGATCCTATCCGGTCCGGATCTCCTGCTGTAACCCAGCTCCAGACGCGCTCGGAGATCGAGGCAACCGTTGCGTTCGCGTTTGAGAGCTGGGGCAAGCTGCAACTGGCGCTTTCGGCCGGAACCCAGCAGATGAATCTGCTTAAGACAGCGAGCGGATCTGCGGCCGAAGGATCGGGCGCAACCGCCATCGCGGCAACGCCGCTTTCGGCAGGATCGACGGCGAGTGTATTGCAACTGGGAGCGGAGGCGAGCGCGGGATTCAGCGTGGGAGAGTTGGTTGCAGTGGATGTAGACAACACGGGTCAGACTGGCTTCGTCGGCAGCGGCGTCAGCGGAGCGTATCTACATAGCGCGCTCACGGACATCGACTACATTCGCCGCATCACGCTGAATGTGGGTCGCATCGCCTCTATCAATGCAGGAGCGCTCACGCTGGAATCGCCGTTGATTGCGGGAGTCCCGGGCAGCACGATGAAGCTCAGTGCTGTGTTGGGATTCTGTGACCGCGAGGGATCGAGCTTTTTCCAAGAATGGTCGGCACTCTTCGCCGGCGAAGGCCAGCAGGGAGAGCGGGTGATCTGGCATTATCCGCGCTTGCAGGCGATGAGCGGCATCGCCGAGAGCATTGCGCCAGCGGCCGGTGGATATGAGAAGGCCCGTCTCAGTGCGGCGTTCCGAGCACTTCCCGTAAAGGACACGGTGGACGGGGAGACCGTTGTCTGCTTCCGCAGTTTCGTAGCGGGATAAAACCAATCAAAGCGCGTGCCGTAAGCAGCCTTGAGGGAGAATACATTGCGGATTACGATCGACAATCTGGACGGCCTCGGCGCGGTTGAGTACACGAGTGCCGTCGCTGTTGAAAGTCCCATTACCGTACAGCGACGACTCAACCAGCCCTCGCGTTGTACAGCGGAGGTCGTGCTCGGCGTCGAGGCGCTTGTGCCTCCGGTGCGGAGCGCGCGTGTCACAGTCACCACGGCAAGCGGCACAGTGCTCTTTACGGGTTATCTTGCCACGGAGCCGGTGCGGATCTATGCTGGTGAGGCAACCACCGGCCCAACGTATCGCGCGCGCATCTCGGCGGTCAGCGATGAGTGGCTGCTGGACAACCTCGGCTCCGGAGCAGGGTCGCTCGATGCAACATGGTTAGGGCTGGCCGGCAGCGCTCTGGTGGCACGGCTCACAGAATGGGTCCAGGCCGGGGGCACTGCAATTACGGTAGTGTCTGCTCCAGCCACAGAACACATCACGGGAGCCTTTGTCCCAAAGCCTGACGCGCCCTGGAGCGTCAACGCCGGTGCGGCGGCCGGCGCGGCGTATGCGAGCTACCGTGCTCTCAACGGGCAGGTGATCTTCCAGCCGATCGGTTCGACGACCCATGCGTTGAGCGACGCTGATGGCACCCTTTCCGTCGCGGAGCTAGCGACATCTGCTTTACGCAATCTATCCAACGATGTCACGCTCTCCGGCGCGGAAGAACCTGCGGCTTACATTGCCGAGAACTTTCTGGGCGACGGCACCACGACAGTCTTCGATCTAAGCGAGTCCGCATTTCGCGAGACCACGCGCACGTTGCTGCTCGACAACTTCAGTCAGGCATCCTTCGACACCACACAGTGGGCGGTCGCCGACCCTGGAAGCCACCTCACGCTCACGTCAGCGGGACTTACCGTGAATGGCGGCAACGGACAGGATGGTCAAACCACCGTCACAGCCATCAATGCTATCGAGATGAGCGGCAGTTTGGTGGTACAGCTCAGCGGAGTACAGTTCCATGCTGCATCGGACGGAATGCTGGGCGGGATATATCAGGGGACGCCGCAACTCGCCAACTGCTTTGCCGGATTTCGAGTGCGCCAGAGCAGCGGTTCCACAGTGTTGGTGCCGGTCATCAACGGCGCGGAGGTGGGCACGGTCTACACGCCGGAAGCCGGGCACGCGTACACCCTGCGTCTGCGCCTGCATTGTGTCGAGATGCAGCGCGTGATGCAGAGCTACTACTGCATGGTGGATGGAGTCGTACAGGGGTTCGGCAGCGCCGGTGGAGTCACAGCACCGATGGACGTGGTCTTCGAGATGGTGGACGAGGGCGTTGCATCCAACACTCCCGCGACGGTGCTGTATGACAGCGCTGCTGCTGGAGCGCCGCTCACGAGCACTCCTGCGACCTGCATGTTCGTCGCTGCGAACTCGACGCAACTCTTTGGATCGATATCGTCGCTGAGTGTTACGCGTCCGGGCAGTATGTGGATCGTCAGCACGCTGCCGGGCGGCGGCATGCAGACGCGCCTGATCGGTATCGCTGGCCATGGCGTGGACTGCAAAGCGAGTTACGGCACAGTGGCAGGATCGCCGGGGAAGGTGACCTTTTTTGCCGGGCGCGTTCCGGTGGCAGGTGAACGCATTACGGTCTACTACCGTGGGCGGCAGCGTTCGGTAGCACGGCTTGCGAATGCTGCGAGCATCACCGCTGAAGCGTTGGGCGGCGCGCCGGGGACACGCCGCTGGTTGGGCAAAATTCTTCAGCCGCCGGCGCGCAGCAGCATTGACTGCGAGAGCGCTGCCCAATCGGTGCTGGCGTTTGCCACCAGCCGCACGGCTGCGGTCGCGGGAAGCTATACGATGGTGAACCCGGCGCAGGACGTGTGGCCAGGGGACATCCTCGCGGTGACCAGCAACGGTGTGACCTCGTCGTTGCTGGTACGCAGTGTCGTTGTGAAGGATGGTGGCGCGGTCCCGGAGGTCTTGCAGTACGAGACGAAGTTCGCCAACGACTGGGCGACGGAGTGGGCCGATGGGGTTGGTATCAAGCTGAATGAAGAGATTGCGGCGAATGCCTTGTTGCCGCAGACGGCGTCAAACTCGCCCGGCCAGTTTCTGGCGAACCTGCAGCAACTGGCCGTGACGAGTCTGACGGATACCGCTCTGCAGGTGGATGCCGGAACGGCGCCGCCCGCAGGCGGTGGGTTTGAGGTGCGCAGGAAGGATTGGGAGTTTGGCGCGGGCGCGGATGCCGCGGACATGGTTCTGCGCAGTCCGGTTCGAAGCTTTTCCGTTCCACGCGCAGCGCAGGTGGAGCAGTTTTATTTGCGTATGTACGACGCGAGTTCACCGCCGCTGTACTCGCGGTTTTCGAGCGCGTTATTTGTGAATGCGCCGGTGGGGTAAGAGCAACGATGAAAGCAAAGGGCGCGAAGGAAATACGCAAAGATCGCGAAGGAGGGCGATAGGAATGACGGATTTTGAGAGCCAGGTGTTGGCGCAATTGAGCGTCTTGAAGATGCAGATGGAGCAGTTGCTGGGGAATGGCCAGCCGGGACGTTTGCATGAGTTGGAACAGCGCGTCGAGTCGCACGAGCGCAGTATGCAGCGACTCAAGGGATTGGGCGCAGCTGCAGGCGGCCTGCTGACGCTGGTCCATCTGGTAATCGCGTGGCTTGTGGAGCGGCACAGCTAGCGATAGGAAGACTAGCCGATGTCCTCGTTCCAGTTCTCCAGATAGGCCTTGAAATCGGACATGAACTTGCCCGCGTCCGCGCCGTCGATGGTGCGGTGGTCAAAGCCCAGCGTGAAGCGCTGGATGCTGCGGACGGCGATGCTGTCGTTGCCGTCCTTGTCGGTGAGGACTTCGGCTTCCTTGTTCAGGCCGCCGATGCCCAGGATCGCAGACTGCGGCTGCGCGATGATGGGCGTGCCGAACTGCTCGCCGAAGATGCCAGAGTTGGTTAGCGTGAAGGTACCACCGGCGACCTCGTCCGGAGCGAGCTTCTTATTGCGCGCGCGGTCTGCCACATCGACGATGGCGCGCGCGATGCCGAGGAAGTTCTTCTCCTCGGTCTGCTTGATGACCGGGACAATCAGCCCCCAGTCCAGCGCGACCGCGATGCCGATGTTGATGTTCTTGTTGTACTGGATTGCCTCACCCTGCATCGAAGCATTCACGATGGGGTGCTTGCGCAGCGCTTGTACAGCAGCGCGCGTGATGAAGGGCATGTAGGTCAGCTTCACGCCGTTGCGCTGCTCGTACTTGTTCTTCTCCTTCTCGCGCAGCTTGACGATTCGCGTCATGTCCACCTTGAAGACGGTGTGGACGTGCGGGCTGGTGGCCTTGGACTCCACCATGCGCTTGGCGATGATGCTGCGCATCTTGGAGAGCGGTACCAGCTCGCCGGGCTGCGGCGCGGAGCTGGGGGCGGCAGGGGCTTGTTTGGGAGCAGCAGGTGCGGCAGGAGCAACACTCGCAGGGGCAGCAGGTGCGCCTTCCATGTGGCCCAGGATGTCCTGCTTGGTAATGCGCCCGGATGCTCCGGTGCCAGGGACTGTGGAGAGATCAATGTTGTTTTCGCCGGCGATCTTGCGGACGAGCGGAGAGGAGCGCAGACCTTCACCTGTCGCAGCTGCAGCCGCTGGAGCAGGAGGGCTCGAAGCAACCGGACTGGGAGCCGGTGCAGCAGGCTTGGCTGCGATCGATGGGGCAGCAGCGCCTCCGCCGATCACCGCGACGATAGAGTTCACGGTGACGGTCTGTCCCTCCTGCACTTTGATCTCGGTGAGCGTGCCGGCGACGGGCGAAGGAATCTCGGCATCCACCTTGTCGGTGGAGATCTCGAAGATCGGCTCATCGCGCGCTACCGTGTCGCCGACCTTCTTGAGCCACTTGGTCAACGTGCCTTCGGTGATGGACTCGCCCATCTGCGGCATCAGGACTTCCGTGCCGGGGCCTGCGGGTGCTGTTGCTTCGGTTGCGGCAGCGGTGTCGCTGGCGGCGGTGGTCGCTGCCGCGGGTGTTACAGCCTCTGCCTTCGGCGCGGCGGCAGCGGGCTTCGAGGCAGCGCCGCCTTCTTCGATGGCGCAGACGACGGTGCCGACGGTGACGGTTGCGCCCTCCTGCACCTTGATGTCGCCGAGTGTGCCGGCGGCAGGCGAGGGAATCTCGGCATCGACCTTGTCGGTGGAGATCTCGAAGAGCGGTTCGTCGCGCGCGACGGTGTCGCCAGTCTTCTTCAGCCACTTGGTCAGGGTGCCTTCGGTGATCGATTCGCCCATCTGGGGCATAACAACGTCGGTCGGCATTTCGGGGAGTCTCCAGGGGAAGTGAGGCGCATGGAGCGCAACGTCAGGATTATACGGTGGTAAATCTAAAACTGTCTGAAGCGGCTGCGCATTCTGTACTGAAAAGTACGCATTGTCTTCAAATGGCAGGTGCGCCGAGCAGATCGTTCAGCGATTCAGCCGCCAGCACCTGGCGCTGAAAGACGCGGCCGAAGTTAGCGGCAATGCTGTTGGCCGCCTGAGCGAGCGTGGGGGCAGGAGACTGCGGAGATTCCACTTCCAGGGACGTGACGCCCCGGTCGGTAATGCCGCAGGGGACGATCCACTGGAAGTCTCGCAGATCGGTAGTGACGTTGAGCGCGAAGCCGTGCGAGGTGACTGCCTGCGAGACGTGGATGCCGATGGCCGCGAGCTTCTTCTCGGCGATGCTGCCGCCGGGGAGCGTCCAGACGCCGGTCAGCTTGCAGATGCGCTGCGCGGGCACTCCGAAGTCCTTGCAGGTGAGGATGAGTGCCTCTTCCATCAGGCGCACGAAGTCGACGGGACCCAGATGAGGACCTCGCTTGCCGGGAAGATCGCCGCGCAGGTCGAAGATGGGGTAGCCGACGAGCTGGCCGGGGCCGTGATACGTGACGTCGCCGCCGCGGTTGATCTCGTGGACCTCGATGCCCTTCTGCGCGAGGAGTTCGTCGCCGGCAAGGATGTTGGCGCGGGTGCTGTTGCGGCCGAGCGTGAGGACGGGTGGATGCTCGAGGAGGAGTAGTGTGTCGCCGATTTGTTGCGCCTTGCGCGCGGCGACGACCTCGGCCTGAATGCGCAGGCCTTCGGCGTAAGAGACGCGAACGAGATGGAGGAGGTGGATGTGCATTACCTAGGACGTACCAAAATCATTGTGAGGAGTTTGCAGAACCTTCGCCGTGTAGATTTCAAGCAGAGTTTGTTCCAACTGATCATCGACCCGAACATACCGAAGGTGCATTTTGCCCACTTGTAGCTTCGCTGCGCTGAAAGCCTTGGCAAATCCCGCCTCTACCGAAAGCGCTTTGCGAGTCCCGTCGCCAACATAGATAGCTTCTAAATTGTTCGTCGCTATGCGGGCGAGTTTGAAAGCAAAGACGGCTTGATTATGCTGTGATCCCGGATTGCAATGATTCCCGAGGCGCTGTTTCAGATTGTTGGTTCTACCAACATATAAGTGCAGGTCACCTTCGCTAAAAAGGTAAACGGCGGGGATTTTCTCATCTGAGTTAAGGGAATATCGATCAATCGGACGCGAATTCACGAGCTCCAAGAATTTCTCGTGAACGGTTTCAAGGTACTGCAAGAAATGCGGATCGATCGCCATAAGGCTTACACGTTGATCGCCATGCCCTCCACGCTCGAGAACCCATCCAGCAGACTCTCGCTCAGCGTGGGGTGGGCATGGATGGTGAACATCAGCTCTTCTACGGTTGCTTCGAGCTCCATCGCGACGACGCACTCGGCGATCAGCTCCGTCGCCTGCGGGCCGATGATATGTACGCCGAGAACCTCGCCGTACTTCGCATCGGAGACGACCTTTACAAAGCCGTCGTGCGAGTCGAGGATGGTGGCCTTCGAGTTGCCGACGAAGGGGAACTTGCCGACCTTCACCTGGAAGCCCTTCTCCTTGGCCTGCGCCTCGGTCAGGCCGACACTGCCGATCTGCGGGTCGCAGTAGGTGCAGCCGGGCACGCGGTCCTTGCGTACTGGGCGCGCGTACTTGCCGGCCAGCTTGCTGGCGACGACCACGCCGCACATCGCGCCCACGTGCGCCAACTGCGGCAGTCCGGCGACGATGTCGCCGATGGCGTAGACGCCGGGTTCGGTGGTCTCCATCCACTCGTTGACGGGGATGAAGCCGCGGTCGAGCTGGATCTTGGTCTTGTCGATGCCCGCGTCGGCGGTGCGCGGGCCGCGGCCCACAGCGACGAGCACCTTCTCGGCCTCCTTCACCTGCGGCTTGCCGGCGGAGTCGGTGAAGCTGACCTTGACGCCTGACTTTGTCTTCTCGATCTTCTCCACCTTGCAGCTCACGTTCACATCGATGCCGCGCTTCTTGTAGGCGCGCGTCAACTCCTTCGAGACCTCTTCGTCTTCCACTGGAACGATGCGCGGCAACGCCTCCAGAATGGTGACCTCCGCGCCGAAGCTCTTGAAGACGGAGGCGAACTCCACACCGACCGCGCCCGAGCCAATGACGATGAGCGACTTCGGGAACTTCGGCATGGAGAGGATTTCGATGTTGGTCAGGATGGTGTCGTCGGCCTGGTAGCCGGGCAGCATGCGGGCATCGGAGCCGGTGGCGAGCACCACCTTCTTTGCCTGAACCTTCGTTGCAGCCTGTAGCTCAGAGCCCTGGCCCTTACCCTTCTCCTCGGCGGTGACGTCGATGGTGAAGACGCCATCCTTAGCGCCGCCGGTAAGCCGGCCGTGGCCACGCACCACCGTGATTTTGTTCTTCTTCATCAGGAAGTCGAGACCCTTGGTGTGCTTGACGATGATGTCGTTCTTGCGCTTGAGCACGGTCTCCCAGTTGAGTTTGGGTGCGCTGACGCCCTCGATGCCGTAGCTTTCGGCGTGCTTCAGGTGGTCCCAGATCTCGGCGGAGAAGAGCATCGCCTTGGTGGGAATGCAGCCCCAGTGCAGGCAGGTGCCGCCGAGCTTGTCGGTCTTCTCAATGATGGCGACCTTCAGGCCGAGTTGCGCGGCGCGGATGCCGCAGGTGTAGCCGGCGGGGCCGCCGCCGACGATTGCGAGGTCATAGAGGGTGTCTTCTGCCAAGGGATTGCGCTCCGTTCACTGTCAGCTTTCGCAGGGTGGGTTTACAGCACAGCTTAGTTTACGCCGCTGCATTAACCCAACAGCATTGGATGTTCGAGTACCGGCCCCGGACTCAAACCGAACCCCAGCCCAACCATGGCACCTAAGGAGGTGTGCCTGTTATGCAGCTATTCAGTTATAGCGACAATGGATTTGCCCTCTCCAAGAGTTTTGAAGGCCTTCGCCTGACGGCCTATCAGGACGTTGGCGGGGTCTGGACGATTGGCTACGGACACACCGGCCCGAACGTGCGGGCCGGCCTGACCATCACGCAGGCCGAAGCCGACGCTCTGCTGCGGTCGGACGTTGAGGACGCCGTGACCTGCGTCAACCGCGCGGTGAACGTACCCATCACGCAGAACCAGTTCGACGCGCTGGTGGACTTCTGCTTCAACTGCGGCCGCGGCAGCCTGCTGCAGTCCACGCTGCTGCGCAAGGTGAACATCGGGGACTTCGCCGGGGCTGCCGCGCAGTTTGCGCTGTGGGACCACGCCGGCGGAGAGGTGGTCGAGGGTCTGGTGAAGCGCCGCACAGCCGAAGCCGAGCTTTTCGCCTCCTAGGCCAGTACCTTCGCCGCATCCTTCGCAAAATACGTCACGATAAAGTCCGCGCCGGCGCGGCGGATGCTGAGCAGGCTCTCCAGCATGGCTCGCTCAGGTTCAAGCCAGCCGCGCTGAAACGCCGCCTGCAGCATGGCGTACTCGCCGGAGACCTGGTACGCGCCCAGCGGTAGATCGAAGCGTTGGCGCGCCTCCCGGATGACGTCAAGATATGGCATCGCCGGCTTCATCAGCAGCATGTCCGCTCCCTCGGCGATGTCCTGGGCTATCTCTCTCATGGCTTCGCGTAGGTTGGCGCCGTCCATCTGGTAGGTGAGGCGGTCGCCGAGCCCACTGCCAGGTTGGGGCGCCGAGTCCGCGGCCTCACGGAACGGCCCGTAGAAGGCTGAGGCGAATTTGCTGGCATAGCTCAGAACCGGTGTGTTCGGCTTCCCTGCCGCGTCGAGCGCCGTGCGGATGGCCGCCACGCGGCCGTCCATCATGTCGCTGGGCGCGACCACATCTGCGCCGGCCTCGGCGAGCGAGACGGCCGTCTTTGCCAGCAGCGCTACGCTGGCATCGTTTTCCACCTCATAGTGCTCGCCGTCCCGCGCGACCACACCGCAGTGGCCGTGCGAGGTGTACTCGCACAGGCAGACGTCGGCGATGGTCACCAGCGACTCCGCGGCCTTCATTGCCTTGATGGCCCCCAGCCCGCGCTGCACGATTCCATCCGCTGCATACGCCCCACTCCCCGCGTCATCCTTCTCCGCAGGAATCCCAAACAGCAGCACCCCCCCTATCCCAAGCGCGGCGCAAGCCTCGACCTCTTTCAGCGCCTCATCTATAGATAGGTTGAAGACGCCCGGCATGGAGCCGATCTCGCGGCACACGCCCTCGCCCTCGCACAGGAACAGCGGATAGATCAGCGCACCCGGGCGCAGATGCGTCTCGCGCACCAGCGAACGCATGGCGGGGGTCGCGCGCAGGCGTCGCAGGCGGGTGGCGGGGAATTCCATGTACCTCATTCTACTTGCACTCCACCCCGGGAGCGTGCTCTCCACCTGCCTCACGCCCCCATTCGCTGCAACTGCTCTCCATTCGCTGCAAAATGCTGCCGTTCGCTGATTTATCAACGACTTCCGGTGCCCCCTCCCATAGGCTCTAGAGGAAGACCTGCATCTCTAGGAGTCCATTCACATGGGTAAGGCAACGAAGTTCTTTGAAACAGGCGTGGTGTACGGCGCAAAGGCCGGCTGGAGCGTGTTCAACAAGCTGAACTCGATCAGCCCCAACAAGAGCTTCACCCCGAAGTGGAGCGATAAGCCGCTCCTGAAGAGCTACCAGAAGGAGAAGCCGCCCCTTGGCTGGCCGCGCACCACGGACTCCTTGTGCCCCAAGTGCATCCCGGAGATCCGCCAGCAGATCGTGGACGGCAAGCTGCCCCACGAGATCCTACTGAACGAGAAGGTCGGCGAGATCAAGGCGCAGATCATCGAGCGCGACGGCCAGATCCTGATGGTGAAGGACTGCCCCATCCACGGCCACTTTGAAGACGTGATGTCCATCGACACCGCCTTCTTCAAGCATCTGGAAGAGGTCTTCCCCGGCCGCGACATCCGCGCCCACAACGATGAGAAGCTGCACAACCACGGCACATCCACCGTCACCCATGGCCGCGGCTCGGTGCTCACCATCGACCTGACCAACCGCTGCAACATGATGTGCGACCCCTGCTTTATGGACGCCAACCAGGTCGGCTTCGTCCACGAGCTCACATGGGACGAGATCAAGACCATGCTGGAC
>Ga0302320_10019898_pt1 | contig 13437 bp, 10 predicted proteins | sample Bog_T0_3_FD_202130 | JGI IMG/M metagenome (GOLD analysis project Ga0302320, IMG submission 202130) | Peat permafrost microbial communities from Stordalen Mire near Abisko, Sweden - Bog_T0_3 | ecosystem: Environmental > Terrestrial > Soil > Wetlands > Peat | place: Sweden: Abisko, Stordalen Mire...
AATTACTTTCCGGTAGCCCGCAACAATTGGTATCCGAACGATCCGGGTGTGAGTTTAGGAGAATTCGTGCTTTATGACATGACGCTGCGCATTCCCAAGGGAATGAAAATGGCGGCGTCCGGCGTGCTCGTCTCCGAGAGCAACGAGGGCGGCCAGAATGTAACGGTATGGAAGAGCGAGAATCCGCAACCCATGGCGGCATTCAGCTTCGGTAGGTTCAAAGAAGTGGAAGCCAAACTGACAAAGCCTGAATACTTCATCCAGTCTTACGCCAACGAGGAATCTCCGGACTGGGTGACGAATATGAAGAACGAGTCCGAAAGTGACTCGCTCACACAAGGCATGCGGAAATCCTTCAACATGAAGGGAGACAAGATCCCGCTGGGCGAAATGAGCACCGTTTCGTTGAACAAGAAATCCTTGGCCGAGGCCGAATTAGCGGTGCAACTCTACACCGATTATTACGGCCCTTCGCTGTTCAAGCACCTGCAACTCACGCAGCAGACGAGTTGTCAGTTTGGCCAATCAGGGCCGGAACTGGTGTGGATTCCGATGTGCTACTACTTTGACACGACGGTCCGCCATTCTCTCCGTATGGACTGGGGTGACCGCGGATATTGGAAAGAGGTTGCCCCTCACGAAGTCGCGCATCAGTGGTGGGGAAACACGGTCGGTTTCGCTTCTGGTCGCGACCAGTGGATGAGCGAAGGGTTCGCGGATATGTCCGCAGCCCTCTATATCGGCATGATCGAGAAGGATCCGAAGAAAGTCATCCAATTCTGGAACGACGAGCGCGAAATATTGTTAGAACGGGACGCGCAAGGCTTTCGCCCCATCGATGTGGGGCCGTTAACCATGGGATACCGCGCCAACAACTCGCGCACTGGATCTAACGTAACCCAGCGCCTCATCTACCCCAAGGGCGCATACGTTCTTCACATGATCCGTATGATGATGTTCGACAACAAAACGGGCGATCAGAACTTCAAAACCACTATGCAGGATTTTGTGCAGACCTATTCCGGCAAAGCGGCCACCACCGAGGATTTCAAAGCGATGGTGGAAAAACACATGACGGGAGAAATGGATCTCGACGGCAATCATCGCCTGGACTGGTTCTTTAACGAATATGTCTATGGCACCGCGCTACCCAGCTACAAGATCGATTACAAGTTCGACAAGGACGCAAATGGCGATGTGGGTTTTGGCCTCAAGGTCACGCAGTCCGGCGTCGATGACAAATTCCGGATGCTGGTTCCCGTTTACCTGGAGCTGGCCGACGGCCGCATCCTAAACTTCGGACGCGCGCGTCTCTTCGGAAACAAGGCGGTGGATGAAAAAATTCCACTCAAAGGATTGAAAGACGCGCCCAAACGCGCCTTCCTGAATTATTACGACGACGTGCTGGCCTCGAATTAGGGAAGAAATCGGGCAAAGGAATGCAACTCGCCGCACGGCGGCTGATTCCCTGCCTTATCGGACCAATATTATCGGGCCAATTCGCGGGATGAAGCCCGCGGATAACCAATCAAATAGGTAATGGGCACAAATCGAGTCGGCAACTCGCCGGCTTCCCACTGGTAATCGTTCGCCGTCAGCCGATCGACAATCTCCAGCATTTCCTGCGGCCGATATGTCCGCAGGCAAGACACGACTCCATCGAACAGCAACACAAATGGAATAATCGGAAGCAAATAAGTCCAGAGCAACCGCGACCAGCGAAACGGATGAATCCAAGGTGTGCAGACAAACAGCGCCAGAACAAAACCGAACGTAAGGCAAATTGCCGACGGAGAGCGACTGGGTATTTCAAATATGCCGATGCCTTCGCCTGCATCGACCGCATCCTGCAGAATGGCGCGGCCCGCGTCCGGCAAAAAATGATGAAACGATGTGAACATGGTTCGTAGTCCATTCAATTCGCGGGGAACATTGGTAGCGTCGACCGATCCCGGATAGAAACGAATGCGTCCGTCGCAGGCCGATCTCACCTTTTCGAATGCCCCGAGATTCGGGTATTTATCGGTGAGACAAATCTGCAGGGCCGGAGGGTCTCCCGGTCTTTTACGACAATCTAGCGCTTTAGAAAGGCGCACCCATGGTCCGCCGGCGCCCGAACACATGTCGACAATCGATTGGCTTCCCGTCGATTCAGTGACGCGTTGAAGCAACGGAACGATCGGCGCGTAGACGTTGAAGAGATTAAAACCAAACTGAAGCGCGTCCGTAACGTAATCTCGCACAGATGACGGAAACCACGGTTGATCGTGAAATTCGATGAACTGGATGCGACGCATGGATTCGGCCCGGTGAGTAGTATCGCCGGTGTGGCGGATCTCGTCCATTTGCCCGAATCTTCTGGTTCGACGTTAAACTAGTGAAGCACCTGCGAGAGACGGGGCTGGTCCCCTCTCGCTCTGTATGCCGACCAGCGAATAGCGAACGACGACCGACGACCGACGACCGACGACCGATGATCAAATCTCCCCGAGGAACCCGCGACCTTCTGCCGCCCGACACGGCGCTCTGGAACTTTGTCGAAGCCGCCGTGCGCGACGTCTTCCGCGCCTACAACTTCCACGAAATCCGCACGCCCATCTTCGAGTCCACCGAACTATTCGCGCGTGGCGTAGGTGAAGAGACCGACATTGTCAGCAAGGAAATGTTTACCTGGCAGGATGGCGAGCGATTTAATGAAAGACAAATGATCGACGCCTGGTTGGAAAAAAATCGGGCGGACGATCCACGCCAGATCCAAGCGGGACGCGTGAATCAGTACGGAACAGGTAGTTGGCTGGCGGACTTGAATGCCTTGGGAGTCATTCACGTCCTGCGGGGCATACAAGGCCCTCCACCCGCAAATCTCCCTGTAAGTCGTGAAGAGTTTGTTGCTTTTGCGCCCAATGTCTCGTTCGACGCGATAGACAATTTGAAAAAAGCACGCAGAATTGCTAAGGAACGCTACGCGAATGAATTTGGCGACCATGCTATTTATCTAAGACTTGTAGTCCCAGCCAACGCCTCCACGAGTTCTCCATGGGTTGATAGAGAGCATGTGGAGATCGAGGGTCTTGCTGGAACCTTCCTCTCAAGTTCTCAATCCCTAACCCTCCGACCCGAAAACACCGCCGGCATCGTCCGTGCCTACATCGAGCACAAACTCTGGGAGCGCGGCCTGAACAAATTCTTCTCCCTCGGCCCTATGTTTCGCCGCGAGCGCCCGCAAAAAGGCCGCTACCGCCAGTTTTACCAGATTGACGCCGAGGTCATCGGCCCCGCCTCATCCGGCAGCGAATCCCCTGCCCGCGACGCCGAAATCCTCGAACTCGTCGCCACGCTCCTCGACCGCGTCGGCATCACCAACTGGACCCTCGAACTGAACTCCGTAGGCTGTCCCGCTGACCGCGTGAAATTCAACGAAGCCCTTCGCCAGGCGCTCGCGCCCGTCGTCGACAAAATGTGCGCCGACTGCCAGCGCCGCGCCGTAACCAATCCTCTACGAGTTTTTGACTGCAAAGTTCCCGAAGACCAGCCCTTCATCGACACGCTTCCCACCATCAACCAATTTCTGGACGAAGCTTGCCGCACTCATTACGAAGCGGTGAAAACCATTCTGCAGGCCGTCGGGGTCCCTTACGTCGAGAACCCGCGCCTGGTGCGAGGTCTGGACTACTACACCCGTACCGCGTTTGAATTCACCCACGCTGCGCTCGGGGCGCAGAATGCGATTCTCGGTGGCGGACGATACGACGGTTTATCGGAGGCCCTCGGCGGCCCAGCCGCTCCGGGAATTGGATTTGCTATCGGAGAGGATCGGCTGGTTCTTTCACTCATGGAGATTGCGTCGGCCGAGTCGGTTGTCCGCAGGCCAGATGCTTACGTTGCTCCGCTAGGCGCCGGCATGAATCGTGAAGCGGCGCGAATAGCGCGCGAACTGCGGCGGCACGATCCTGTCGCCGATCTGGTTGTTGAACTCGGCGACGAAACTTTTCGCCTGAAAAAGTCCTTCGAGGCGGCTGACAAAATGGGAGCGCGATACATCCTCATCGTCGGCGAGAACGAAGTGGCGGCCGATGCCTTCGCTCTCAAGCATCTGGCCTCGGGCGAACAGGTCACAGTCCCGCGCGCGGAACTGGCGCAACGCATTTTGCGAAAGTAGCTGTCAGCTCTCAGCTTTCAGTTCCCAGCAGTTGCTGCAGTTGCTGGGAATGACGGATCGCCGCTAACCCTCGGAAGGCCAATCATTTGGACTGATGGATCTCAATCTGGGGCGACCGCACCCGCAACCGTGACAATCGTCACCGCGATACCCTCTGGCTGCGACCGATAATCGTGGCGGAGGAGAATTTATGGCTAACGAGTCCCCAGTTCTCCAGCAACCCACAACGGCAGCACCCGCGCCGTCGCCGTCACCATCCATGCACGAAGAGGATCACGTATTCTTCTATACCGCGATCTTAAATGCTGCGTTCCGGGCGGAAGAACTCGGCGTGACGCCAGAACAGTTTCTTGATATATGCCGGGCAGCGGTGGCACCCCATCTCAAGCTGGTCGATGCCAACAAGGTGATCATCGAGCCGTCGCAGCGACTGCGAGATCTCGGCATCACACCCGAGGAATTTCTGAAAATGTGTGAGACGATCACGAGTGTGATGCGTCAGTTGTTGATGGAAAATCTCGGCTAGTTGTTGGTTGCGAGACCGCTGAGAGCTATAGCCTCACTAAAGTTGTGCCCTTTTGAGGGCGGGCGCCCCCTGATGCGCGGCCGCCAAACATCATCGCTACCCTGCTGTCCATTTATAATTCGAACTTCGACACTATCATAGTTCCAGCTCAACAAATTCGATCCCACAAGGCGAAAAACGTGCTCGATTTCCTAGGCGACCTCAGACGAACTCATATGTGCGGAGACCTTCGGCTCTCCGATGCTGGCAAAAAAGTTGTCCTCATGGGATGGGTGAACCGCCGCCGCGACCTTGGCCAAATTATTTTCGTCGACCTGCGCGACCGTACCGGCGTGACGCAAGTCGTGTTCAGCCACGAACTGAGCGCATCGGTGCATGAAAAAGCAGAAGCGCTGCGCAACGAATTCGTGATCGCGGCCATCGGCAAGGTCAAGCGCCGCGACGCCGATACCATCAATCCCAATATCCCGACCGGCGAAGTGGAGCTCGTGGTGGAAGAGTTGCGCATTCTGAACGTGTCGAAGCCGCTGCCGTTTCTGCCCTCCGACACAGTGCTCGCGAACGAAGAGGTGCGCTTGAAATACCGCTACATCGACCTGCGCCGAGACGCCATGCAATTCAACATCGAACTGCGGCACAAAGTGGCGCTCGCCATCCGCGACAACCTGGCTTCGGAGGGCTTCTTTGAAATCGAAACCCCGTTCATGACGCGCTCCACGCCCGAGGGCGCGCGCGATTATCTCGTCCCCAGCCGCGTGCAGCCAGGATCGTTCTATGCGCTGCCTCAGTCGCCGCAACTGTTCAAGCAGATCCTGATGATCTCGGGCTTCGATAAATACTTTCAGATCGTGCGCTGCTTCCGCGACGAAGATCTGCGCGCCGACCGTCAGCCCGAATTTACCCAGATCGATCTGGAGATGTCCTATCCGCAACCAGAGCGCGTTTGGGAAGTGGTCGAGGGCTTTCTGACGGCCGCGTTCAAAGCCGCGGGCCACGAAATCAAAGCCCCTTTCCCGCGCATGGATTTCGACGATGCCATCCGGCAATACGGCATCGACAAGCCCGACCTGCGCTTGCCCGCCTTCACCGAGGTGGGCGATTGTTTTGCCACCGCCGATCTGGAAGCTCTGGCGATCAACAAAGATCTTCCGGTGATTGCCATTCGTATTCCGCACGTTGGCGAACTTTCGCGCAAAGAACGCGACGACATCAAGCCGCTGTTTGTCTCGAAAGGCGGAGCGCGCGTCTTCGAAGACTTTAAACGCATCGAGAACAAATTTCCCGAGGCGGCAGCGAAAGTGCGAGAAAAAGTGCGCGACCAAACGGGCGCGCTGGCGCCGGAAGATCTGCTCGTGCTGGTGGTCGGATCGGCGCAGTCGGGCGCAAAGGGAGACGCGCATCCGGCGAGCAAGCGCAAAGTAACGCCTGCGGAAATGGCTATCTACGCCTCGGCCGGACTGCTGCGCATAGCGCTGTCGCAGAAATATTCCGACCGGCACAAGCTTTTCCAGAAAGGCGATTATCGCTTTCTGTGGGTCACCAACTTCCCCATGTTCGAGTGGGATGAAGGCGAGAAACGTTGGAATGCGGCGCATCATCCGTTTACCTCGCCGCACGATGAAGACATGGACAAACTGGAGACCGACCCGGCCATGGTGCGCGCGCTCGCCTATGACGTGGTGCTGAATGGGACGGAATTGGGCTCGGGCTCGATTCGTATTCATCGGCAGGACGTGCAGAGCAGAATCTTTCACGCGCTCGGCATGACCGAAGAAGAAGCGCGTTCACGTTTCGGTTTCTTCCTGGAAGCACTCGAATACGGCACGCCTCCGCACGGCGGAATCGCGCTTGGCCTCGATCGTATCGTGATGATTCTGGCGGGAGCGGATAGTTTGCGCGAGGTAATTCCCTTTCCCAAAACCGCCGCCGCGAAAGACCTGATGATGGAAGCGCCCACGCCGGTGGCGGAGGGACAGCTGCGCGAGTTGGGGATTGCGGTGGTGAAGAAGTAGCGGCGCAACGGCGACGACGTCATAGACGTTAGGGGTGCCCCACACATCGCGTTCTGTGCGATGTGTGGGGGGCACTCCACTGCCGCCAGCACATTTGGGGAGACAGCTGAAGGCTCCTGCTGGACAAAAGTAAGAACATGCTTCAATCTGTTTGCGTCGCCTCGGCTTTGCTACAGGCTCCAGCAAACAGCACGTTCCCGGGAACGGGCAAGCAGACCTATACTTCTAGGCCTGGCTTGAGTACCTCACGTTTGAATCTATCTGAAGGAGAACAACAACATGAAAAAACTGCTAGCAATCTGTTTTGCTCTGGCCCTCCTCCTCACGGTTGGAGTGGCTTCGGCTCAGGACACGATGAACAACGACAGTATGAAGGCGGACGCCTCCAAGAACGCAATTGACGTCAAAGGCAAAATCAGTGCTGACGGCAAGATGTTTGTAAGCGATAAGGACAGCAAGAACTGGACCATTATCAATCCCGAGGCGGTCAAAGGACACGAGGGGCACCACGTGATCCTGAACGCACACGTTTATCCGGACAAGATGGAAGTTCACGTCATGTCGCTCAAGATGGCGAAATGAATGTCCGGGTGCCCCACACATCGCGTTCTGTGCGATGTGTGGGTTTACTCCACTGCCGCCAGCACGTAGTCGGTCAATATCTTCTCCGTTTGTTCGTGCATGCCCTGCGTGTTGTAATTCGTGCTGGTGATGACGACGGTCATATCCAGTGCAGGAATGGCCACCACCTTATTCCCCCCATTGCCTGACATAAGAAACGCCGGATAGCTCTTCTGCCCCGATTTCAACGTCTTCAGCCACCAGAGATAGCCATATTCGGTGGTTTCGTCGATCCGCGCATGCGGCTGCGTTGAGTTGTGCACCCACGACGCGCTCACGATGCGCTTCCCCTGCCACTCGCCGCCATTGAGATAGAGTTGCGCAATCTTCAGCAGGTCGCGACTGGTCAAGCGCAACCCCCCGCCCGTCTGCGGAACATTCATCGGAGAATACACCCACTCCACATTCGTAATGCCGAGCGGCCCGAACAGCTTTTCGCGGGCATAGCGATCGGTGCGCGCGCCGCTAGTTTTCTCGAGTACTTCGCTCAACGTGAAGACTCCTCCGGTGCAATAGCTGAAGTAGCGTCCGTACGGAGGCGCCTCCACCTGCTCGCCCATGTGCATGCGGCCGCGAATCGGCAAATCCAGAATGAACTGCGCCCAATCTTCCACCACATACATCCGCTCCTCGTTGCCGCGCGATGCATCGTTCCAGTCGTCGCACTCCAGCGGAGAACTCATGGTCAGAAAATCCTCTACCGTGATCGCCAACTTTCGCGGATCGGGATTCTGAATCTTGCGAGCGTGCTCCGGCAGCAGCGTCAGAATTTTCGCGTCGACTCCACTGAGTTTGTGCTCGTCGAGCGCAATTCCGATCAGTACATCGGTAATGCTCTTGGTCGCCGAGCGCGTGTCGCGCAGCGCTGCGGGTTCACCGTCAAAGTAGCCTTCATACACGAGTTTCCCGTGACGGGCGATCAACACGCTGCCAATCTTCTTGAACTCGCCCGAACGAATCGCAGCATCGAGCGCGTGCAGGCGGGAACCGGAAAGACCGCTCTCGGCAATGGTAGCGGTGGGCCAGGCTTGGCTCGGATTCGGCTGGGATGCCGATTGGGATGCTGGTGGGTTTTGGGAACTTGCAGCAAAGGAGCAGAACAATACCAAAGCAATCCATGCAGCCCGGCGGGCGGTGGTCATCAGTAGCCTCACGATTCGACTGATAGATTCGACGTAGAACGTGCGGTAGCGTGAGCAAGATTGATCGGGCCGATCTCAAAAAAGCTGCTAGCGGGTCGCCGCCAGCCGCTGCTCCACCAACTTCTCGATTCGCTGGACCACTTCGTCCTCGCTCATGTGGGTCGAGTCGACCACCACGGCATCCTCGGCGGCCACCAGCGGAGACGCGGCGCGAGTGCGGTCGCGACGGTCGCGCTCGCGAAGTTCCTCGGCCATGGTCTCAGCCGATGGACCCTTCACTTTTTGCTGGTCAAGGCGCCGCTGCTCGCGGATCACGGGATCGGCATCGAGGAAAATCTTCAGGTCGGCGTCGGGGAAAACTTTGGTTCCGATGTCGCGACCCTCCATGACGACGCCGCCGCCGATGCCCATTTCGCGCTGCCGCGCCACCATCCACTCTCGCACCTTCGGATGCACCGAAACGCGAGACGCCCCTTCCGTCACATCGCGCTCGCGGATGCGCGCCGAAACGTCTTTTCCGTTGACCAGGACCCGATTCCCCCCGACGGCGCGCTCAAGAATAATGCGCGACTCCTGCGCCAGCTTCAACAGCGCCGCCTCGTCGTCAAACGAGACGTCCCATTCGATCGCGCGCAGCGCCAAGGCACGGTACATCGCTCCACTCTCCAGGTTCACATAATCGAGTTTGCGCGCCAGGCGCGACGCGATGGTGCTCTTGCCGGCTCCGGCCGGGCCGTCGATGGCGATAATGAGTTTGCGCTGGGATGGATCGGTCATTGGGCGAACTGGGGCGAACTGAGAATTGTACACGTTGCGACGGGAAGAGCTTCACCACAGGAAGCACCTGCCGAGGGTATTCGAGGCCCCACCAGCCAACTTCAGCTCACCCGTTCCGGGCGGCGATTCTTGGGTATGTACACTTGCTTGGGCGGAGTCACTTGCAGCAGCGACTTGCTCCCGACATGCACGAAGCTCACCTCGCGCGCCGCCAGCAAAGCATGGATTGATTCTTTTACTCGCGTGCGCGGAACGAAGTTTGCCAGGAAGTTTTCGACTTCTCCCTCGTCGACGGCCACCACGCAGTCCAGATATTTGGAGACCAGCGCCGAGAGCGCTTCGGGCACCGAAATGCCCACGCCCTCGCGCACTCCATCGGGCGCCCAGCGCGATAACTCATCCCATACCGAACCTTCGGCTGCCGTGTAATCGACGCGCGTGATGCGAAGTTTGGCCCACAGCTCGCTGAGCGCGCGATCAAGGCCGGCGTTGGACACCGACCCGCCGAGCATCTCTCCCAGTTTCAATTTCGAAATCGGTCCGCGGCGGCGGATGATTTCAAATGCGTCACAGGCCAGCGGCGAATAGGGAGAGCGCGGTCCGGTTGCGGGCGCGTGCTTCGGGTTGCGCTCGCCGACCAGTGCATAAAAATAAGGAAACACCGACGCCGCCAGCAGGAAGGCGTTGTTCTCGTCCATCAGCGGAGCTTCGTAGGCTGCCTGGTCGCGCAGGGCGCGCACCATCAGTTCAGTCGCTTCTTTCGCCCGCGGATCGGCATAGGCGTGCTGCCGCATCGGCAGCTTGTCATCGCCCCCAACCCACGCGCCTATGAAAGTCGGCACCAGAAGCGCGGGCCGCATCGGATACATCAGGCAGAATCCCACCGACTCAAGAAAGGCACGCGCATCCTCCAGGGTGCGCACGGACTGGCCGTCGAGGCGCCATTTTTGGGTGCGCGCATGCAGGAGTTCCGCATCGGTCATAATTTTGATTAGAACACAGCTTTTCGCTGTTGGCTTTTCGCTGTTCGCTTTTCGCTACTCGCTCTTGGCGAACAATGAACAGCCTAGATTCTCTTGAATGCCTTCTGAATATCCTGCATGGAGTAGCGCAGGACGACCGGCCGGCCGTGCGGGCACGACATGGGATGCTCGGTCTTTGCCAACTCTGCGAGCAGCCATTCCATTTTGTTTTGCTCCAGCGGCATGTTGACCTTGATGGCGGCGTGACACGCAATGGAAGCTGCTATGCGCGTCCTAACCGCTTCCAGATTGATGACTTGATCTTCGCGGGTGAGCTGCTCGAAGATTTCGTTCAGCATGTGCTCGATCTGTGCCGCATCCACGCCCGCTGGGGCCATTTTCACGGCTACACTGCGCGTGCCGAAGGGCTCGGCCTCAAAACCGTTGCGCGCCAGTTCTTCGGCAATGTCGCTAAAGATGGCTTGCTGGGCGGGCGTTAGTTCGATGATCAGGGGCATGAGCAAGCGCTGGCTCTCGACCTGCTGCGCCGCGCGCTGCCGCAGGATTCGCTCGAACAGTACGCGCTCGTGGGCTACGTGTTGATCGATGATCCAAAGACCGTCTTCGTTGACAGCCAGGATGAAGGAGTTTCGAATCTGGCCCAGGGGATGCAGCGTCCGCAGGGACTCTAGAGTGGGCGCGGGTTGCGGATCCTGAGCGATGGGAGGCGCGCAGCCGTGATCGGGAACTAGCTGGTTGATGGTCGTCCGCTGATCGACGGTCTGATTAGAGATCGCTGCGTCCGGCGCTCGTTCGAGCGATACCGCCGCGTTGGCCTCAACTGCGATTCCTCCCTCAAACTCGAAGCTCGCGGCGATTGCGGGAACCGGTGGCGCTTGCAGGGCGAATCCGCCCTCAGTCGCGGGCTGGTACAGGTCGCGCCATGGGGCACGCTGCAAGCCATCGCCCGCGTTCGAACCGGCAGTGTTTGAAGCAGCGTTGAAGTGGGAATTACTTCGCCCCGGAGTGCTCAGGCCGGGATTCGCCGACGGCTGGGCGCCAATTTCCGTCAAGAACTGCGGCACGGGCCGAGCCTTCATCAGTGCGGCCCGTATCGACTCGCGCACAAAATCGTGAATCACCGTTTGCTGCCGGAAACGCACCTCGGTCTTTGACGGATGCACATTGACATCCACTTCGGCGGTCGGCATCTCGATAAAGAGGAGAACCACGGGGAACACCGTGGGCGGCAGAATATTGCGATAGGCCTCGGTGATGCCGTGCTGGATGAGACGATCGCGAATCAAACGCCCATTCACAAAAATAAAAATCGAGTTGCGATTGAGCTTCTGGATTTCCGGCTTGGAGACGAAACCATGGAGGCGAACTTCGCCGAAATCGGTTGGCTCGGGAGCCTCGGCTGGCGATTCCGCTGCCGGCTGACCGGGCGACCGTGCATCCTGCATCCTGGAGGACGAGGCTGTTGCGACCCTACGCCATGGCGGGGGCTGCGGCAGGCCGCTTCGCTCCAGTGGCTGCGCTGCCGCCAGCGGAATCAACTGATCGAGAATCTCGCGTCCGAACACTTGGTAGACGCGCTCGCGATGATCGGCCACGGGCGGCGCGACCAGCAAGGCATTCGTCGCCGAGTGCAGCTCGAAATGCATCTCGGGATGCGCGAGCGCGTAGTGGGTTACAAGCGATGCGATGTGGGAAAGTTCGGTCGCTTCCGCACGCAGAAATTTCTTGCGCGCTGGCGTATTAAAGAAAAGATCGCGAACGGTGATCGACGTTCCGAGCGGCAGGCCGGCTTCTTCGACGCGGATGATTTTGCCACCGTTAATCTCGAGCACCGTCCCGGCTGCTTCGTCGTTGGCGCGCGTTTCGAGATGCAGGCGGGATACGGACGCAATCGAAGGCAGCGCCTCGCCGCGAAATCCCAAGGTTGCAATGCTCAGCAGGTCGTCGGTTTCTTTGATTTTCGAGGTGGCGTGACGCTCGAAAGCCAGCATGGCATCATCGCGCACCATGCCGCAGCCGTTGTCGGTGATCTGGATCAGCTTCTTTCCGCCCGCCTCGACTTGAATGCGAATGCGCGTGGAACCGGCGTCCAGCGCGTTCTCCAGCAACTCTTTGACCACCGACGCGGGACGCTCGACCACCTCGCCGGCTGCGATCTGGTTGGCAACTCTTTCGGAAAGAACGTGGATCTTGCCCATGGGATTCCGTGGTCACTAAACGGCGGTCAGTGGCCAGTGTGACAGATTTTTGGGCGCACCGTAAAGGCGGATCGAGAGTAGCGGTGGGTGCATCCAAAATTAGCATGTCGTATAGTTTCCCGGGAGTGCTGACATGAAGCATGCAATTCTAGGGGTGGGAGCCATCGGAGGGTTGATCGGCACCGTGCTGGCTTCGCTTGGCGAAGACGTCACGGTTGTGGTTCGAGCAGAGAAGCTGGCGGGCTATCCCGCGAACTTGTCGCTCGAGCGGCCATCGGGATCGCTTACTGCTGCGGCGAGGGCCGTCGCTGCGCTCACCGAACCGGTTGACGTGCTGTGGATCGCAACCAAGACTTACCAACTGGAAGATGCGCTGACAGCTGTGAAGGCGCTGCCGGGCTGCACAGTCCCTTTGCTCAATGGGGTGGATCACGTCGCCGTGCTTCGGACGCGGTTTGGACCCGAGCACGTGATCCCGGGAACCATTGCGGTGGAAGCGGAGAGAATTGCTCCGGGACGATTCATTCAACGCTCTCCGTTTGTTCGCTTCAACCTCGCTGCCAGCGGTGAGCCGCTGTTTGGGGCGATTGTCGCACGACTGGGCGAGCTCGGATTTACTTGCAAGTTCATTTCGAACGAGGCGACGCTGCTTTGGGGCAAGCTCTGCTTCCTCGGGCCTATTGCGCTCGTGACGTCGGCCTCAGGAATGAATGTCGGAGGAATTCTCGCGGACGCGGGATGGAAGGCGAAGTTGAGTTCTGCGGTTAGCGAGGCATGCACCGTGGCGAACGCTAGCGGCGCGGAGGTTGACGCCGCGCAGATTTGGACGCTTTTCGAAAGCTCGCCGCCGGGCATGCGGAGTTCGATGCAGAAGGACGTTGCCGCGGGGCGGCAGCTTGAGTTGGATGCCATTGGCGGCCCGATCGTGCGCGGCGGCGAAAGTTTCGGCATCGATGTGTCCACTACGGCGAAGCTAATCGCGGCGATTCGTTCGAAGTCCGCAGCTACTTAAACGATTT
>Ga0302320_10019899_pt1 | contig 13436 bp, 15 predicted proteins | sample Bog_T0_3_FD_202130 | JGI IMG/M metagenome (GOLD analysis project Ga0302320, IMG submission 202130) | Peat permafrost microbial communities from Stordalen Mire near Abisko, Sweden - Bog_T0_3 | ecosystem: Environmental > Terrestrial > Soil > Wetlands > Peat | place: Sweden: Abisko, Stordalen Mire...
AGAAATTCTCTTGGCATGAACATCCTCGCCGAATAATCCGCTCAAAAAACGATGGGTCACCTTAAAGGTAATACCCTTGCGTGCCTTCACCATTGTCGTGTCCCGGGTTCATCTGCCCCCCGGATGGACGAAGTTCTGGTGGTACGCCGACTGCATTCAATATGGCAATAAGCGCAAGGTTCAAAAAACACACCCCGATTCTTTTCGGAAAGAATTCACGCCCCGCCGATTCTTTTATTTCAAAAAATGAGGGGATGAATGAGGTGTTTGATGTCAATTATTTTCCAAATATTTTGATGCCTATTTGGTCGCGATTAGGCCAAGCGCCCATAGTGCACGGCGGGCCGATTGCGAGATCGTATGGCGGATATCGCGCCGCTACGATGGACTTGAGGGGTATTGTCAGGCGGCTTTTCGGCTGCGTAACTTCACCGGGGAAGCAAAGTCCTCTGACGGCCGCCTTTTGGTGCGACCAAATACTTGACAAGGCAAATTTTCACTTCCTTCGCATCAGCAAGGAATTCGGGACCCGTGCGAAAGGCGGCGCCGATCGTCAACTCCACAAATCCGGACTTAAGACAATTCAAGCATCATGGTGGCAAGTTGATCAGTTGATCCAGTATGCCGGTTGGGCAGACACCGCCATCGCGCCGGAAAACGGCATCAACTACTATCGAAAGGTTACAAGCGTGATGGGAGACGTGCACGATTTCTATCGCGTCTTCATGGCGCCAGGCATGGCTCATTGCTGCGGCGGAGCCGGTCCAAACGCGTTTGGTAACGGTACTAGCACTACTTTGGCAGATTTACCTGAAGGCGGGCTGCGATCAGCATCTCACAGTGCGTGCATCGTAGGGGTGGAGGCCGCACGAAGAGGTCGAGGATGGCTTGTCTGATGGCCGGCATGCTCGGTTGTGGCGGTGGGCCTGAGACTCTTTTTTTTCCGTCCCGCTGCGGTAAGGCGGCGGGATTGGAGGAAGGTATAGGCGATCATCGTCATCAAGGCATGCCGGTGTAATCCGGCCCACGATCTGCCTTCAAAATGGTCGAGCCCCAGTTCTTCCTTCAACTGCTGATGCGCCTGTTCACAGATCCACCGCGCCTTAACGGCAGCTGCCAGCGTCTTAAGCGAAACGTCAGCGGGCAGATTCGAGATGTAGTACTTCTGCTCTCCGCTCGATCGTCGTTCGCCCAAGATCCACACTTCATCGCCAGGCATACGCTCGACACCTTTATCGAACACGCGGTGCTTTGGGCCATCCGCGATGCGGACGCGCCGCGCAGCGAAAAGGCATGTCAGCGGGCCTTTCGTACCCCCGCGCCAGCTGATCTTCCGCCACTTTACGCCGACCAGCATCGTCTCGGCTGAAACTGGCGACATATCCGGGATATGGTGCTTGCGCGGCTTACGGGCTTTCTCCGTTGGAAAGATCATGGTGACATCGGTCGGATAGACTTTCTGGCGCCGCGACATACCAACTGCCCATAAGAGGCCGCGTTCGCTCAGAGCGTGACGGAACGGCGCGCTCGATCCGTATCCCGCGTCCGCCAGCACACAGCCGAAGCGAACACCGGCTGCGATCATACGATCGATCTCAGCCAGCGCGATCTCTGGCTTGGACCGTGCCCTGCGATGCTCGATTGGAACGCCGGCGCGCTTCAGACGTTCCGGGTCGCTCGTCCAATTCTCGGGAAGGAAGAGACGTAGTGCCACCATTACCGGCACTTCACCGCGCGCAAGCGTCAGCGACACCAATGTTTGGCAATTCGCCGTTTTACCGAGAGTTGATGCATATTGCGGAGCTACACCAACCGAGCGATCACCCTTCTTCGGCATCGATGTATCGTCGATGACCAGCACTGCATCTGTGCCACCGACGAGCCGGTCGGCCTGAACGATCCAGGAACGGCTCGAGCCAGCGTCCAAGCTCATCTTCCCAACTCGACGTTGTATCCACCGGTCAGCCCTCCAAAAAAGCCGACCACCTATGAATCATTGAAAATGTGATTCGGGAATCCAGTCCCGCCGATCAACTCCCAGAATCTGCCAAAGTAGTGCTAGGGTCATAACTCATTAATTCTTCTGTTTGAACAATACGATATTGATTCGTATTGGGGAAGAATCGATGAGCAGAAACCTGTTCTGGTTAAGCGACGAGCAATGGGCACGGATTGAGCCGCATTTGCCGACAGATGTACGTGGTATCGAGCGCGTCGATGACCGGCGCGTGATCAGCGGGATCGTTCACGTGCTCAAGTGCGGGTGCCGTTGGTGCGATTGCCCGGAAGCTTATGGTCCATCGCCGACGATCTATAACCGGTTCGTACGCTGGGCGCGGCGTGGCATCTGGGAAAACCTTTTCCGGGAGCTTGCCGGGAACGGACGAGCCATGGATACGCAGATGATCGACTCCACACACGTCAAAGCACACCGCTCGGCAGCGGGCGGAAAAGGGGGGAGCAAAAACAGGCTGTTGGCCGCTCGCGCGGAGGGCGCAACACGAAGATCCGCAGGCCTGGCTCGCCGACGTTCTGGCGCGCATCGCCGAGCACCCTGTTCAAAGGCTCGACGAATTGACGTAGCAGCCGCTGATCGAGCGCGCCAGGTTGCGCTTCAGAAGGCTGACCGCGTCGCGGTGCTGCAGGTCGTCGAGCAGCCGCACCCGTGTCGCACGGGACATTCGGCCGTAGTTGACACACCAGCCGCACGTGCAGTCCGCATAGTGGTTGAAGCCGGTCACCTTGATCCCCGCGGTTCGTCAGAAGCTGTCGGAGGTTGCCAGCGCCTTGCAGACCGGTCCAGCCCCGATGTTCGCAAAAACGCGGCGCCCGATCATTTAGGCCGGCGTTATCCGACCCTTGCCAGAACACAGTTTGCACGGCGGCGGATAGATCTTGCGTCCGGGCTGCTTTGGCTGCGCGACCGTCGGGAAGCCGGTGCCATTGCAGGCAGAGCATCTGACTTCCGTCGAGGCGTCTTCCGATTTCAAAGTTTTCATGACAATCATTTTCCGGATACGGCGCCGACGCCGGCCATGTCATTATGCAAAACGGACTGCTGGCTTCGATTGTCCCACTTCAATGTCACGCCGGACCAGTTCGTCTCGGTGACGGTGGCCTGGTCATTCTTGTCGTCTCGCCAACAGACTCGGGCGCCGACGCTTAACGATCTGGACTCGGAGCCGGTCATTCATTTCGCCGTTTCTGTGCGGTTTCGTCTCACCGTCACACTAGCTGCTTAGCGAGCCGATTGCCACGGTGCCCTTGAAGCCTCCGCCGCGCTGATGTGGGGCACATGCAGCACCACCTCCGCCGGTCCGCCCATGTCGAAGACCTCGCCGCAGGGGCACTTCATAAACCGGCTGGCCGGCTTTCCCGGGCCGTAGCTCGGCGGCTCCAGCTTCTTGCCGGCGTCCCACAGCGCGTACTTTCGATCGGTCCAGTCGCGCTGGTCGCGCCAAGCCTGGAAATCGGCCTCGGTGCGCTTCGACAGGAACACCTTCCATGCAGCTTCGAAATCGGCTCGAGCCTCCTCGAAGCTTGCCGAGGTGCCGCCGCTACATTCGCCTGGATGGGATCCGGGATAAAAACCACAACGCCATTCCCACGGATCGGTGTCGTGCGGGTTGCCGGTGCGTATCGCTAGCGTGCCGGCATGCACGTCGCCATAGTAGACGTGCCAGCATTCATCGCGGGCTTCCGGATAGCGGCGTCGGGTCAGCTCGGGCATACGCTCATTGAAGCGCGGTGTCCGGCATCAGGCAATCGCGCTAGGTGTTGGGTTGAGAGCGGCCGCTTCCTACCGGCTATCGTGTCGATCCGCTCCCGCGACTTGGTGCGACATATTCCCCGAGGCCTTTGGCCAGATAATCCATCATCAGGCGGAGGCGTCGGCTCGCCCGCAGGTCTTCATGCAGCACCAGCCACATGTCCATCGGCAGACTGATCTCGTCCGGCAGGACGGCGACGAGGTTCGGATCGCGGCGAGCGATGCCGTGCTGGACAAATCCGATCCCGAAGCCAGCGCGTACCGCGGCCAGGTGCGCCAGGTCGCTGTCAGTCCGCAACGCGAAATTGTTGCGTGTGATCGGCAATCGGGTGAGAAGTTCGCGGGTGAACGGCGTCTCTTGGTCGAAACCGATCAAGGCATGGTCGCTCACCAGGGCGGCCAGCGATTGCGGCGCCGGCGAATGCTCCAAATAAGTCCGGTGGGCATATAATCCGAGGCGGACCTCGCCGATCTGCCGCGCCACCAGCGCCTGCTGGCTCGGGCGCACCATCCGAACGGCGATATCGGCCTCACCGCGAAGCAGATCTTCGACACGGTTGGACAGCACCAACTCTATCGTCACCCCCGGATTGTCGCGGCGAAATCCCGCCAGCAGCGAAGGCAGGACTTCCGCACCGACGATGTCGCTGGCGGTAATCCGGACGACACCCGCGGCGTCGCTTGCGCCTCCTGAAGCGGCGCGTTTCATCGAACCGGCGGCGGCGGCCATGATCTGCGCATGGGGCGCGATATCCCGTGCGGCATCGGTCGGCACCAGGCCCCGCTGCGACCGGATGAACAGCGCTGTCCCTAACTGGCGCTCGAGCTCGGCGATCTGCCGGCCCAGCGTCGGCTGGGTCAGGCCCAATTCGCGCGCCGCTCCGGACAGCGTGCCGTCGCGCAAAACGGCCAGAAAAGCGCGGTAATGGCTCCACTCGGGCTCTATCATACAAATATGTATATCAGTTCCATAATATTAGGCAATTTTCGTATGGTATCCGGAAGGGCATGGTTGGCTCCAACAGCAAACGGAGAAACCAGATGACCCGCTCGACCAACAAGATTGCCCTCGTTATCGGCGCCACCGGAGGCATTGGAGGCGCCGCAGCCTCAGCCCTCGCGCGTCACGGCTGGACCGTGCGCGGCCTGACCCGCCGGCCACAGCCCGGCAACGGGACCATCGAATGGATTGCCGGCGACGCGATGAACGCGGCCGACGTCCTTGGCGCCGCGCAGGGCGCATCGCTGATCGTTCACGCCGCGAACCCTCCAGGATACCGCAACTGGGCGACGCAAGTGCTGCCGATGATCGACAACACAATCGCCGCCGCAAAAGCGGTCGGCGCGCGCATCGTGCTGCCCGGCACGATCTACAATTTCGGCGCCGACGCGTTCCCGGTGCTGCACGAAGATTCGCCGCAGCATCCGTCGGCCCGCAAGGGCGCGATCCGGGTCGAGATAGAGAAAAAGCTTAAGGCCGCGGCGAGCGACGGCGTGCCGACGCTGATCGTGCGGGCCGGCGACTACTTCGGACCCAAGACGACCGGCAACAGTTTCTTTGCCGCCGTGATGGTTCGGCCCGGGTCACCGGTCAATTGGATCGTCAATCCTGCGCGCAGCGGCTCCAGCCACGCCTGGGCCTATCTTCCGGACGTCGGCGAAACCATCGCGCTGCTGATGGACCGCGAGACCGAACTCGGCAATTTCGCGGCGTTCAATTTTGCTGGCTACCAACTGGCTTCCGGCGAAATGCCCGCCGCGATCGCAAATGCCGCCGGCAAACCCAACCTGCGCGCCTGGCCGCTGCCGTGGTTCGCGATCGTCGCCCTGCAGCCGGTCGTCCGGCTGTTCCGGGAGATGGCCGAGATGCGCTACCTCTGGAGCACGTCGATCTCGCTGGACGGCGGCAAGCTGGAGGCGTTCCTCGGCGACGCGCTGCCGAAGACGCCGCTCGACGTCGCGGTACGTGAGACGCTGGTGGGCCTGGGGTGTCTCAAGGCACTTGGATCCCAAGGCGCCGACCGCACCGAATATTACGCTGGCCACCAGGACGACGCGAACAGGAGCGCAGCATGACGCTTTCTTTTCGCCAGGCGGCGATCACCGGGAGCACCATCTGCTTTGCGCTTGCGACAGTGTGGATGGGCGCGCCTCAATTCATCCTGTGGGTTTGGCAGATCAATGGCTCGGACTCGACGCTTCTGGTGGCGCGCCGCGGAGCCGCACTTTTTCTCGGACTCGCCGTCATGCTGTGGCTGACACGAAAAGCCGAAAGCTCGCCGACCCGCGACGCGATCGCAGTCGGATTTTCGGTTTCTTGCGCAGCGCTGGCGGCGCTCGGAATCTATGATTTCGTCGCCGGGTACGCTGGCATCGGCATATTGGCGGCCGTCACCATCGAGTCCATGCTGGCGCTGTCCTTTGCCCTTGTCCGGCATGCCGATCGGCCAATCTCTCGATAACGAGTGAGCAATATTGCTCACTCGTTATTCCCCGAACGAATTGGACCTTTTGTCTTACCGGGCTGTTGCAATGTGGGCGCATATTTTGCATCGCGTCGCTACTAGAGCAGACCGCGCACCCATCGGACAACTCGACGTGAAACTCCTCAGACGTTTTAGGTACATTCGCCGACATGCCGCCGAGGTTTCTGCCACACTGGAAACGTCGGGCTAGATGGATATTTCGGTCACCCCAGACAAAGCCGACGACCTCGCATTCCGGGTCGCTCTCCGCCAATCGGAAATCCGCTATCGCCGGCTGTTCGAGGCGGCCCACGATGGCGTTATCATTCTGGATGCCGTCAGCCGGAAAATAACCGACGCCAATCCTTTCATGTCCCATCTGCTCGGCTACCGGCACGAAGAGTTGCTGGGTAAGGAGCTCTGGGAAATCGGCCTGTTGAAAGACGAGCTGGCAAGCCAGGCCGCCTTCCGGGAGCTGCAGAAAAGCGGCCAGGTCCGATACGAAAATCTGCCGCTGGAATCCAAGTCGGGCGAGAAGCGGGAAGTGGAAATCGTGGCCAATCGCTACGATGAGGACGGCACACAGGTCGTGCAGTGCAATGTCCGCGACATCACCGAACGAAAGCGGACCGAAGGTGCGTTAAGGGCGAGCGAAGAGCGCTTCCGCACTCTGTTCGAACTGGGCCCGTCAGCGGTCTACTCCTGCGATGCCCGGGGTGTCATTCAGGATTTCAACCGGCGTGCTACGGAGTTTTGGGGCCGCACACCTGCCCGCGGCGATGACAGCGAACGATTCTGCGGCTCGCTGCGGATGTACCGTCCGGACGGAAGTTTCATGCCCCACGACGAGTGTCCCATGGCGTGGGTCGTCTCCGGAAAAGTGCCGGAGGTCAACGACGAGGAGGTTATTGTCGAGCGGCCCGACGGCTCGCGGGTGACTGCCATCGTCAACATCCGTACGCTTAAGAATGACCGCGGAGAAGTTACGGGCGCAATCAATTGTGCGTACGACATTACCGAGCGGAAGCAGGTTGAAGAGCACCAGAAGTTCCTCATGGGCGAACTCGCACACCGGGGCGGCAACCTGCTGGCCGTTATACAATCCATCGTAGCCCGCAGCCTGAGCGGAACGAAGCCGCTCGCCGAGGAGCGCAACACGCTTATGCGGCGTCTTCAGGCGCTTGCCCGCAGTCAATCGGCGCTGATGAACAAGGGATTCCAGGGTGCCTTGGTGGCTGAGATCATCCGGCTGGAGTTCGAGGGATTTTCCGACCGGGTCATCGCTGCCGGTCCGGATGTGATGCTGAACTCAAGGGCTGCTCAGACTTTTGCGCTGCTGCTGCACGAACTCGCCACCAACGCGATGAAGTACGGTGCCCTTTCGTTGTCGGACAAGGGGCAGGTCGATATTCACTGGTCGATCGAAGGGGAAACTGAGGAAGCCAGATTCAAGTTTCAATGGCAGGAGCGCGACGGGCCGCCAGTCGTCGTTCCAACCCGCAAAGGTTTCGGCAGTCTCCTGCTGGAAAAGCTTGCCTCACAAGATTTCGGCGCGCCACCAAAGATCGTGTTTGCGCCCGATGGATTGAGCTATTCGATCGACGCATCCTTGCCGGCCATGACAGCCGGGAGTGAGAGAACAAATCTCCTGCGTTCGAGCGATTACTCTCGACCGTTGAGTGATTCGTCTCCGAGTGACTAGCTGACTACCTAACCTTGGCGTAGCCAAAGGTCAGTGTCCGTGGGAATCTGAAGCCGCCACCGAACACCACGCGGTCATAGATCGCGCCCTCAAGTTGCTTTTCCAGCATAGCTCCGCCGCCTTCAGGTTCCGAGCGGCGAGGGCAGGTTACATTTTGCAAATGTCGGCCCCGACATCGCATCGACACAGTAACGCTGCAGAGAGGGTGTATGGTCCTCCATCCCAACAATTTTGCTGAGAGACGTTCACAAAGGAACAATCCATGCGCAATGAGTCGCGGGCAACGCCCAAGCTCGAAAGAGGGCCGCAGACCGTGCTTTTCGAGATCGCAAACGGAAATACGCGCCAGGCGTGCAGTCTGAAGACAAAATTTCCCACCCAGCATCAGGCTTCTCGTTATCTGCGTCAGAACTGGAACAGGATCGAGCAGATGGCTCGGGATTGTCTGGCAAGGGAATGCCTCGAAGACGGCCGGATCAATCTAGTGATGATCTGAGCCATAAGACCCACCACCGATATCTGCGCCAGGCCAACGCCCTGCCGATGGCTTTCCATCATAGCATCGCCGCTAACTCATAAGCCAACACAGCCGCCCCGAGGCAGCGCCGCCACGGATTGACGCCGCGCCAGACCTCATCAATCGCCCAGACAAAAATGGCGGCCTTGACAACAATTTCCAAAGCAACGCCAAGGCGGCCTGCTGGATGCCAAGCCCAGATCAGGGCGCTCCCAACGATCACGATCCACAGAACGAGGTTCGGCGTTTGACCAATCGTAATGGCGCCAGTCTGGCGGTTTCGGAAGAACCACAGCAAAAACCTACGCATCCAGAAAATCATACGCTGCCTGGTCCGGGGATGTAACGAGCTTTCGCTGTCAGCCAATACGCCACTTTCCCGCGATGGCAGCCTGCGGCTGCGTTTCCTTCTAGAAGACGGGGTCTGCGACCCCCTGGTCGTCAAGGCCAAGCCCGGTGGGCAAAAAACGCAGGCCGGGTTGTCGCCCGGATCAAGGCCGGGCTCCGGCCCGCACCACCCCGCGTTTTTTGGTCTGTGACGGCTCAGCCCCCGCTCATTGCCGCGTGGCTAGTCGGGTTCATGCGAACCCGTAAGCCAAGGAAGGGACAGGCAATGAAAACGGATATCTATCAGCGCATCACCGATCAAATCGTCAGCGAGCTTGAGAAAGGCGTGAAGCCATGGCTCAGGCCGTGGAATGCCGAGCATGCCGCCGGGCGTATCACACGGCCCCTGCGCGGGAATGGGATTCCGTATCAGGGCATCAATGTTCTGATGCTCTGGTCGGCAGCGATGGAAAAGGGTTATGCCGCGCCGGTCTGGATGACCTTCAAGCAGGCAAGAGAGTTGAAGGCCAACGTTCGCACGGGCGAACATGGCAGCCTCGTTGTTTACGCCGACAAGATCATCCGTACCGAGGCCGACACCGTCACCGGCGAGGACGCCGAACGCGCGATTCCGTTCATGAAGGGCTACACGGTCTTTAATGTCGAGCAGATCGATGGTTTGCCGCAGCATTACTACGCCAAGCCCGAACCACGGTTGGACACGATGCAGCGGATCGACCGAGCAGAGGCGTTTTTCGCGGATACTGGCGCCGCTATCCGGCATGGCGGCACGATGGCCTATTATAATGTCTCGCAAGATTTCGTGCAGATGCCTCCATTCGAAAGTTTCCGCGACGCCGAGAGCTATTACGCTACGCTAGCACATGAGGCAATCCACTCGACTCGCCACAAATCGCGCCTTGACCGCGATTTCGGTCGCAAGCGCTTTGGCGACGAAGGCTACGCCATGGAAGAACTTGTCGCCGAGCTTGGCTCCGCATTTCTGTCCGCCGACCTTGATCTGACGCCGGAGCTTCGCGAGGATCATGGATCTTATATAGAATCGTGGATCAAGGTGCTCAAAGATCACAAGCGTGCAATTGTCACCGCTGCATCCCATGCCCAGCGCGCGGCAGACTTCCTGCACGGCCTGCATAAATCCGTCTCCACCCAGGCGGACGCTGCTTAAGCGTCCGCCATGGCGATGCCCAACATCATACCTATTGGCGATCACGCCTATTGTAGGCAGGAGATTTGCCAACTCCGACGCGAACAGCTTGAGGCATGGAACGCTGGCCAGCCACGGCAGCTTGCCCTGTTCGAGCTCAAGGACGATTGCCGTCCGGCGGCCGAACGGACCGCCGCCGTCCGCTACGCCGAGCCGACTCCTTTGCGGATATGATCACGCGCCGAGAAAGCGCAGGATGATTGCAAACTCACTTTAGTCTCGCCCCGCGGCGCGTCCCGCACCGCGCTCGAAATGCCAGCCGTTCGCCCGCTGTCCGACGTCTAGACGGAGGCTAAGCGTGTTGGTCGCTCATTTCGGATGACCCTTTCGATAAGCAAGCCAGCACCAGCGGCTTCAGATTTCGGGGGCTTATGCCCGCACGCGCGTCTCGTTCAAGGCCGCTCACTTCCGCGCCCCGCGAAGAGCCGGGGGGCTTGTGCAGTTCCGCGCCGCTGCGCGGTGTCCCTGCGGGAAAACCTTTGAACGCGCCGCTTTAGCGCGCGGGCAGTAGGGGCCCACGAAGCCGCGCAAGGTGCATCGCTTCATTATCGAGAGGATCTAACATGAGCAAGTCAACCAATCGCCCGAGCCACCGTGTTTACGCCGTCACCAAATCCGGCGAGCGCAATTTCTGGAATCCCATCGGTGCTGCCTGGGCCCACAGCGACGGGGAGGGCTTCAACCTGAAGCTCGATTACCTCCCGCTGAACGGCGCGGAAATCGTCATTCGCAAGCCGAAGGCCGACGAGGTGGATGCTCCGGCAGCCGACTGAGTCAAAGGGGCCGCCCACGGGCGGCCCCTCTTTTCCTTGCTCTCAAACCGGATGCGTCGCTGGTGGCTTACCAATTAATACCAACAGCTTTTGCAACACATCGCGCTCGCCACGAATGCGCGCTTCTTTGTGGTAATAAGCCCTTTCTCTTGAAATCTAGCGCGATCGTTAGTGCGAGTTGCCGTCCGATCCCTTGAGACTCTTGCGCGAGTCATCCGCGATTCCCACTTCATCTTGTGAGCGGTGCTTATCGAGCCGACACAGACGGGAGAACAGAATGACTTACGCAATTCGCCAAACAGCCGCAGCGATTGTTGCGGCGGCGTCGGATTTCATCATTGAAGGCCGCGCGCCGACGCCAGCCGTTCAAGTCGAAGGACCTTATACCTCCGCCATGGAAAGCCAGCGCGAGCACGACCGAGCGATCGGCTCATTGCCGGTCACAGTAGAACTGTTGAATTCGTGGACGATCGACGCTCGCATCAATTGGATGCTGAATAATTTTGAGACCGATGAACGGTATGCCCACGCAGCGAATATCGCGCAGCGAGCCATGCTGGCGGCGCCGATTGGCTTTCCGCTCGAAATCGAACGCCGTTGGCAGAAGCGCGCCGCCAAGACCTGGTAACGGATCGGCGCCGGCAGGTCGCCAGACGCGTGTGGAGTTTGTCAGGTTCAAACAAGATAGGGGCCATCAATGTTGAAAGTCGCAGTACTCGTTTTCGCCGGAGCGTTCGCAATCTTGCTGGGTTACCCCCTCGCTGCGGCGCTGACGCACGGTCTCAATCCGGCGACTTGGCCGACGGGCGTTCTGAACCCTGCAGAGTGGATTACAGGGTTCTTAGCGTCTTATGCAGTGCCGAATGCCAAGGCAGTCCTCGAAATGCTGGAGGGCCATTCGCCGGCGTTTGCCGGCGGTGGCCTCGCACAAGTAGCCGCTATCTGCGCGCTTCCGATCGCTCTCATGATAATGCTTCCATCATCAAAGCGTGGACCACGCCGAGATCCGGACGCTCTGCAAGGTGACGCCCGATGGGCAACCAAGCGCGAGCGGGCAAGGATGAGCAGGGGTGTCGAATTCGGAATCGATCGTGAAACCGGAAAAACGATCCGTGTTGCCGTGGAGGGCAATCTTCTTTCGATCGCGCCGCCCAGGAAAGGTAAAACAAGCGGCCTCATCATTCCGAATCTTATCGCCGCGGATAAAGGCGCCTGGGCCGGGCCGGCGGTGGTAATTGATCCCAAAGGCAGTGCCTACCGCGCCGTGGCGGAACGGCGGCGTTCTCTAAAAAAAACGGTGCGGTGTTTGGACCCGATGAACCTGTGCGGCGGAGTTGACCAGTGGAACCCGCTGACGTCGATTATTCCGACTGATACGGCCTATTTGCAGCGTGTCGCCCGGACGTTATTGCCGTCGGCTATTTCCGAGGAAAATGCCTATTTTCAGAACAAGGCCGTTGACGTGATCGTTGCTGCGTTCTTGGGCGCCCATTTCCTCGGAAATGCAACGCCTCTTGCGGTCTCCAATCTTCTGGCAAATCCTGAGCGGCTTGCCGATTCCCTTAAGAATGTCTCCGGTACTGTCGCGGACCGCGTGCGCGAGTTTCTCGCCATGGATACGAAGACCCGGGACCCCATCCTGTCGACCGCCCAGCAGGCGTTTCAATGGTGCGATGACGAGCGGCTGCAACACCTCACGTCGGCAAGCACATTCTCGCTTGCAGACCTCTGCCAGGGCGACACAGACCTCTTTGTCACCCTGCCGACGGAAGATCTCGAAACGTTAGCGCCGTTTTTGCGATGGCTTTTGACCGATCTGTTTGTTGCGGTTCGCCGCCATCATGTGGCCGAACGGCTCATCATTTTCGTAGATGAAACCCGGACCTTGGGCAACTGTCGCGAGCTCATTGCCGCCGCCGGGGAGTTGCCAGGCCACGGGGCGTCACTATGGACGTTCTGGCAGGCCCGTTCACAGATGTCCTGTTACGGACCCGACGACCAAGCAACTTTGTTGCGCTCATCGGAATTCGTCACGGTCTCGGACCCGGCCATGATTGATCCGGACGAGCGCGATTATTTATCGCGCGCGTTGAGTGATTTCACGGTGCTGGAGGAGACGAAGGCTACCGACAAGACTTCGCAGGGCTCGCGCACCAGCAGTTCCCAGGCGCCGCGCGGTGTTCGGTTGATGACCGCCGAAGAGTTGGGCCGATTGCCGTCAAGCGACCTGATCTTGTTTCCGAATAGCGACCGCTACGCCAAGCGGCCGATCCAGATGAGAAAGACCCGCTACAACGATCCACGTTTTGCGGGTTTAACCGCGCCGATCGCGCCGGTGGGGGCTACCACATAATCAAAACTGTGTTTGATGAGCCATTCCTGGTCGACCTCGGTCGTGGCGTAGCCCTGGCCGGCCAGCCAATAACGCAATACAACTCGTCCGTTCCGGGGGCGCATCGCAATCGCCGGGAAGCCGGCCTTCCAACCACCGTGCAAATTCGAGCCGTCCGGCAGAGTCCAATCCACCCACCACGTCTCATTTGACACGATCACCCGCTCGCCGGTGTTGTACCAGGCGGTGCCGGCGGCCAGGCTGCAGACCGTCAGGACGACAATACTCGCCATGCATTTGTATCCACACCGCTGCAGCAGTCG
>Ga0302320_10019901_pt1 | contig 13435 bp, 10 predicted proteins | sample Bog_T0_3_FD_202130 | JGI IMG/M metagenome (GOLD analysis project Ga0302320, IMG submission 202130) | Peat permafrost microbial communities from Stordalen Mire near Abisko, Sweden - Bog_T0_3 | ecosystem: Environmental > Terrestrial > Soil > Wetlands > Peat | place: Sweden: Abisko, Stordalen Mire...
GAAGCTGTTAGGAGCTTCGGCAATGGCCGAAGAGGTTCCAGTCAATCCGGATATCGAACTCGTCGCCCGCACCCAGGCGGGGGACGCCCGCGCCTTTGACGAACTGGTGATCAAATATTCGCCGCGCCTCTACGGCCTCGTGTACAACATGACCTCCAATCACGAGGACGCGAACGACCTGCTCCAGGAGGTTTTCGCCAAGGCATTTCGGTCGATCAACGGTTTCCGGGGCAAATCGAGCTTTTACACCTGGATTCACTCGATCGCCGTGAACATGACGATCAACTTCCTCAAGAAGCGCGGCCGGCGCTTCCAGATGAGCCTCGACGACGTGGACCTGAACATCCAGAACGACAAGGAATTCATCGAGCTGACCGCCACCTCCTCGCCCGTGCGGCAGGCGGATTTGAGCGAATTGCAGCAGAAATTGAACGAATCGATGCTCAAACTGTCTCCTGAACACAGGGCCGTTGTGACAATGTTCGATATTCAAGGCATGCCGCACGCGGAGATTTCCAAAATCCTTGGAGTCTCCGAAGGGACCATACGCTCCCGACTCTTTTACGCTCACCGCCAGCTCCAGGCCCATCTCGATGAGTTTCGAAAAAGGTAACCCCGCCAGAAAAACGTGCTATGCAAGAAGACCCCGATGAAATCTCCAAGCTGCTAAGGCTCAAGCGCTTCGAGCAACCGACGCCGGATTATTTCGAGAGATTCCTCGAGGAGTTCAAGGACCGGCAGCGGGCTCAATTGCTGCGCGAGCCGGCGTGGCGCATCGCGTGGGACCGAATGTGGGCCTTCCTGGGCGAGCAGATGCGGCCCCGGCTCGGCTACGGCCTCGCCTCGACCGCCGTACTGGCCGCCGCCGCCATCGCCTCGTTCAACATCCTCGAGTCGCGGTCCGTCGAGGTCGCCTCCGCCCCGGAGCAGCAGCATCCCGCCGCCCAGACCGCCAGCCTCAACCTCAACGCCGATCAGGTGCAACTGCCCGACCTGCCGTCATTGACCCCAAGCACGGCTCATACAGCTTCCCTTAACACGCCGCGTTATGTGATGGATGCGCGGCCTGTATCGTATGAGCCCCCGTCAAGTTTCTAGCATCGCATTTCTGGCGTTCGCGGCGCTTTTTTCCCCTCCGGACGGCGCCCGGGCGGGGACCGATCCGCTGTCGGCGGAGGTGCAGGGCATCTTCGAGCGCAGCGCCAAGGCTGTGGTCAAAATCGAGGCTGAGGACGATAGCGGCAAGCTCTCCGGCACCGGGTTTTTCGTCGATCCCAACGGCACCATCTACACCAATTACTCCGTGGGCGGCGAGTCGCACGACATCGTCGTCTCGATCGGCTCGGCCCGGTATCCGGCCACCCGCGTGCCGGGCGGCGCCGATCCCCGCAGCGGCCTGGCCATCCTCAAGATCCCGGCCCAGAAAACACCATTCCTTCCGCTGGGCAAATCCTCGGGCCTCGGCGTCGCCTCGATGGTTATGACCATCGGCTACCCGCTCGACCTTCCGCTCACTCCCAGCGTCGGCTGTGTCGGCGGGTTCGGCATATCCGCCGGCAACCGCTACTTTGCCGTATCCCACATCCGCGCGAACGTCGCAGTCCAGCAGGGCGAAGGCGGCGCGCCGCTGCTCGACATGGATGGCGAGGTGGTCGGCATTATCGAGAGCAGTCTAAACGGGGGCGCCGGCTGCTTTGTCCTGCCCATCGAGGCCGCCGAGAAAATCCATGGCGACGTCATGCGCTTTGGCGAGGTCCGGCCCGGTTGGCTGGGCATCAGCTTTGACAAATCCGCGGACGACCCCTCGCGGATCGAGGTTCAGGGTTTGGTATCCGGGAGTCCTGCCGAGAACACCGGCATCAAGGTGGGAGACCAGATCGTGAAAGTGGGCGACCGGAAAATATCGAGCACCGAGGATGTCCTGGACGCTGCTTTCTATCTCACCGCGGGCGCGGAAGTGCCGCTTACGTTCCTGCGCGGCGGCCAGACTGTGGACGTCAAGGTCGTGCCCGGCCCCAATCCCACGGCGCCGCAGCAGGAGGCCGCGCCGGTGTCGACGTTCAGCCTTTCGGTCAGGCTGGGGAACGGGAAGTAGGTCCGAAAACAACCGTTGACGACGCGGACCTCGTGGTGTAGTAAGGCAAGTTAACTAATCCCCGTCCGACTTGCCGCAAGGCCCGGGCGGGGTTATTTTTTGTTCCTCCATGCCGTCCGAGCCAGCGAGTAAGCGCGCGATTGCCTTCGTGGACGGCCAAAACCTTTTCTATTCCGCTCGGAGTGCGTTTGGCTACTCCTTCCCGAATTATGACCCCCTGGCCCTCGCACGAGCGATCTGCGTCCGGCACGGGTGGGATTTGAAGCAGGTTCGGTTTTATACCGGCGTACCCGATGTTCAGGACGATGCACAGAAGAACGCCTTTTGGTCAGCGAAATTGCTGCAAATGAGCCGCGCGGGGGTCCACGTCTATAAACGGGCGCTGCGATACCGTAACAAGACCGTAAAACTGCCCGATGGCTCGACGCATACGTTTCTTGTAGGCCAGGAGAAAGGTGTGGATGTCCGTCTGGCCCTCGACATCATCGGGACGGCCTACCAGCAGATTGCCGATGTCCTGCTCGTTCTCAGCCAAGACCAGGATTTATCGGAGGTGGCCGATGAAATTCGCCAAATCGCTGCGACTCAAGATCGTTGGCTGAAAATTGCTTGTGCTTTTCCCGTTAGCCCTGCCTCCAACAACCGCCGGGGAATCAACGGGACAGACTGGATTAAAATCGACCGGGCAATGCATGACGCTTGCCTTGACCCACGAGATTACCGGCCAAAACAGACTCCTTGATCGTCCGGCTCGCCGTGGAGGAATCGGCTGCCGTACCGTTCTGAGTCCATGGTGGACTCGTTGAATCCATTTGATGCTGACGCTCCCGCTTTTAGCCCCCTTCGGGTCCCGCAGTCGCAGGATCGTCTCGTTCCTTTCTCTTGCCACGGCGTAGCTCATTGTCCCGGCATAGAGTAGCGAAGCCGGGCGGGATTTCAGTCAAGTTGTCAAATCTCGACCCCGTTCCCCGCATGACAGGCCGGGTCCTAGCAAGGGCTGTGCCCGGTCCGCTAGGGTGTCGACGTGGTTTCGCGCCATAGGCAATTGCGTTGCCGCGTCGCGAACGAAAATTTAATCTTCGGTAGTTTCTCCGAACTTCGTCGCCCATGAAGCGTCCAAATTCTCTCAATTTTGTCGCGGGATTGTTTTTCGCCGGCGGATTGTCCTTAGTGTGGGATTGCTTCTCCGTCCTATGCCATCTTCCCTCAGATGTGGGCATCGGTTTGAGAATTTGGATTGCGTTTGTAGCTCTGCTCCCGGTGGCTTTTTTCGTTGGTATGGGCTTTGGACTCATTCGGCTCCGAGCCGGATGCCGCTACGTTGTTCTGGTCCTCTGCTGGTTTGCGTTCGTAATCATGGCGTTGATCCTTGTGGGCGTTTTCGTTTCTCCGCATGCCGTACAGGTTAACATTGGTCCATTCCAAACTACTGCCGATCGGAACCCCATGCTTGCAGTCGTGGGTCTGGCCTTGATGTTTGGTTTTACGTTTTGGGTGTATCGAGTTTTGACCCGAGCGGACATTCGCAGTCTTTTTATCAGCGGAGCTTCGACAAGCGCCGCCCGCCTTTCGTCATAGTCGCATTCATGTTTTCGGGAGGAAGGGCTTGAAATAACGGCGCCGGGAGCCGTTGCCGAGCGGCCGGTTTCGCCACTTGATGGCGGCTCGGGCCGTGGTTTAGTCTTTTCGCGTGAGGACGCTCACCGAGATCGAAGCTGCTGCCGAAAAGTTACCCGTTCCGCAGAAGGAGGCGCTAATTGCATTCCTCGCCGCACGGGTGCAACGGGAGCGTACCGCCCGGCGTCCTAAAAATGATCTTGCGGAGTTCTCCGGTGTAGTTCGGCTGGCCGAGGATCCGCTCGTATGGCAACAGCGGGTGCGCGGAGAGTGGGAGTGACCAGGATGCTAGAAACGGGGCGGTATTTCTGCCCGGTGTGCGGGGTGGCTTTCTGTCAAGTCGCGACCCCATGCGCCCCGCCCCGTGCGCCCCGCCATTGCCCGACCCCATCGCCGCCATTGCCGTGCGCACAAACCGCTAGAGATGGAAGCGCCGGTTCAGTGCATATCTGTTTCGTGAATCGAACCGAGCCAGACAACTTTGCCAGACTTAAGATATACCTGAAATCCAGCGAAGGCGAAATCTTCTCTTACTCCCTGCGGCGGTCGCGGAAGGTGAAAAAATACAATCTGATCGACGCTGGTACTACCGCCTTCCAAACGTGGATTCTTGTCCTCGAAGAACGGAGGCCCAAATCGCTTGATGACCGTATTGATGTCAATCCCTGGCACCACAAAATGCCGTACGTCCTTCTCGGTATAGGATGGCTTGTAGTGCTGCGCAGCCGCTGACGGTTGGCGTGAACATGCTAAAGGTCCGATATAAACGGCAATAAGCCCCGCAAAAGCGAAAACCTTACCTTTAGCTGAAAGGGCCGAGCGTATCTTGGCGGCCGGGAGAATCCTCATTACAGGCATTGTACCTACGCCGTCCAGGAGGATGAAAAAAGGATTTTTTGACGAAATGGATAACGGGGCCGGATAACGGGGGCGACGCTTGAAATTCAGCAACAAGGTCCGAGTCCTCGGAGAAGAGCAACCGGCCCAGACTCGTGGCACGGTCGAGCAGTTGCGGGTCGGGCAGACGCTGGGTGTTGTCATCCTGAGCGGTCAGCATGTCCACACCGCGACGGCGCAGGCCGCGTGTGATCGGCAACGGCACATGAACATCCATGTAGAGGCCCAGGCTCATGAAGCCCGGCGGAGCAGCGCGCGCCGGGCAAGCGGCGAGGATTTCACGGCGGCGCGCAGTGCCTGGAGGCGCTCACTTTGCCCTTGAATCTCCGCGTCGAGTTCGGCCTGATGATCGTAATACCACGCAAGTGCAGCATAGACTTGTGCGAGGGCAAGGGCCGGATGGTTCTCCTGGATGGCGTCGGCGGTCCAGCCATATGCGATGTGATCGAGGACAATCTCGATAACTTTGACGTTGGCATCGTCAATCCAGGCGCGTCCCTGCTCGTCTATCCGGATATGCGGCGTGATTGTGGCTTCCGACATGGTGGAAACTTACCGGAATTGGATTCGGCAGGCAACTTATCACGCCCTCTTGGGGTAATGGCGCTTAGTTAAGCGAAGCGCGTTTTCTGGCTTTTGCGATGCGACGGCGTTTGCCGCGACTCCAGCGGCTCCGGTATTGGTGTCGGGGTTTATTGAGAGGCGGGTATTTACTGCGCTTTTTGACAGCGCGCGGTTCATGGCGTCCGGGGCGAACGGGCAAGAGATCGGCCACTAAGGTTTCGAGTAACTGGTGCCAGAGCCTGGTGCGGCGACGGCGATGGCTGCCGTTCTGTTGCGCCAGGGCGTGGCTCCACTGTCGAAAGGCGTCCAGAGAGCCCTTGAAGCTGAGGCCATCGAGTTCCACGCCGCCATGGCTGGCAGCCTCCGCCATGAGCCAGCGCATCAGGTTGTGAGCGGTGAGGAAGATCAGGAGTTCCTTTTGAACCATCTCGGGGCGGAGGCAGCGCAAGTTCTCCATGCCAAGGGTGGTTTTAAGGTCATCCAGGCACATCTCCAGCCGCCACCGGCGGGCATGGGCGGCGAGGATTTCGGCGGCGGGATAAAGCGCCGGGTCCAGGAGCGTTGTGACCAGGACCAGATGCTCGGTGCGAAAGCCGCGGCGTAAGAGCGCCACGCGCAAGAGCCGTACAGTGATCTCCGCCGGCAACTCGTGCCACTGTTGCTCGCTCAACCACAGCGAAGGCGTGTAGGGCTTCTTCCACACAAAGAGCGCGTCGTGAGGGCCAATGCGCTTTTTGGCCTTGCGAAAATCAACCTTGCGCGAGCGTGCCGCAACCGCCGCGATCAGGTCCACTCCCACGCCTTGGAGCAGCGCCGCCACCACATACTTGCCGTAGGCGCGGTCGCCCAGAAGGATGTCCGCGGGGCGCAGGCAGGATAAAAGGCTGTGCCAGAGCCGTTGTTCAGAGCATCGCAACGAGCCGCTGGCCTGGGCGAGCAGAGCGCCGCTGGTCAACGAGAAGAGCACCACGATGCGCAGGAAGGGAAAGCCGGCGCCCGCCGGCAGGTTGTCGCTGGGGGGATAAGCCGCGCGGTTTTGCGCGGTGTCGGCCAGACGGGCGCCGCTGGCGTCGGCCACCCGGATGGGCCTGTTTTGAAGCAGCGAAAAAGCTGGCGCGGGCGCGGCCTTTTCGGCGCTCTGGAAGCTGGCGCAAAAGAGGCTTTTGAGCAGGCTCAAGGAGAGTTTACCCCGGGCCTGGCAGTAAGCGCCGGTGGCGGGATCGACTTCGCCGGCGTCATGGAGGGCAAAGAGCGCCTGGACCTGACGGACGACCTCGCGGCAGGAGGTGTTTGCCTGGAGCACCTGCCATATCCAGCACCAGAGAGTGCGGGGCAAGGTGAAGACACGCTCGCGGGAATGATCTCCGGAGCGGTATTTTGGGAACAACGAGTCCGGGAGCGCCGGAGAGAAGCGTTGCTCGATTTGGGAGAGCGTCTTCTGACGAATGCCTTGCAGGACCGCGATGGAGCGGCGGCCCAGCGGGGCGAGAGTTGAGCGCAAGGAAGGGAAAAAGGGAGTGGCATGGCGCATAGGGCGGTATATATACCGCCCTATTGACGCCGAAGCTATCCTCTTTCCTTATGCCCAACACAGGTTCTCCCTCCGCGCGCCGCCAGCAGTATGAAAAACTCACCAAAACCCTCTGTTCTGTTGGCTGGATTAGCGAAGGCTATGTCCAGGATCGCGGCCCTGGCGCTGGCGGCCCTCATTACCAATGGACCCGCAAAGTCAAAGGCAAGACGGTAAGTGTCGCCCTCTCTCTTGAGCAGTATCAGTGGCTCAAAACCGCTATTCAAAACTGGCACTCCCTCCAGAAAACCCTCAAGGAAATGCAGTGCCTCAGCCGCGAAGAACTCTTCAAAACCGTTGCAGGTCCACCACGACGCAAACGCCTATCCAAGAAGGTATTAGGCACTAACTAAGCGCCATCACCCCAACGGGGCGTGACAACCCCACGTTGCGAATTCTCTCAGATTGCCAGCGTCGCGCCAAGGCGGCCGGCAACGGTAAATGAGTTTGTCTTTCCGTTTCGGGTGATCTCGACGACGCCATCGCCTTCGGCCGCGACTTCCATCGACGCGGCTCGGACGGCCACGAAAACAGAGGGCCCCGAGCTTTGCAGCCGCACGCCGCCGGCTTCGATGAGGCTCCCCGCCAAAAGGACGAGTTGCAACTCCGCGCCCCGTTTGAGAACGGCGCCGTAGCGGCCCTGGAACTTCGCGCCGGCTTCCGAAAGACTTAGCTCCTGCCGGTTCGAGAAGATCAAGTCGTCGATTCCCTCGCCCTCGACCCTCACCCCATAAGTGCTCCCGTCCCTGCGCATCTCCTGGGCTCGAATCGGTTTCTTTCCCGCGGCTAACGGCCGCATCACGGCGAGATAGTGGTCAGGCTTGTCGCCGGTCAACTGAAGGTGTCGCAGCGTTACACATTGATCTTTTGGACGATCGTATTCGTAAAGCGGAACGGCCGTGCAGCTTTCGCCCGAGAACGTCTGGCCCGGCAGAACAACTTGCAGATCGGTCCCAAAGCGGCCTTTGAAAATGTAGCCGTCGCGCGCGTTGCCCGTTTCGCCTACCGCCATGACCTGCGCGTGCCAGTGGGATGGAATTGCGGGGTCGAGCCTTAGATCGTCGTGGAGGATGACGTATTCGTCTTTGACCCATAGGAGCGAACGCACATCCAGCGGGTTTGGCTCGGCAAAGCGCTCCCAGGCGACCGGCACGAGATCATGACCGGCGCTATTGCAAAGCTGCTCGGGGTCGCCCGGCTTGATGAGCACGGGATGGACGCCCTGGCAGAAATCGACCCCCGGGAACGCGTGGAAGCGCTCCACGTGTCCGATCGAGAGAGGCCGGTGCACATCGTAAAAGGAGAGCGTTGTGTGACGCCATGTTTCGCCCGCGCCGCCGCCTTCATAGATAAGGGGTTTCCCATTGGCGAACATGATGATGCTGCCTTCGGTATTATGGTAGCGGTAACCGCAGGGGCCCTGCTTGAAGAGAAGGTAGAACTCCCTCTCCGTATTGACGGCGCCGCGGAAAACGGCGCCAAAGGCCTCGAGGCGCCGGCTCGAGAGCTCCTGGGCCGGAGGCGGCACCAGGTCTTCCTCGTCCAGCGATGCGAAGACGAGCGCCGTGTTGCCGGTATAAAAACCATCGTTGTCCGGAGAAGCGCCATCGCTGCCGCCGGCCTGGTAAGCCCACAGCAGCAGGTTTGCGAAGGCCGGGTCATGCGGACGGAATAGTTTCGCCATCAGCGCGTAATGCCCCGGAGTCTCCGCGCCGATGCGGGCGTGGTCGCCGATGGGCGGAATGCGGCGAATCTTTTCCGTTGCGGGAAATTGATCGGCGGCGCAGCCATCGCGCATCACCGCGTAATCGCGAGGCGCGGGCGGTGTGAGCAGCAGGATTCCCCAGCGCAGGAAATCTTTCAATCGTGCCATCCGGGTGGGATCGAAAACGCCCTCCTGGGCGAGGTGGAAGAGCAGGGTAGTCTTGCACCGCAAGGCCTGGAGATAGTAGCCGGCGGGGTTCTCGAACCATTTCCCGCTTCCGGGCGTGCAATAGACCTCGAGCGACTTCTCCATGAGCGACACACCGTGGCCGATGAATTTTTCCGAATCCGGATGTCCCCTGAACGCCAGGCCCACCGTGCCGACGATCTCCACGCGGTCGCTTTCAAAATTCGCGTTCCGGGAATTATAGCGCCAATTCATGAAGTCGGTCTCCATGAACATGTGGCCCATGAGGATGAAATAGTTGCGCATGACGCGTTCCTCCTCCGGCGCAAAGACGCCGCTGGCCGCGATGAGATCGTAGTCTTCGATAAACGCCGTAACCAAACGGCCCGCGACCGGAGAATAAAGATCCGAAACGTCACGGCCCCGGAGCACGGCCCGCGCGCGCAGAGGCGCCGTGGTTAGCAGTTCCTTCTTCTTGCGCCACGCGAGCACCGGATCGCCGTCCACGGCAAATGCGAGCGACTCGGCGGATTCCCAGCTTTTCCTGGTTTGAATCCGATGCCACAGATCGCGAAACCCCGGCAGATTCTTCTTCCTGCGAATCGCGCGCAGTTTGTGCCGATGCGCCACGACGCACGGGCGGCTGACCGTGTCCTGCCGGTCGAAATGCCAGTCCTTGACATGCTGCAAGCGCGGCGAAGAAACCTTGTGCTGGACGGACGAAATCTCCTTGTGCGGACCATCGGTCCTCTCCCATGTCGAGACAAGAATCCCCCAGCGGCGCTCCCCGTCGAAGAGCCCAAAATTGAAGAACACATCGCCATCCGAAGTGGTGTTGGCGGTGATCATCGAAATGGTCGAGCCGATCATCTCCGGCTCCGGCCAATCGAGTTCACGGTTCGATTTTCCATCCGGCCCGATCGGTCCCTGGGCAATCCGCTCGAATTTGCGGTCGATCCACTCGCCGCGCCGTACGCTGAAGACGGCGATAAGGTCCCGGCTCTCGAACCCATCGAAGCCCACCCCATACCCAAAGCCGGAGGGATAACCCCACCACATCACCGACTCCTGCAAACGCGCCACCTCGCGATCGGCCGGCTCGAGCGAAGTCCAGTGCATCGTGCTTCCCTCGGCACTCCAATGCAAATAACTGCGGCCGCCCATGAATTCACGCAGCGAGAACTCGAACGCCATGCCCTCGACGTCAGGGGAAATCTCATGGACGAGCAGATAGGGCTCGTCGCGGTGCGCGGTAAAGCGAAGCTCGTAAGAGGCGCCGTTGGAGAGCTGGTAACGAGTGGTCCATTCGATGACGAGCGGGCCGCCAATGGTGAACTCGGTTTTACGAGAAACTATCTCAATCCCTGGCGGCAGCTTGAAGCGGCCATGCCCGCGCCAGAGCCCGTCTTCACCGCGAACTGAAATAATCGGCGGCAGCCCATCGCGGCCTTCACCGAAGGGAATTCGGAAACTGGCGCGCCCGGTATTGATAACCGCAGTGCCGTCCGCCTCGGGAACGGCCCGCAGATCCTTCGCAGCCGCGGCCGGCTGCGGCACGGCGCTTTCGGCGACGAATAGGGCAACCACGCGATCCGAGACTTCTGGCAGATCGGCGAAAAAAACGAGATCGGACCCGATCAGTTGAACCGGCAGCGGCGCGTCCGGGTCCGCAGATGAAAGCAACAGCAGCTTTGCAGGGTCGGCGGGAACCCCTGGCGGCAAGGCAAAACGCACTTCCTGCCTGGGGAACGAGTAGTGGAACGGATTGTGAAATTTCTCTTCGTGGACGAGGCGGTAGGTTACCGAGCTGCGAACGAGTTGCGGAGTAAACGGACTGACGACCTCGTGGTCCGGAGCGCTGGCCCATTCTTCAACCACCAGATCAAGACTGGTTTCCTTGCCTTCGGAAATCGTGATGCCTTGCGCAACAAAGCGTGTGGCTATATCGAATTTTTCGGGATCGAGCCGGACGGCCAGGAACTCGTGCAATCCCGCCGGGACCTTCTCGAATCGAAACTGTCCGTGGCCGTCTGTGCGCGCATTCAGCGACTGCTCGGCCTCGATTTTCATCTGGATGCCGCAGTAAATGGAATTGAATGTTCGCACGTCGAATCGCTCGACTTCCATTTCCAGCCCGAGAGTAACATCGGCGTCCGCGACCGGATTGCCGTCCGCAAATTTTAGCGTGCCTGAGAGCGATCCAAAGCTCGGGAATTTGCGTTCCGACGGAACAATCTCCGCTCTGTGACGCTCGGCCCCCGGTTGGGGCTTGAGCTCTGCGCGCACCGCGGCAACAGCCTGGCGGCGGGATTCGGAATTGGAGAGGGCGGAAATCTCCTTCCAAAGTTCGGCGGCTCGCCGCATCCATTTCTCACAGAACTCGATGTGAGAAAGACCCGCTTTGCATTCCGGAGACTCAAAGAAATAGCGGTACTGGTTGGTGCCAAGGCGTTCGGCATCCTGAACCTCCGCAAGAAGGAGTTGAAAGCGCTCCTCCTCGTTCGATGGCACGACGCCGTCGATCGTACCCCGCAGGGAGGGAATGTCAGCCAGGTGATGGTAGGCCTTGTGCAAGAGTATCGACACCTGTGCGTTCGGGCCTTTGGCAAGCTCGCGCAGGCACAACCGCCGGGCTGTTTCCCAATTGCCTGAGCCGAGTTGCTCTTCAATTTCACAAATATTCGTCTGGTTCATTTCTTTGTCTTTTGAATGGTCGAGTGCCGGGCCAATGGGGCCGCGCCGATCCGATATGCGGCTTGCATTAAACCTCGCGCGAATTCGATTCTTTTATCTCTCGGTGACTTTCTGAAGCGTGATCCGCTTGATTTCGAGCGGGCCGGCGGTCCATATGCCTGCGACGGCTCGCGGAATGAGCGTGAGCGTGTTGGGCTGGCCGAATTTTACCCACGGCGTGATGTCCGTATAGGTCACAACTTCGCTGAGACCCAGGAAGAGCGCCTCGTCATTAATCGCGGCGATGCCGAGCTTGGCCCGCTCGCCGTCGTCAATCTGGATGAAGACGCGGCTTCCCTTCCACGAGGCCGGGATCATGACGTCCCGTTTGAAAGCGATGAGTCCGGTGAACGTGCCGGGGAGCTGGGTGGGAACAAGTCCGCTTTCCTCATTGGCTTGCACCTGCCACTCGCCGGTGACGTCCTGGGTTTCGGCCGGGACGGGATGATGAATCAGCACGGCATCGCCCATGAAGCCAACTTTGCCTGTGGTGAAAACGAGGACGTTGGGCTTGCCGAATTTCAGCAGCGGCCCGACTTCGACAATGCTGCCTCCGGTGAGAACCGAATAACCGACGGAGGACGTTTTCGCCTGGGTGAGCACTTGTTTCCCATTGAGGTACGCATCGACCGTCGCGCCGAACCGGTCGCTGCCCCGATCGAAGGTTTTCAAATTGAGTTCGTAGGGCTGGCCCGGTTTCCACGAGGGAGGCAAATTGATGACGGCGCGAAAGACAAAGTGCTCGGTGTCGGGCAAGGTCTTCTGGAATTCGGGACTGAAGCCCGTGTCATGGCTCCAGCCGTCGCCGGATTGCGGCTGGGTGGAAAGGGCGGCGAGATCGAGTTTGGCCAGATCGGCCTCGTTGACTTGTTTGCCTTCGAGCAAGTAGCTAAGTGGGAATTCGTAAACCGGCAGGTCGGGGCGTTTGAGTTCCACCCCTGGCGCAGAGGGCCTGTACCAGAGGGCATACTTCGCAAACCAATCGTTCAAGGCATCGGTCGGCTTGCGCGTGACCGCTGCGGCTATGACGCGCGTCTCCAGTGGGGCGAGCGTGATCTTTTCCAAATGGACGCTGGTGTCCTTGATGGAGCCTTCGGAAACAGGCTGGCCGTTCTTCGGATCGAAGAGGCTTTGCGCGGGATGGACCGTGGTCCAGTCGGCGCTGAAGGTGACCGGGTCGCTGTAGGGATTCCACAGCGCCAGATACTCCTCGGTGCCGTTATTGGCCAGATAGTGCTCGCGCCAGACCTTGTGGGTATCGGCGGTCGCCAGCGGTTTGAGACCGAGGCCGTGCAGGATGTCTTCAAGAAAGGCATTTTGACCTTCGCCGGGCCACCAGATGCCCTGCTTGTCGTACGAATCACGCCAGAACGGGCTGCCCAAAATAACCACGCGGCCTTTGCCGAGCTTGCGCATGCCGATGGCGATGGCTCCGTCGCCATAACGCGCGATGACCTGCGTATCGGGCGCCACCGGTTCGAGCGCGACGCACTTATCCGCGTAGTTATAGCTCGAGTAATCAATGCTGCTGCCTTGATTGAGAAACGACTTCCCGGCCAGTGCACTGAACAGCGGTTGATCATTAAGAATGTTCACGGTGCCCGTCATGGGCCGAACTTCCCGCACCTTGAAGCCGGTTAGATCGGTGATGGGCCAGGCATCGCGTTTGAAGGGCGTGTGGCGGCCGGTTTCCTGAAGGGCAACATAGGTGCCCCCTGCCTCGACATAGGCTTTGAGCCGCGCCACGGTCTCGGGCTGCATGACGGAGGTGGCGCAGTCCCAGATGACCGGGTAGCTGTCAGTGACGTGATCGCGCATCCCGCTGTCGTCCGTATAGACGAAGGAGTAACCCAGTGGCTGGAGATCGCCGCGCCCGAGGTCGTAGCATAAGGGAACACAGCGATCCAAAAGGCGGTTGTCCTGCGACGACCAGAACAGCGCTATGTCGGGCTTCTTAAAATCGCGGCGATTGCCCAGATGAATATAGGGGAGGTATTCGTGCCAGATATCGGCGCACTTATACATCATGTCCTGGACGGTGTAGAAGTTGTCGAAGGCATTGAGACCG
>Ga0302320_10019902_pt1 | contig 13435 bp, 6 predicted proteins | sample Bog_T0_3_FD_202130 | JGI IMG/M metagenome (GOLD analysis project Ga0302320, IMG submission 202130) | Peat permafrost microbial communities from Stordalen Mire near Abisko, Sweden - Bog_T0_3 | ecosystem: Environmental > Terrestrial > Soil > Wetlands > Peat | place: Sweden: Abisko, Stordalen Mire...
CTGACCCCGAGCCTTCCCGTTTCCAGATCACCCTCCCGCCAGTGTCGAGCAACCGGCCTCCGGTCGCGAGCATCCCACCGCCAGCCCGCTTGGACATTCAAGGCGAGGACATCACCTTGTTCGCGGGCCTGCCTCTGTTCGACCTCGCGTAGATGGTATGAAGGCTCCGAGAAATTGCATTGAAGGTTATCGGCACCGTCAGGGACATGGCCAATTGCGTCCGGCGAAAAGAGGATTATTCCGGCTGACCGAACAAGTCAAAAAGCTCGTGATTGCACTTCTAGGCGGGACTCTGGCTGGAACTGATAGCCGCCTTCAAATTACCCAATCAAAATTTGCCACTACGCTTTCGCCTCTCCTCCAAGCTGCTGGTCAGCGTGTTGGCCGTCGCCCGCCTCGGCGCTCCATCGTAAATCCGGCTGGGGCTGGTCAGCGCGATGGAGGCGGAGTCTTGGGCGACGGCCAAGGGGTAGGGATGTGCGACCATGAAAAATCTGGCGGTTGGTCACACCAAACATGATTGGCTGTTCCGGAATAAATTGGATGGCAATTTTCATCAGTTACCATCGGGTGGTTGCCGCCGCATCCGGCGGAGCACTTCTGGACAGGAAAACGGATTTCGCCGTTTCGCACATCCTCGCAACGAACTCAGGTTGCTTGCATAACGGCTGCCGCGCCGCGAATGAATGTTTCGATTACCTGACATGCCTTTGGTCCTGTTTTATCGGCCTACCCCATTTTCTCTTTCCACCCTAGATTTAACATGGCCACGCCAAAAACGCAGGAAAAAGGGACACTTGGCATGATTTGAGGGGTGAATTGCCTTTGGCACGGGGTGAAATTCGGTCCCAATCAGCCAGCACTCCCGCACTTCTCGTCATCTCACGGCTTTGGTAAAATTGCCGGGCGATGTTTCGCGTGATGTTACACATTGATACGGATGCGTTTTACGCCTCCATGGAACAGCGCGATAATCCAAAGCTGCGGGGATTGCCGGTGATTGTCGGCGCGCCGGCTTGCTGTCGTCGAACACTTCACCAACCGTTTCCTGAATCAGCCCGATGAACAACTCGGCGGTGTGCGTGAAACCATCGGTAATTTTCTCCAATACTTCCTCACCACCGAAGTCGCGAAAGTTTGTTGCAGACGGATAGCACCTTCGGCATGGCGCATGTGGACGACGGAAGCATCATCTGCGTCACGATGCCGCAAAAACTCCAGACCGAACGCCGTTACGTCAATACGTTTTTGAAATTGCTGTTCTACAATCATGCCCTGCGCCGGTTCGACAAAAAGAAAGCGGGGAGCATCCACGACAATCTCATCATTCTGTAGGCGGACCAAGCGCAACGATTCATGATCGCGAGTGAGGACGGCACCAGCGACTACAACATCGTGGATGTGATTCGCGAAGCCGGCGCAACCATCATCGCCGCCGCCCAATCCACCACCTCGTTTATCCCGCCACTGGGCAATGACAAGGCCAGAGTCTTGACGCTGAATCTCCGCAACCGGATGATTTTCCGGGCTGCCGACGAAGCCGACGCCCTCCAAGCCGCTGATTTTCTCGGAAAGAAACGAATGGCCAAACGCTCGTGGGGTCACAGTGCCGGAAAAAGCAATGTGAGCTATTCAGATGCCGAGGAACACAAAATCAAACCCCATAAACTCCGCACGCTCCTGGACCATGAATGCGTGCTCGTCCATTGCGAACGGAGCTTTCGCCGGGTCACGCTGGCGCCATTGGAGTTTGAAGGAAGTGTTGCCAAATGGTTTCCGTGGTGGAGAAAACTGCTTTGAACCGGCAAGCTTCGCGCCAACACATGATCCGCGTGGCCACGAGCCATGCCAGATTGCAACTATTGTTCGGCCCGGGTTGGGAAAATGGCCAGTTTCCCGCCGGCCTGAAACTGCGATCCGATCTTGTTCAAGGGCAGATTCTTGGGGAATAAATCTTCGAGCCGGACCCCCAAAACACGGGCCAGATAAAGCAATTCACAATCCGGCACCCGGCGCCGCTGCAATTCCAGACTGGCTAGGGAATCACGGCTGATATTCCAGCCGCGCAATTGAAGTTTTCTGGCCAGAGCCTCTTGCGTCCAGCCTTTCCTCACGCGCCGCCTTCTCACCTGCGAGCCAATCAAATTTTTTGGGGCGTCCATCACGCCCGGCGAAATTAAGGCAAATCCCGGCAATTGCTGTGTTGACACTCACACAATCGTAACGGGAAATTAACATTATTTCGCTTGTCTTCTCCGTCGGCTGGTCTAAAAGTAGGTCGGTCTTGAACCAAGGCAAAAACACCCATGAGTAACCATCAATTTGATTATTTGATTTTGACGCGGTTGCGAGACAACCGCATCCGAAATGCGGGCCCCAATATCTTGATGTTCACATTGGGGGGAAACAGCGCATCAGTCACGGTTCCAAATACTTTCGCCAAAATAAAAAGCTCACCGTCAGGTACTCGTCGTTGCCGGGTTTCCAGTTTGGCGAGCGATTCCCTGCTGACGTCCCAGCCGAAGACCTGTAATTTTGCCGACAAATCTTCCTGCGTCCAACCTTTGCGGTCGCGCAATTCCCGGACTTGCGTCCCGATCAGATTCAGCGGTAAGAAAGTTTTTTTGATGCTCGCCAAAGTAGCAGCACGGATTGAACAAAATGTTCTACTCAGGTCACAAATGAGGCTTGTCAATCGGAAGTTGTTCCCGCAAAATTGCTCCAGAACTTCGGACATCGGGCACATGCAAACCATCAACACTATAAAGCGGCTCGTTCTTTCAGTCATATTGGACAGGCAAACCATGGTTTCGCTGCCTCCGAAAATTTACAGCCCCGCGGGTTTACCTTCCCAAGATCCGGCACGCCGGCTTGATCCCTGCAACGTGGCGAAGCCACGCTTGAATATTCGCGCCCGCGCTGCGCTCAAAGGCCGCCTGTCACCGGCAGTCATTCTTTTCTTCCATTGCCAACAACGCTAAATAAATCTAATGAATATGATCACAAAACAACGGTTAACGCTGCTTGGACTTTCGGGCGGCGGGTTTATAGTCCTGGCAAGCACCCTGACTGCTTGGGGGCAAATTAGTCCGATCTTGACCATTACGCCAGTGGCGACGAATCAGTATTCCATCATTTTCACCAACAACATTGGCACGTCTAGCTATGATTTGCAGGGAACCCCGGTGCTTGCCAGTTCGTATTATCCCTGGACTTGGGCAGCCATTGGGACGCCAGGGGAAACAAATTTTGTCGTCACTTCGCCATATCCGAGCGGATTCTACCGGGCAATTCTGGATACCAATAGTGTGCCTCTTTGGGAGGGGGCTGACCCAAACAATCCAGCGCTAGGCGCATTGTCCATCAGCATCGATAGCCCGACCAACGGTTCCACCTTCCACTAATCACAATCAGAATTTTTATGCAACTAAAACGCTCTTTGCAGTGTGCGCTTTTGTTCCTGAGCCTTGCGGCCGGTTATGCGCAAGCGAATCTGTCCACGCTCGAATTATCCGCCGGCCAAAAATTTGGGTTGTCGCTTCGCTCGGATGGCAGTATTTGGGCTTGGGGCACCAACCAGATCGGTGAAGCTGGATTGGGGACGAATACACTGGCAATGTGGCCGACCCGGATTTCCGGCCTTACCAATATTGTATCCATATCCGCTGGTTCGCTGCACTCAGTGGCGGCGCAGAGCAACGGCACGGTATGGGCGTGGGGCTTGAATAGCGACGGTCGTTTGGGGAATGGCAATTTCAACACTGCCAGCAACCCGGTTGCCGTCACGCGCATCACTAACGCCGTTGCCGTTGCGGCAGGTGGAAACCATTCGCTGGCCCTGCTTGCTAATGGCAGTGTCATGGCGTGGGGCGCGAATATCGGAGGACAACTGGGAACAGGCAATACAGTTTCCACCAACCAGCCGGTACAGGCGGGAAATTTCACCAATGCTATTGCCGTTTCCGCTGGCACGAATTTTTCACTGGCATTGACCCAGGACGGAAGTGTTTGGGCATGGGGAACGAATGACCAGGGGCAACTTGGCTTGGGCAGCACCAACGTGCAGCTTTCGCCGGTCAAAATCACTACTATAAGCAATATCGTTCAGATTGCGGCTGGCGCGTCGCACAGTCTGGCAATCGATCGAAACGGCGTTGTTTATTCGTGGGGACGAAATGTGGAAGGCCAGATCGGAAACAACTCGACGGTAAATGTCACGGCTCCGGTGGTGGTTCCCTACTTCGGTTCAACGACGAATTTGGGTGCCGCGAAGTGGGTTGCGGCTGGCTACCACAGTTCCGCCGCTATTTTGAAGAGCGGGCGACTGTTTTATTGGGGGTGGTATGGAAACGGGACGTTCTGGTCCTCCAACCAGCCTCCCCAGGAATTGAACGCCAATAGCGGACTGTTGTTCAATTCTGTGACGTATGGGGACAGTTACTTGCTGGCGGCCAATCAGGATGGCTCAACCTGGGCTTGGGGATTCAATCAATATGGCACACGCGGTAATGGCAACGTTTATGACCCAAGCGACACTTGGTCATATGAACTTTGCAATGCCGAATTTAGTTTTAGTCCTAATCCTTATCCCGTGACCACAAGGTTCACTCGGGGAGATCGGAATGACCTCAACTACCTTCCCATGTTGCCCTACAATTCCTTCGTTTTGCCACTGGACCTGGAGCAGGGTGTGCGGCTCAACAACACCGGCAACGACGCCTATTGTTACGGAGCAAGTCAGCCGTGGTTTCTAAATGTTCAAAAAATTACCCGGCAACACGCATGGCAAATTACCACCAGCACAAATCTTTCCCGGTTTCCGGTGGATAACCCCATTGTCGCCTTTGGCCAATCCGCCGGCGGGAGTCCGCTTTACGTCAACCAGCCGTATCGTTTCGGACTGTTCGGGGGTGCGTATGTTGGGACAACCGGTCAGACCAACATGATCCGGATATTGGTTTATGACCGGAACGCCCTGGCATCAGGTGCAACCAATGTTGCCCCAACCAACATATTTTACATTGCGTTGCCAAGACGGGAAATTGGCACCGATGCCGCCGCTTGGGCAAATTACGTGACCAACGGCAATCAGGTGGTGTTTACCACCAACAGCTTGACCACGTCCGTCGCATTTAACAACGGCCAAAATAATTTTGCGTCGGATGCCTTTAGCGATTGGGGGGTGGGCTGGATATACACTACCACCACATATCCAAATGCCACCATTGATGGCTACCGATTGACGCACATGGCCACTTCTACCAATTACTGTTATGTAGTGGAAGCACTGGGCCAATGTGAAGTTGGGGCGGGCGTGTTTGCCCCCATGGCCGTGACCAACAACACCGGTTGGGCTTACCTGCCGCTTTATGCGCTTGGCTTTGATGCATTCCCGGCTTGGCGGTCGCATTTCCTGGACAACCCGAATTTCGCCGGAACACCAGTGCCGCCCACCTATACCGGCAGATCGTCCCTCGAATTGGGCGGGCTGACGGCGGTAATTACGAACAACATTTGGATTACCAATAACGCAGCCTACACGAATGTGGACGACTCACCGGAATTGCGCCGGAGCCCCATTCTCGACCAGTTTGTCAGCGACATGCACAATGACCCGCTGGCATTGGCCAATTATGTCATCAATAACGTCGGATTGACCGATCCGATTGCCTATGGCGAGGCAGCCAATGCCGTGGCCAACTCCGTTGAGCTGGGCGGGGTCAACCGTTCCGCGCAAGGAACGTTTTTGGAAGGGCAAGGTTCGCCCATCGAACAATGCGCGTTGCTGGTTTATTTGTTGCGGCAGGCGGGCTATCCGGCCACCTACGTTTGGCCGACCAATAGCAATTTGCAGTTGCTGGATGCCACGGTCAGCAGGTTGATGCAGATCAATGTCCACGGAGTTGTATGGAACTCCGGCATTCCACTGATTACCAACAGTTTAATTGTCGTCAATTATCCGTGGGTGGTGGCCAACATCGGTACGAATTCCTACCAGATTTTCCCATGGCTCAAAAATACCGCCGTCACGAAAGGATTGAACATCTATGATTATTTGCCAACGAATTATGCCAATGCCTATTCGTGGGTGAAAGATTACACACTCGCCAACCCATCGTTGATGGCCCTGGTCGCGCCGAATGACGGCATCACCAAATGCTGGCAGAGCTATTTGACTTCCGTCATCAACTCCAACCAACTGCAACCGAACCTTTCGTTGCAGGATTTCGGTGTCTGGGCTGTAAATCGACCCCAAAATTACACCAGTTGGAGCCAGTTGCCGGTGCCGGACGCCCTTTACAACCAGTCCCAAGTCGCGGTCATCAAAACGCTATCGGACAGTGTCACGACGTATCCCTTCCTGACCAACATTTTTGATCAAGTCCACATCGAGGTGTTTCAGAGCAACACCAATCTGTCCAACCGGCTGATCGACTCCGGGTTCCTGTATGCTTGTGATTTGCACAACCGCAAGCTGTTGCTCTACACGAATGCCATCAATAACGTCAGCCTGTGGCTGTCTGCTTACCGTCCGGGCACAACGGGTACAGCGAATTTTACAAACTACCTGTCCGGCACCAATGCATTGCTGGTGCAGGTGGCCCAGGCAGCCATCACCGGCGCGGTCACCAACCTGCCGGTACGTATCAGTTATACGCGACGGATTGGCTCGCTGGTCAACCCCAACATTTGGTATCCGAGCCAGGGTTTTTATGGAGCCAACTCCCCGTATGGCAACGACTTTGCCCCCTTTAATTGCTATCCTTCGGACGTTTCCGCCATCATTCCCAGCGTGGCCAGTGTTTCCTCGTCCATGTTGAATGTATGGGCCCAGGATTACTGGAATTTGGAACAAAAGCGCGCGACCAACACCAGCTACGTTCCTGCGACGACGGATGAAGCGGGCGACGCGGTGATGATCATGGCCTCTAGTTTCTTCCAGAAATTGTGGAACGATAATGTGCTCAACCAGAATCTCCATGAAGTCCGCGGTCTGACGTGGGATTCGTATGGCGTTGCATCCTTTACGCATCTTTCCAACTCCAAGATGCAGGTGAAGTTAAACATGAACTGGTTTGCCGACTTTGTCATCGGCAACGCGATGGCCGACCAGGATTCAGGCGACACCGGACTCCCATCGCTCAATAATTTCCTGACCATGATGCAGGCCATCGGTTCCTCGGCGGAATACACCACCATCGCGTCCGTGTGGCCCGACCAAAGCCCGGTTTCCTCCATTCGTTTGATTCAGATCGCCGCCCAGAATTGGCGCTCCAACAACACGGCCATTCCGCCTGAATTGAACGTGGAAAATTACACCGCGTTGGGCAATCTGACCTACACTGGCTATGGCTCAACAGCCTTGAAAAGCCAGGTCCCTGCAGTTTGGAGCCAGGTTACCAACGTCTTTACAACTGAGATGGATTCCAATTATGTCCGTATGTTGATCACCCCCGGACAGGTAACCAACGGTACCGGCTCGTTCAAAGGAATGGCGTTGCTCATTTTTGGCGAAACGCAAATGGGGGATGTGCTCAGCGACAATCAGACGCCCTTGCATGGCGGATCCAGCGATGCGATGGATTGGATCGGATTGGATGATTTTAATTCAACCTTTGATCTGACCTATACCCTCGATTACAGCCCGTCCTCCAGCTCATACACCTTTGTGGAAACCAGCGTCACCGTGAGCACCCCGCTGCCCCAGTATAATTTTTCGCCATATGACGCGCTCAATTTGACTGCAAGCTCCAGCCAACCGCAGCAGGTTGCCTATACGCCGCAACAACAGACGCAGGCCACAGCGATTGCCCTCGGCCTGAACTTGCAGACCACCTCCGCCGCCAATGCCATTAAATCCGAGTCGGATGTCGGGTGGTTTGGCAATCAGTGGGCGCGGATCAAGCAAATGGGAACTGTGGTTGCCGACCCAGTGCAAGTCGAGTCCGGTGATTTCTATGCGGACAGCGTGGACATCACCCTGGCCGGTCCCATGCCATTGCCGCTGCACCGCAACTATCAAAGCCGAAACCTCGCGACCGACCAGATTGGTGCGGGGTGGAAATTCGGCATCATGCCGTGGCTGGTCATCATCACGAACTCAGCCGGCAATGTCGTTGCCAATGCCGCCGAGATGGATGGTTCGGTCATCGCCTACCGTCAACAAACCAACGGCGTGTGGACGGTGACCACGGCGGATAATCCCGACCTGGTTAATTTCGCGGCCAATGGCATTGGGGGAACCGCCAACGTTTTCAATAATTCGATTCAGCAAAACCCGACCAACAGCCAGATTTACACGCTCACGGCCTCCGATGGCAGCAAGCGGGTTTATCAAGTGATGAGCAATTTCGGTCTTGCTGATGGCACCAATTACCTCAACCGAATCCGGCCATATTTGACGCTCTGGCAGGATCATGCGGGAAATAATTATCAATTCATTTACGGCACCAACGCGGGCAACAACAATTTTGGCCAGGTTTATCGAATCCAAGGTGCCAATGGCGCGTCGCTGACATTTGATTATGATTATTACGGACGGGTGACGCAGGTGCTTTCCGATGACAATCGTGTCGTCAGTTATCAATATGACAATTACGGCGACCTCGTTGGCGTGACCCTGCCCGACAATACCACGTGGCAATACGGCTACCAGCATTACACGTTCACGACCAACAGCCAGACCTACACGGATTCATACCATTTGCTGACGAGTGAAACCAAGCCGGATGGACGGCAACTTGCCAACACCTATGACAACTTGCGTCGCGTGATCGCGCAAGCGGCGACCGTGGGCAGCAACCGGCAGTTGATCACCAACGCGACGTTTTTCTATACCAATAATTGTACCGGGCTTACAAACATGCTGCTCAGCGGAGTCACTTGCGTGCAGGATGTATTTGGCAATCCCTACTACTATTATTATATTAGCAATCTCGTCACTCAGATCATCGAGCCGCTGGGACGCACAAACATTCAAAACTGGTATTCCTTAACGCAAAGCAACCTGCCGGGCTATTATCCCAACAGCCTGCAATATACGGTGGACCCTCGCGGGTTGACGAATTGGTTCTTATACGATTCAAGGGGCAACATCACAAACCAAACCATTTACGGTGACCTGATCGGCACTGGTATCCCTGGCGACAGCGCCACCAACACCTTCACCTTCACGACCAACAACCTCGTGGCCACCGCGACCGACCCCAGCGGCAACACGGAGACGTTCAATTATCATGCCAACGATGGCTTCCAGTTGGATAGTTGGCAGCTTTCCAATGACGGCGTTGGCATCTTCACCAATCGGTGGATGTACACCAATGTCACTTCGCTGGTCAACATGGGTAATGGGTATCAGACGGACAGTTCATTCGGCCTGTGTGCCAGCGCCGTCAAGGCGGATGCCGCAACCAATACGGTGACGTATAACGGGAGAGGATTCCCCACCCAGCTAACCCGCTATGCAGTCACTGCCGATGTACCGGGAAATTCAGATCCCGCCGTCGTCACCTATTTGACGTTTAGCCCCAGGGGCGATTTGATCTCATCCGTGGATGCCGCCGGACGGCAAGTATCCATGAACTACGATGCCATGGGCCGGTTGGAATGGCGGAATGTTTCCGACCAGTACAGCAACACATTGGCACGCGAAACTTTTTATTATGATGGCAACGGATAGTTGCAATGGTACGATGGCCCGCGCTCCAACCCCGATGACTACATTTATTTCAGCTACGACGGAGCCGGGCGCAAGGTTCAACAAATTCGCTGGCGGACACAAGCAAAGCCTGATGGCACCGGCATTCAAGCCATTCCCGGCAATGGCCTTTATGCCGTCACATTCAGCACCTACGACTACTTTGGAAACCTCACATCTGTCGCCGATTCACGCGGGGATTTCACAACCAATAGCTGGGACGCCTTGGGCCGATTGGTGCAGCGCCGGGCTTTTGATGTCGGCGGAGCCACGCAATTGTCGTCCGATGGTCTTGCTTATGAAGTCGGCGGGCTGGTTCAAAATTATACCAACGCCTTGGGCGGTGTCACCACCACTCTGTATACCAGCAGCGGCCAGCCACGTTTGCGCCACAATGCCGATGGTTCAACCAACGGCTGGACCTATTATTTGGACGGGCGCATCAACCGAGAGATTCAAGGCAACGGTTCATACTGGCAGACGGTCTACAATGACTCAAGCCAGACGATTACGCGGAGCTTTTATTCCGCCGCCGGATCGCTGCTTGCCACGAACATCATCGTGTTCGACCTGCGTGGTAATCAGGCACAATTCACGGACGCCGGAGGCAACACCTTTGTCAACACCTTTGACGGGCTCAATCGTCTAAAATCGGCAGTCGGCCCGGCGATTCAAACTGTTTATCAGACCGGCCCCTTCCCCAACAGCGGGGTTTATGCGACGAATTTATTGCAACAGACGATCACGAATTTCTATGATGCGAGCGGTAGCGTATTCACGAACCTCAATGCATTAGGTGAAACGACCGTTTCCACGATGGATCCATTGGGCCGCACCACCAGCACGCTTATTTACAGCGCCTCAGGTTTGCTCGTGCGTGAGCGATATTTCGCCTATACCACCGACAACAACAGCGTCACGATAACGGATGGTTCCGGTTCGACCGCCATTAGCCATACCGCCTATACGGACAGCGACGGAAACCAGGTTTTGTCCGTGACTTATCCGTCGGCCTACACCACGGAATTTACCTTGAATCAATTTGACGTGGCCGGGAATCTCATTTCCGCGCAGCACAGTTCCTCCCTGAATGGCAACATCACTACATGGACCACCGCCAGTTATACCTTTGACGGACTGAATCGGTTGACAGGCAAGGTTGACCGGGACAACGCGCCGACAACGTATGCGTATGATTCGCTCAATGACCTGACCAACTGTGTCCTGCCCGGCAATTTGCAGTGGCAGGCCGGCTATAATACCGCCGGCCAGATTTTGCAGGAACAATATTATGCTGGTGGCACCCCCACGCGCACGACCACCTACGGTTATTACGCCAGCGGAAACGCCTTTGCCGGTATGCTCCAGACCAAAACTGACGGGCGCGGCACGGTCTGCGCTTATGCATACGACAATTGGTTGCGGCTCACCAATCAGACCTGCACCGGCTCCTTGCCGGAACAAAATTTAAGCACGACGCTGAGCTATGAACCACGCGGGCTCGTCACCGGCCTCACCCAACAATTTGCCAGCACGAACACGGGACCCGGCACAACCATTACCCGTTCATTTGATCAATACGGCCAGCTTGCCTCGGAATCCATCAGCGGCAGCACTTTTGGCTATGGTGTTAGCCAGAGCTGGGATGCGTCCGGCCGCCGTTCCTTGTTATATGTTGGTGGTGCCAGTGGTAGCGCCAGCTATGGTTACTCATGGCAGGCCGATGGCAACCTGGTTGGTGCCAGCGATTCGACTGGCAGCGGCCTTTACCGCTTTGATACCGCCGGTTTGCTCACCAGCCGCACGGCTGGCAACCGGGCTACTACGATCAATTCGCGGGACGGGGAAGGCCGTCCGCTCTTCATTGGCACCACTGTTAATCTCCTAACGAATTTGACCGAAACAATGACCTGGACCGGGGATGGCCTGCTTTCATCCCATACTTTATTGCGCGGCGATTTCGGCACCGATGCCCGCTCCTACTCCTATGCCAACCTGAGCCGTCGCTTGGTCAAGGAGCAACTAAATGTCAATGCGTCAACCGTCTGGACGAACCCCATGGTCTATGACAACGGAATCGGTGCCGGCCCCGGTGTGCTCACGCAATTCGGGCAGGCTGGCACAAACGCATGGAATGGGGTTGCGGATGCCTTTTCGCGGGTGGCTACCGAAACCAACAACGCCTCGCCGTTTCCAGCCTACGGTCATGTCAATGGCCAATCTATTCTACTAAACGCATGGCTCGACAATCAGCCGGTTTCCATCAGCGGTGTCGGCACGAATGCCATGCAGTGGCGGGCGATGATGGAACTTACGCCCGGAACGCATCAATTGAAGGTCAGTGCCTTGCACCCGAGCCAGTATTTTACTGCCTGGGCGACGAACTCCTTTACCAATGGACTGGCATATCAGACGACCTTGGACAGCTATGACAGCCAGGGCAACATTACCAACCGCGTCTGGAAGAACCCCAGCGGCGTACTTGAACGCACCCAAACTCTGTCCTGGGATGCCTTTGGCCGCCTCCACGCCATGGTTGACTGGGATACGAATAATTCCGGCTTTAATTGGAGCGCGGTCTATGACGCCCTCAATCGGCGGGTGCAATCGACCACCGTTCTTGTTTCCAACGGTATTGCTTCAACGGCTCCATCTCAATCCATAAATTCCTATTTTGACCCGCAAACTGAATTTTTGGAACTCGGCGTTTCGACCGGAAATCAAACAACCTGGAAACTTTACGGCCCAGATATGGACGGGGCATATGGCGGAGAGAACGGCACCGGCGGATTGGACGGGGTCTCGCCATTTCTCAACATGTTCAATCCGGTCATCAGTGATCTGCGCGGGAATATTCTGGCTGAAGTCACGAATGGCACAACAGTTTGGAATCCAGCCCGCCCCACCGGCTACGGCGCTGTTCCCGGCTACCGGCCTGCCGCCTATGCCAATGGCGCGGATATGGCGCAATCGTCCGCTTGGCGGGGGCGGGAAGTGGACGTCACCGGGCTCTACAACATCGGCTTGCGCCCGTTTGACCCGGTTTCCGGCCGGTGGTTGACGTTTGACCCAATGCCCAACGAAAGCGATCCCAATGGCTACACATTCTGTGCCGGCGGTGACCCTGTTAATTATTTCGACCCGGATGGAAGGATAGGAAAAGGAGGAGCTACGGCTGTGGGTAATTTGATTACCAGCACGGCTAGCATGATCTACAATGGAGCGGGAGCCACCGAATTTGCTCTGGCCTCCACGGTTGCGCCGAATTGGGCGTATCAGATGTGGGGCGGATATGCGCAGAACTTTGCCAACCAGGTGACGGGGGCGGCGCAAACAACCTACGATATGGCGGCGCTGGCCACTTACGCGATCGTTAGTCCTTTTGCGCCGAATTATGCCTACAACAATTACGGCCGGAATATGCAGCAGTTACTTGGGCAAGCGCCGTTGTTTTACGGCGGCAATAATCACTCGCTGGCCTATCAAATCAGCTACGGAACCGTGAATTCGGCAATGCTGTTCATGGGCGATGAACTTGGTGAAGCTGGTAACGCCGGGCGCTTGGGTGAAGTGAACAGCATTGTCGTAACGCCGGTAGTTAAGTTGTCTGGAAACGCCGCAGAGAATACAACAGCGACCCAACTTGAGTTCCCATTTGTCAAAGACCTTTCAGCAAAGCCTCCCATTCAATGGCCGCCAAACGGAGGTTTTGCCGGTGACCCCGCCGCTGCAACATTG
>Ga0302320_10019905_pt1 | contig 13434 bp, 9 predicted proteins | sample Bog_T0_3_FD_202130 | JGI IMG/M metagenome (GOLD analysis project Ga0302320, IMG submission 202130) | Peat permafrost microbial communities from Stordalen Mire near Abisko, Sweden - Bog_T0_3 | ecosystem: Environmental > Terrestrial > Soil > Wetlands > Peat | place: Sweden: Abisko, Stordalen Mire...
GGCTCAAATGGACGCGGCGGGGACACCGCAACCGCGCCAGGGCATAGCTGACCGGGACCGGGAGGAATTCCGCACCCACAGAGCCTTCGAAAACGAGTGCATCGCGCATTTCGCGGCGGCCTCCCTGTCCGTGCACAGCACAAGCGTGGGCAAAGGTCAGGAGCGAAGGAACCTTGCGCTCAAGACCTTTGCCCACGCCACAGACAACGCTCCAAGACTCGCTGGCGCGGCAGCCGCGGCGCTGCGGACGGTGGCGCAACAGGCCGATGCCGCGCCCGGACGCAGCGGGCCAGGCCACGCCTCTTCGCTTTCCCTACTGACGCATGCCCTGCGGCAGCGCGGACTGCCGCCCCATCTGTCGCAGCAAATGGCGATGGTGTGTGCGCTCAGGGATGGCATCACCGTAGAGCGGGCAGCGTTCGCGGAGTCCATGGCTGTCTCGGGCAGCGACGCGGCTTACCCGGGCGGATCCGCCGGCACGGGAGCGAAGGAGAGATCCTCCGAGTGGACTCTTGCATCGGCACACATGACGCGTTTGTTCGCCTGCGGCACCGGCCCAACGACGATGCCGCTGCCCGAAGTCCGAGAGGCGTGCGAGGCACTCGTTAGGTGGCCGCACCTGTGCATGGCCCTCGACATCGCCAGACTGCGGGCCGTGCACGACGGAACAGCGCCAGACCTGTATGTGGACACGCTTCTTGCCGGTTTGAGCTACCGCTTCGACGGGGAAACCTCTTCGGGGCCCAAGAGGTTCAACTCAGATTTCGCGAGGAGGGCCCTGATGCCGGACGACACCGCAAAATACCGGGACGAGGTCGCCGGGGTTCTCAGTGGCGCCAGGGACAGGCACATGCCGTCAGGCGCCGCCATGGCGGCCGATGCGGTCGAAGCCCTGACCGCGGGAGACTGGGACGCCTTGATTGACATTGACCCGCCCGCCGCAGCCGCAGGGATGCTGGCGGCGGTGGACCAACTCCACGCGGACATCGGCCGACACCAGACACCTTTCGCCGAGGCACTGTTGCACGCCTCACTGCAGCTGATCGGCAGCTTTTCGGAGAAGGTTTCCGCCCGCCAGTCCTGGGGGCAGATCGGTTTGGAACGGGCGCAGCGCCTGCGGGATGCCTACGTTTTAGCAAGGAAAGACCTCTACGATGCAGGTTTCGGCTGGGCGGCGGATTACGCGCACCCGGCAGCCCTCGTGCCGGACGTCCGCCACGCGATCAGGACAGCGCCGGACGGACGGCTCCTTGCGGATGAGAACGCCGTCGTCAGCAGCGGACCGGCCGAGGCTTTCATGCGCGGACTCGACGCGGATATCAGGCATCTGGCCGCTCACGAGGAGCGCCGCCTGGAAACCACATCGAGCGTTTGGCAAACAAAAGAGGAGGAGACCTCCGAAGCGCTGTCAGTTGACAGGCATGGCCAGATGCTGTATCACCCCCGATGAAAGGCCCACGTTAGCCCCGGCGGAGGACTATGATGCTGCATACAAAGATGTTCGAGGCGCTGGACGCCAGGAACAACGCGCAGGCGTCGCACAGCGACAAGTGGATCCCCTTGCCTTGGTGCGAGATTGGCACGGTTCAGGGCGACATGGAAACGTGCTACACCCTACGGCGGATGGACCCGCGTCTGGCTGGCCGGGCGTTCGGGTTCGACGATGCGGAATGGGACGGAACACTGATTATCTGCCGCCAGTCTTACGATGGCAAGTGGGAGTTCTCGCTGTCGGGGACACCGCGGAATGGCGAGATCAAACGGCGGTACTATTGCGCCAATCTTTCCAGCGAGGTCCCTCCGCAGGTCGTCGACTGAGGGGGCTCGAGGCAGCCCATAGCGTTGACCTTGGGCGGATCCCCAAGCCAGGGGCCCGCCTGCGCGGCGGTTTACGGAGGACTTCGATGGCGTACAAATCCATGTTTGATGCGCTGGCCACCTGCCTGGATCGCCATTGGCTTCCGGTCCGCACCAGGGAGGGTTTCCTCACTCCAGAGGCAGCCGGTCCACTACAAAACGGGTGAGTGCACCCGGCAAAGGGCGACCGCCAAATGGCAGGAGACCCCTCGATTGCCGCAGACGGCCCGACCCGCCTGGTCGACCTCTGGTCGTACCACCCGTTTTGTAGGAGACCCTCCCGGGGGCATCCGCAGCACGGACGGCATCCTCCAGCCCGAAGCAGCCCACGACCGTCGGCTGCGGGATACCATCGGCCGGAGGAAGTCCGCTGCCTGAAGGCTGTCGGCAGGTTGAGCGGCGAAGCCATCATGCATGTGGACATCCCCAGCCGACCGAAGGCGCCTGCCGTCTCGAGGATGTCATTGGCCGGGCGGCGGCTCACTCATGGACTTGTCATGGCCGCTCGCCATCGTTCTCGCCCGCCTGCGCGGCGGTTTACTGTCGGCAGCAAGGATGATGTCGCACATCATATGTTCGCCCGCCTGCGCGGCGGTTTGCCGTGTTGGGACTGGAATTCCCAAAACAGGGTAGCTGCCCTTGGGAGCGATGGCAACAAGGAAAATCAGGCCGCCGTCATACGCCCGCTCCGCCTGGCCCGGACTCCATCCCGCATGGTGGACATCCGCCGCATGAAGGCGCCCGCATTCACCAAGGATGTCATCCCGCAGCTAGCTCGCCCCAAAGGGTCCCGTTGGGTCTGTGGCGTCCCGTGCGCCGACGGGTCCCACCATGGGCCGCCGCCATGCCAGATCACATCAGCCCCCGGACGGCATCCGTCGGGCGAAGACATCCTCCTGCGGAAGGGCGCGTCGATAGGGCAGCAGATGCCCGGCATTCATGACGGTCTCCGCTCCGGGGTGGCGTCCGCCTGCGCGGCGGCCCGTCTGTCCGGCGAGCCGCGGCCGGCCTGGGGGAGGCATCGTACGGGGCACGGTTGCCGCCAATCGCCTGCAGTCCCCATCGGCGTAAGCCGACTCCCGAGCCGCCGGACGCCGCCGGAACATCGTCAGTCCGGGAGATCCATGCGGTGCGCAGCCATGGCGGCAAGCGCGGCAGCCTCTTTGATCTGAAGCGGCACCGAAAAGAAGAATCCCTGGACGGCGTCGGCTCCAGCCGCGATCGCGGCGTCGAGGTGGTCCTGGGTCTCGATGCCTTCCGCAACAACCGACATGCCTGCCGCATGGGCAAGCGCCACCACAGCGCTGACAAAGGCCGGGCGGCGGACGTCGCCGTTGTCGAGAAGGAACCCGCGGTCGAGCTTCACAACGTCCACCGGCAGCGTGAGGATATAGGAGAGCGATGAGTAGCCCTTTCCGAAATCGTCGATGGCCACGCGCAGCCCAAGCTTCCGCACATTGGCAAGCGTGAACGACGCGGCGGTGTCGGCCAGCATGCTCTCTGTCACCTCGAGGACCAGAGCCGAAGGCTCGAATCCTTCGGACTGAAGCACGGACTCCAGTCCGGAACAGAATGATGGCTGCCCGAGCTGCGCGGCCGAGATATTCACCGCCAGCAGCAGCCCGGCGCACTCCCGCCTGAGGAGCGCCCCGTCCCGCAGAGCCCTTGTCAGCGCCCATTCGCCGAGCGGGAGGATGAGCCCGGATTTCTCCGCCATGGGGACGAACAGTTCCGGCGGAAGACACCCGAGGCGCGGGTTCCGCCAGCGCAGCAGCGCCTCAAACCCGGCCAGACGGGGTTTCCCTGGCCCTTGCCTGAACACCGGCTGATAGACCATCGACAGCTGGTCCCCGCCGCTGAGCGCCTCCCGCAGCTCCTGATCAAGCTCGAACTGCTGGGCCGCGTGGTCGTACAGGGACTTCTCGAACACCATTCCGCGGTTGCCGCCGCACTGCTTCGCGGCGTACATCGCCATGTCAGCCGCCCGGACCAGGTCGAGCCCCCCAGACTCCCCGTCCGCGGCCATACCGATGCTGGCGGAGACGTGGCAGGTGCGGCCGGCAATCTCGAACGGCAGCGCAATCTCCTGCCGCACCCGTTCGCCGAGCGCTGCCACCGCTTCGCGGTCCATCCCGCGGCACAGCACGACGAACTCGTCGCCGCCAAGCCTGGCTGCCAGGTTTTCCGGCCCGGCGGCGGCCTGCAGGCGTCTTGCAACCTCGACCAGCAGCGCATCGCCTGCGGCGTGCCCCATCGTGTCGTTGACCGCCTTGAATCGGTCCAGGTCGAGGAACAGCAGCGCGGTGACGGTGCCGGGATCGCGCAGCGCTTCTTCCAGACGGTCCTTCAGCAGGCTCCGGTTCGGCAGCCCGGTCAGCGGATCATAGTGGCGGAGCAGCGCGAGCTCAGCCTTTGTGCGCTGGGCGGCTTCCGATGCCACCGCGCTCCTGAACTCGCGGGCGATGGCCAGATCGCCCGCCGACCATGGCGCCGAGCGTCCTCTGACCGTCTCCTTCCACGCGGCGAAGGAAGCGCGCGGGGAGAGACAGCCCGTCGCCGGATTGACGGTGACGTGTCCGGAAGGGTTCCCACCCCATGTGACGGTCTGGACCAGTTCCGGCCGGAACCACACGATTCCGCTATCCGAGCCCCGCGCGAATGGAACGAAAAGCGCCCCGCTGCCGTCCGCTGTGCAGCCCGCCATCCCTTCATGGCGGATGCCGAGGCTGTCGACCGCCAGCGCATCGCCTCCGGCTTCGGCGGCCAGCGCCGCGAACGCCATTTCTGCCGCTTGCGGCGGCGGCGTGCGCCCAAGGAAGCGGGAGGCGCCGCCAGTACGCACCATCGCCCCGGTGGCGTCCATCAACTGCAGCAGCTCGGCCTCTGCCGCGGCCAGAGCCTCTGGCAGAGGCATCGGGGCTGACAGCATGTTCACGAGATGCCGCATCGTTTCACCGCGCCGATAGCGCTTTGTGGACACCTCCGCCTCGGCCAGGCTGACGAGCAGGAGCGACACCACCTGGCCGATCATTTCAGCACCTGCCCTCATCTCTGGCCCCGGCACCCGCGGCGTTCCGTGATGGCATACCAGCATTCCCCACAGAGCCTCGCCCTGTGCAAGCCCGATTGTCAGGCTGGCCGCGGTCCCCATGTTGCGCATGTATTCGCGGTGAACAGGCGACACGCTCCGCAGGGCGCTGTGGGTGAGGTCAAGCGGCTCTCCGCCGCGGACCGCCCGGCCAGTCAGCAGCGGCACGGGGATATAGGCGGAATCCGCGATCGCGCCCACCCGCTGGCGCAGGTAAAGCCGCCGTGCCTGGGGCGGCACGTCTGACGCGGGATAACGCAGTCCGAGGTAGGGCTCGAGATGCGGCGCGCAGGCCTCCTCGATTACTTCGCCGTGTCCGTCGGCACCGAAGCGGTAGGCCATCACGCGGTCGTATCCGGTGATGGCCTTAAGGCCACGGACGGCCAGCCGGCAAAGCCCGCTCCGGCTATCCGTGTGCCGAAAGGTCTCGATAACGGACTGCGTCTTTGCGACGGGCAGCCGTTGTCCTGCCTCCCGCCGCAGATTCTCGATGTCCACGCACAGGTACTGACCGGAGCGGTGGGCATTCAGATGCAGGGTTCCGCCGTCCGGCCCGGGCAGCGAACACATTTGCCACGGCGTCTCCACGCCGATGCCCATCAGCACTTCGTACGCCGCCGCGCCGACCGCCTCGGCGAGGGGGCGCCCGAGCACCGTTTCCGCCTCAATCCCCAGGAACGCGGAAAGGTTCGCGCTGGCATGGGTGACCGCTCCGCTGTCCGCCAGTGCAGCGAGCAGCGCGCCATGTGGCTGGATCGCCCCGGGGATGTGGATGGGCTCAAGATCACACGGCGACGGGTTCCCGCGCGGGTTCGGGGGACCAGGTCCGCGCAAATCCGTCACGGCCCACCTGCAAGGTCCGTCCGGAGCGCCAGATGGAGGCGCAACCCTGACAGCCCGCCGCGGCAAGCGCCGTCCGCCCGCAAATGGGTATCCGGTCCGGCTCCCCTACCAAAACCCATCCATCCTCCCGACGCCTTGCGTACACTCGCCAGCACCTTGCCCGTAACTCGTGACGGGCTACAATGACAGGATCGGAATCTACCCATGGGCAAATGCCCCCTGGAACGATCGCGATACCGCAACTGCGCCACTGGCCGCCTGATGAGCGGCCAAGACGCGGGGTCTGCCTGGGAATCATGAGGCGGTCAGTTGCCGCCACATGGTTGCTGTTTGCGTCATGCTGGCAGGTTCAATAATGCTGCGCTGGCAATGAATTGCCGCCTGCGGTCGAACAGCGCGCTGGCCAAGGCGATCCGCTGCGCGCTCTCGCATTGGAAAGCATTGACCTGCTACGTCAGCAACGGCCGACCGGAGATGTCGAACAACGCGGCCGAACGGGAGATGCGAAGAGGCAGCGCGCGTAGGGTGTCACTTCGGCTTGAATGGATCATCAGGTTTAGGGTCTTGGAGCCTTTCCAGCCGTGAACGTGTGCGGCTATTGAGTGATCTAATCACCTTGTAGCGCGGCTCCATATCTTCATGGAGAACGCGGAGGATGATAGTGCCGACGACGCCATCCGACATCCGGCCCGTTGTGTAGTAGAGGCAATGGGACGCTGCGCCGCTCCTTCCGGCGGCCAATTCGAGATGAAACAACCTAATGCCTTGAGCAATTTCGGAGCGGTCGATTGATCCTGGCCGCTCAGGATCGTCACCCACCATTGCCATACCCCTGTCGATGATCTTCGCGTAGACCACCAACTGATGGGTTCCGAACACCGTGAGGGTATTAGCCAAAATGGACTTGATGTCACGCTCGGCCGGTTTGGTTTTATCGTAGGCCATCTACCGAATGCCGAAATGCTCTCGCCTGACCTCATCGACAATGTCGTCCATGGTTTTCCGCGAAAATCGTCCCGCCACTGCGGCCTCAAGGCCGATCCCAACCTCGCGCCGCAGAATGTCGAGTTTCTCCTGCTCGAGCGCCCTGTCATGTTGGAGCAGGCGCAGAGCGTCGCGAACCACTTCGCTAGACGATGCGTAGCCTCCTTCAGCGACTACGCCTTCCACAAAATCGACCATATCGGCGGGAAGGCTAACATTCATGGTCGGCATGGCGACAAATCCCCCTCAATAGATGCCAGTGTGGTCTGATTGGCAAAATTTGTCAATGGCCTGGATAGACCTCCCATCGGCCCCAGAGGCGGCAAAAGGGCGTTCCCCACGCGTGTCAGGGGTGCCCCGGAAAGGCACCTCTGACAGCAATCCCTCGCAGACTGCTGATCTCAGCCAGCTATTAGGCGGTAGGCGTGTCCGTTGCCATAAAAGGAATGTTCCATGCGACTCTCATGGGTGCCATGACGGCCTTTTGCCGCGCCACGTTTCGGGGTATCCTGCCTCTATGATTTGATGCAGGGACGGACGCTTTGATGCTACCCACCATCGGGCCATGCGACCTGGCAACCAAGAACGACATCTCCGCCGACGTCGACGCGATCCTGGACTCGTTCTCGATGCAAAACATCAGGCGTTTCTCGGGGCTGCGCATTGCCATTAACGTTTCGGCGGCACAGCTCGCCGACCCTGGCCTGATCTCCGACGTGGCGGAGGCGATGCGGGCCGAGGGGTTCGTCCGCTCGCCGCTCGACATTGAGATCACCGAATCCTGCTTCGCCAAGGACGCCGGGAGGATCGCCAGCATGCTCGGCGAACTCCGCGACATGGGGTCGGAGATTAGCCTGGACGACTTCGGCACCGGCTACTCATCCCTCTCGCAGCTCGCGCGGCTGCCATTGGACGTCATCAAGATCGACCAGAGCTTCGTCCGGTCCATCCCGCACGAGCCGAGATTGACAGCGCTGCTGCGGTCGATGGTGGCGGTGTCGCATGAACTCAACTTCCGCACCGTGGCCGAAGGCGTCGAGACGCAGGAGCAGGCGGATTACCTGCGGAAACTCGGTGTCAACTACGGCCAGGGATATCTGTTCGCTCGCCCCATGCCGACGGCAGCGCTGGATACCTGGCTGCTGGCGCGGCCGCCAGCGATCTGACGCCTGCGGTGCCGCCGGCGAAGTCCGGATGGGTCAGGGTGGCCATTTGCGTTCCGCAAACGAGAGGCTCCCATGACCGGCGCGGGCCGGACGGCGCCAGCCATCCCGGAAGATGTCCTCGGGCCGGGCGCTGGTTGCCACCCAGACGGATGCACGCCTGCCAAGGCGCCCCAGGGCCAGCCAATGGCCCGAAGATTTCCCTCGGACAGGCGCGGCAAGCATCCGCCCGCGCCGGAATGCCTCAGGGGCTTGCGGCTGCCCGCGCCGCCAGACGGCGTCAGGCCGGCGAAACCCTCCACAACAGGGTGCCCCCGGATCCAAAGCAACCCTCCCGGGCATGCCGGACATCAGCCGTCTTGCGGCGCGCGCGATCCCAGGAGGATGTCTTCCGGCCAGGCGGCATCGGGGCGCGCGGTAGCCTCGCCGGGATTAGGCCGACCTGGTCACCTTCCTGCCCGCGACGGCCCCTTCATACATCCGGAGCGGCCCCCGGTGGCGGAAAGCCTCCCGGGATACGCCCACGCCGCCACAGGCCGACTGACCTCCGCTGCCCGCAGGCTGTCAACTGCCTGATCGGCGAATCCCTGCATGCAAGATGGACATCCTCATGTTTTGCTCGCGAGAAAGCGCCGGGCGAGGCTTTGTGCCTCCCGCTCAGGCTCGCTTCTCCAATCGTCGCCAGCCTCCGCGGCGGTTCACGGCCTGGCTGCGCCGACGGCTTGTCAGGTTCATTGTCGCCAGCCTGCGCGGCGGTTCACGGCTGCGGAAAAACCACATTTGCCGAGGCATTATTGTCGCCCGCCTGCGCGGCGGTTCACTGGCACCGCCGTCCGCCAGGTCCCTGGTTCGGATTGTCGCCCGCCTGCGCGGCGGTCCACAGCGGCTCAGCCACCGTCCTTCCGGCCACGTCATTGTCGCCCGCCTGCGCGGCGGTTCACTTGAATGTTTTGAGATGCACAGCCGTAATGGAATTGTCGCCCGCCTGCGCGGCGGTTCACTGCGTCGGCGCACCGTATGCCGTCGCCGTCAGATTGTCGCCCGCCTGCGCGGCGGTTCACCCGGCCAGCACTTGAAGGACAGAGCGGGTCCTATTGTCGCCCGCCTGCGCGGCGGTTCACAAAGACCAGGCCGAAACCAGCGTGCTGTTCGAATTGTCGCCCGCCTGCGCGGCGGTTCACGGCGCCCAAGATTGCGGGTGCCATCGATGCGTATTGTCGCCCGCCTGCGCGGCGGTTCACCCTTGCCGTCCTGCGAAACCTTCAATAGCAGCCTACGTTTCCTTCTCCTGGGGCGCAAGAACAAAATATGTTGACGGCACTCTCGGGCGCCTTTTTGCATGCCTTGTCCAGAACCCTTGTTAGCCGCAGCCGCGCACCGGAAGGCCGGGGCGCCCGGTCGGACCACAAGAGCACGCCAGCGTCCGTGCCGGCAGAACCCTCACTCACGAAGATGCCACCGGCAGCTCACCCCTTCCCGCTACCAGGACGCCCGCAGAAGGTTCGGCGAACCTCCCCATGCCCGACATCCGCGACCGGACGGCGCCTGCTGGCCGTGATGTCCTCCAGCCAGACGCCTGGCCGCCGCGCAGTTGCCCTCCGCCAATTACCTCAGGTCATCCAGCGGGCGGGAGATTTCCCTCGTCACATTTGCAGTCGGCCTCCACGCCGGCGCCATGCCGCGCCAAGCCGACGAAACCCTCCCGCGACAGGATGCCGACGCCCGGATCGGAGAAGAGGCGCACCGAGTCTATGAGTCCGCCGACTGCGAGACACGCCAGCTGCCGCGGCCGCTGCGCTTCACCTCGTACATCGCCTGGTCCGCCCGGTTCATCAGATTGTCGAGCGGCTCGCCGCTGATGGCGCGCCGCGTGGCGACCCCGATTGACAGGGACAGGCCGGGCATGCCGGCGGTGTCGAACTCGCCCAGTGCATCCGATGTGCTGCGGCAAAGGAAGTCCGCCCGTTCGGCTGCGCTCAGGTGGTCGGCGCCGTTCATCCACACGGCGAACTCGTCCCCGCCGAGCCGTGCGACCAGATCGGTCGGGCGGACGACGTCGCGAAGCAGCTGCGCGATGCAGGCCAGCACCCGGTCGCCAACCTCGTGGCCGTGGGCGTCGTTGACCGGCTTGAAGTTGTCGAGGTCAACGAACAGCAGCGAGCCGTCCAATCCCTCCCGGTCCAGCCGCTCAATGTTGCGCGTAACCTCATCAAGGAAGGCTCGCCGATTCAGCAGCCCGGTCAGCGGATCGGTGCGGGCCTGCAGCATCATCTCGCGCTGGATGGCCTGTTGTTCCAGCGCGAAGCGGATGAGCGGGACCGCAGCGGTAACCAGATGTGCTTCGTCGGCGTCCCAACCCCGCGCGCCCGCCGCGCGCCACAGCGCGACGCCGGCATGCTCGCCGAGCCGCGTCTGGCAACCAGCGACGATCAGCCTGCGTCCGTCCGGGCCAAGGCCGCGCGATGCCTCCCGCTTCATGTCCAGCAGGAGTGTAGCCGCCCGGTTCAAAACCGCAGCGGCGCCGCTGCCCGATTCGTGCAGCAGCGCCGGGCCATTGGCGCCGTCTGCGTTGAACAGCGCCCCGCCCTCGGCGCCGAGGGCACCAGCCAGAGCCTCCAGCGCGGCAGCCAGCATGCGCGGTGCCAGCACCTCACGGCCAACGCGGGAGAGGATGTAGTCCAGCACCTCGCCGCGCCGCAGCGCCGCCGCAACCTCGGCATCGAATCCGTCCTGGCGGGTGACGTCGCAACCGATGCCGCGTACGCCGATGATATGGTTTTGCGCATCCAGCAGTGGCGCGGCGGAGAACGCCAGGCAGGCGGCACTGCCATCGGCCCGCTTCACCCAGGCGCGCCGCCGCTGAATCTCGGAAGACGGGCAGAACGGGTTCATCCCATTTGCGGGCGCCCCATGGGCCAGCAGATGCTCGGCTGGCTGGCCGATGAGAGCATCGGCGCTCCAGCCGAGCGCGGGATCAGGCATGACGAGGGCGAATCGGCCGAAGGCATCGGTTTCGAAGGCAATGTCCGCCGCCAGCAGCACCAGGTCGCGCCAGCGCTGCCGACTGTCCAGTGCAGCACAAAGCAGCGCGCCATTGGCTGTCCCGGTGCCGCCGGGGGCCAGCCCGTCCGTATTCAGACCGCTCATTTGTGTTGGACCAGCATGGCCTTCCGTGCGGCCGTGCTCCGTCTGAACCCGTCGTCGTCCACGACGGGAGCGGAAAACCCCTGCTTCACGGCAACCCCAACCCCAATTGACCGAGTAGCCCCAATGCCCAACAAATCTTAAGATTTCGTAAACGCCCAGCGGCCACTGCCGTGGCGAGCGGCCTTCACGCGCCGGAGGACACCAAATCTGGGCTGCGGTTTGCCTCCACTGGGTGGCATGGCGCGGTCGGCAGCCACATCCCCAACATGACGACATCGCCAGGATTGGCGAAATCCTCCCGCACGCCCGACATCCGCAGCCGGACGGCGCATGTCGGCAGCCCGGATGGTCTCAGGCGGGGGCGGGCGGGGGCGTCCGCAGGGAGCACCATTCTCACGCAAAGGTTATCCAAGGATGATGCGCGATCCGCGTATCCCTGAATGCGGTGACGGGTGGCCATCGGCCAGGCCGGACTGACCCCGCCCGCGGATGAACCCCGGGGTTCGGAAATACTGGCACCCCCGCGTTCCGATGCAACACCAACTGGCCTCCGCCTGTCGGTTGGGTATCCTGGCATACATGGGCATTGCGGCGCCCACTTTCTGGCGGTCGCCATCAGGCACGCGGTGGCCCACTGGGGAAGCCGGCTTCGCAAGCGGGCCGACGAAAGCCGCCCAGATGTTGGATGCCCTCAGACGCATCCGGACGATGGCCGCACCTACGGGTTCCTCCGGCCCGCGAGGCCGCCACGTTGCCTGCATCTGCCCGCATCCCGATCACCGCAACGGCGCCGCCGGTCTCCGGACCGGCGGCGCCGTTGCGGAAGCTCGAAACACTCAGCCAGCGCTGGCCGGACCCGACTTGCGCCGCGAACCTTGACGAACCGCGACAAGGCCGCCGATGGCCAACAGCATGACAGCCCAGGTGCCGGGCTCGGGGACCGGGTCGGCCGGCGCGGCGGCGCTGGCCGTAACGGTGCCGATGGTGAACGTTCCGTTGTCTGAGACGTAGACGCCGGACGCGGTGACGCTGAAGAAATCCACAAGCGTTGCGCCAGGAGAGTCCAGGGAAATGTCGAAGAACGCCTGGGAGGCGCCTGCACCCGTGCTGACGAGGATGCCATTCACCGTCAGTGGGAACAGGTCGTCGAAGATGTAGTCGACGCCACCGGTATTCGGGACGCCATGGTAGGTCATCTGACCGGACGCGGGGCGGTCGGATATCACGGGCGGCGTCGAGGCGTCCCAGAAGGTGAGCGCCTCTCCGTCAAACGCGCCGGAGAACGCAGACACCAGACCGCTTGTGGCGTCATACGTCAGCACGCCGCTTCCCGTGTGCGTGCCGTTGAAGGTCCAGGAGTCGGTGATGGCGGCGGCATGCGTCTGGGGCACGAAGGCGACCGCACCCAGCAGCACGGCAAGTGCCGTCCGTCTCGCAGAGGCGGCTGCACAGGCAGGTCGGAGCGTCGGCCACAAGGGCGCTTTGGTGATACGCATAGCAAACTCCACTCGGATGCTGGAACAAAATCCAGACGTTGGCAAAAAGTCGGTGCAGGACCGGACGACGGTTGTAATGCAATTTTGACGCCAACTTACCGGCGCCTGATGATATCGTTGTTTTTCAGTTGGTTAGCCGTCCGCATACTGCGGATGCCCAATGATGCATTCGCAGTACTGTAAAGTATTCCGACACCCCGGGCTGGTCGCTTGGGCACCGGCGATTGCCAAAACGCCAGCCAGATCTGCTTTTGTTGGGTTTGGTGCCCAGGCCCAACCCGCCCGATCGGTGTCGGAATACTTTACAGTATCGCAGATACACCTTTTGCCGCCGGCGCCTCCGGGCGGAACGATGCGGCAGGCTGCCCGCTTCCGTGCCGTTCCTTTCGCCTGGCGTAAGCGTTTGCAGAGCCATCCGCTCTGGCCAGCAGACTTCGGCCGGACATCTGGAGATCCTCCGCCAGCCGACGGAATTTCCCAAGGGCCGCAGATGCCTCGCGCAGACGAACCGGTTCGGCGGAAGCCTCCGTGATGCTGGACATCCGCGGCCAGACGGCGCGCGGAGGCATCTGGAGATGCCCCCCGAACCAGGTTCGCTTCCCGGCGGCCCGTCACATCCGGCCGTTGGACTCTGGTGGAAGCCATGGACGCGGCGCGCACGCACGGGTTCGGGGCGACGATCCACCGTGCGACCCTGACGGCCCCGCGGATACGGGAATTCTGTCACTGGGATCGCAGAGCGTGTATTCTCGGTTCGAGACCACACCACCCCAGGGATGCCGGATCCGTGCCCACCGAACCCGGTGCCCGAACCTCTTGCCCGAGGGAGCCCAGCATGGCTGACGGACATCGAACG
>Ga0302320_10019906_pt1 | contig 13434 bp, 13 predicted proteins | sample Bog_T0_3_FD_202130 | JGI IMG/M metagenome (GOLD analysis project Ga0302320, IMG submission 202130) | Peat permafrost microbial communities from Stordalen Mire near Abisko, Sweden - Bog_T0_3 | ecosystem: Environmental > Terrestrial > Soil > Wetlands > Peat | place: Sweden: Abisko, Stordalen Mire...
CGGGCTCCATCACTGATCTCACCGCTGGGAGCACCGAACGTGGACTGGCATACGCGGACGGGGATCTTTTCCTGGTCAGCCGTAATGGGGGCAACAGTGTTCAGGTTCTGAACCCGACGACCGGCTCGGACATCGGCTCGTTAAACGTTACCGGCATCAGCGGCGGCGCCTTTGCGGTTAATGCGGCGGCGGCTGGAGGGAATGGCGTGCTTTATGTTGGCAACCTGACCACCTCGGCCACCACGGCTTTCACGGTTTACGAATATTCCAATCCACTGAATTTCAGCGCCGCTCCAACGGTGGCTTACAGCGGCAATCCACTCGGTGGCGGAACCCGGCTGGGTGACGACCTCGCGGCCACCGGCAGCGGTGCTTCGACCGAACTCGCGGCAGGATATGGCTCCGGGAGCAGCGGCTACGAGCTCATCAATCCATCGGCAGCCTCCGCCACGGCGATCAGTTTTACCGGTTCTCCGCCGAACGCGGGTGATTTTCGCTTGGGCATCACTTTTACCGATTCCAGTCACGTGCTGGGAACGCAAGGGAGCAGTTTGTATCGTTACAGCAGCTTTTCTGGTTCGACCGGGACACTGTTGGCAAGCCCGGCAATTCCCGATCCGGCTGGCGCCACTGCCGACCGCCTGCTGGCTTACACTGTGTTGGACGGTGTACCGCTGCTCGCGGTACAAAGCACCGGCGACTCCCATGTAAGCCTTTACAACGCGACGGATCCGACTGCTCCCGTATGGATAGCCAGTCTGAACAACACCACCGGGACGCTCGCAGCCAATGGCAACGCCACCGGCGAACTGGCCTGGGGCGGGGTGACGATCAATGGCGATGGCAGTGTCTCGGAGGATCTTTACGCCATGAGCACCGGTCAAGGCATTCAGGCCTTCGACATCACCGTGACGCCGGAACCGGCAACGTTCTCGCTGCTGGCGATTGGGTTGGGTGCGGTGGTCTGCCGGAAAAAGTTCAGCCGGTAACATTCGCCTCCCTTCCGGCCATTTTTCCTGCCCTTGCGTCCAAGGTTAAGGAGATTGGTAACGCGCATCCCTACGGTCGTAGGGATTGTCATTTTTCCATTTCGTGTCATTTTAAACCCGTAGTTCTATGAGTAATCCGGCGCAGATTTCTGTGCTGCAAAATCACAACCCACTGAAAAACGACCAAGAATAGATTCAATGTTCCCGCACCAAGCCTGTTGGCGGCCCATTGAAACGAGAGGTAATCTTCTGGACGATGAATATATGCGCCCGAATCAAATTGCTGGCGGTCTTCGGCCTCATTCTGAGCGTATTTTTCGCCGGCCGGGCGCAGGTTCGCGACGGCGGCATTGATCCGAAAAATCTCGGCAAGGGCGTGTGGATTTATGCCTTGACCGACGCGACCGACCGCGTCGGCGGCCACAGCGCCAGCGTGACGAACGTGAACAGCCTGATGCAATTCTTCCACAGTCAGGGACTGCGCTATTGCATTGTGAAGGCGGGGACGAGCGATCAACTGTTCAACGGCTGCTACGCCACCCCGCAGTTCACCAGCAACCTGGTCAACACCGCCCATTCCAACGGCATCGCCGTCTTCGGCTATAATCGTTCCTACGGCTCGAACATCGTCGGCGAAATTGCCGTGGCCAATTACGTCTTTAATCAAGGGGCGGACGGCTTTGTGTTCGACGCCGAGGCGGAATGGGAAACCGGCAGCGCGTGGATCACCAACGGCCCGGCGCAGGCCTGGCAGCTTTGCTCCACGGTGCGCTCGAACTGGCCGACTAAATTCCTGGCCCATTCGCCCTTTGCCATCATCTACGACCACCCCACTTTTCCTTACCCGCAATTTGGCTACTGGTGTGACGCGGTGATGCCGCAAGTCTATCATTTCTCGGTGGCCGGATTGGAAAGTTCGCCCAACGCCGATTTTAATTGGTCGGACGTGAACTGGGCGGCCTGGCAAAAAAGTCTTTATTCCCTGGCGCCGACGAATATTAACGGGATTGCCGTCAATTGGACGAACGCGATCAAACCCTTGATTCCCATCCAGGATGTTTATGGCGAGGTCATCCCCGGCGGCATCATATGCGAAAGCGCGGCCGGCGCGGTTTATCCCAACCAGGATGTGCTGGAGTTTATGGACTATGCCGCCGCCGACCCCAACGCACAAACCGCCGGCGGTTATCGCGGCGCGAATTTCTTCCGGGCGGACACCATAGGCACGAATCAATGGGCGAACATTGCCGTGGACACCAGCGGCAGTTATTCCAACCTGGTCAACAATATCGTCATGGATGATCCCGCCGCCACCGTGGTGGGGGCCTGGAGTTCCGTCCGCGTTTTTGGCGCGACCACGACCAGCCCGACGTATTACGGCGCGACCGGCACAGATACGAATTGTTTCGGCACCAATTATCTGTACAAGGCGCAGGGCGCCGGCGCGGCCTACGTGCAGTTCACGCCGGGCATTTTGATTGCCGGCAACTATGAGGTTTATCAGTGGCATCCTTTTCTCACGAACGCCTCGGCGGGAACCCCGTTCGTCGTCGGCACCCCGGCCGGCACGAATACGGTGTTCGCCAATCAACAGACCAACGCCGGGAATTGGTCTTTCCTTGGCCGCTTCAACTTCGCGGCCGGGAACGCCAATTTCATCCGGGTGCTGGACAATTTTTCCGACGCGACGAACCGCGCGGTGGCGGATGGCTTGAAGCTCGTGTACGCCAACGCGGCCACTGTGCTGGACAACACCAACGCCAGCGTGAGCTATACGGGCAGTTGGAGCACAAGCAACTCGGCGCCCGGCCAGTATGGCGCGAACTACCGTTTTGCGAGCAGTTCGGCCACCGTCACCGCGACCGCCATTTACCGGCCCAATTTACCGAACGCCGGGCTTTACGACGTGTGCCTCTGGTACCCGCAGGGCGGCAACCAAGCCACGAACGCGCCGTGGACGATTTCGTTTCTGGGCGGCAGCACGAATGTTTTGGTGAATCAGCAGGCGAACGGCGGAGGCTGGTTCCCGATTGCCGCCGCACTGCCGTTCAGCGGCGGCACGAACGGCTGGGTGCAACTGGCGAACAACGCCGCGCCGGCGGTGGTGGTGGCGGATGCGGTGCAGTTTTCCTTCGCCGGGCCATGGTCGCCACCGGCGTTTCAAGCCATCAGCCGGCAGACCGATGGCCAAATCAATCTGACTTTTAACAGCACCCCGGGCTACGGCGTGTGGATCGACCGAACCACGAATCTGCTCACGTGGCTGCCGGTGACCAATCTATTGAATTCAAATGGAACGCTGATTTTCAACGACAGGGCGGCGACCAACAGCGGCGCCGGGTTTTATCGCCTGCACCAATGAAACTGCGGGCGATTGTCAATTCGTCCCTGCGGGACGGGATAACGGGTGACCAGGTGAGTGGCGTTGCTTCAGCGGCGGATCCTCAGCCCTCAGATTTCAACCCAGGAGCCGCTATTTCAGCCTGGTCGCGAAAAACGTAAAGCTGGTTTTTCCCATGGCGAGGGCCAGACCGAAATCCATCATGGCTTGATGCCCGTCTGGCGGGACGGTGAGGGGCGGGATCAAGCTTGCTGCAACCCTTTGCCCGTGATCTCAAATTTGCAGAGGGCGTGAAACCACGCGCCGTTGGTCTGGCAACTGGAAGCCACCACCCGTGCCCGCTGGGTATTGCCAGCGTTGGTGGAAACAGCAATCGGGTCGGGGGAGATCAGCGGCACGAAATACATGAATTTGGAGAGCGGATTATCCAGCGGTTTTCCGCCGGCAAAACTGAGTTGCAGCGTGGGGCCCATTGGGGGGCGGGCAGCCGGCCAGCCGTGAGGCACAAAACCAATGGCAAAATACCAGCGCGAAATCCGAACTTCATAATCCGAAGTCATTGCTCATTCGACATGCAGATTATTCCCTTTGGCTGAATTCGCGGATCATGGCCCGCCACCACGGGGCGAGTTTTTCTTCGGGGCGCAGCCAGGCCTGCCGGTGCAGCCACGCCATCACCGCCTGATCGGCCAGCACCACCATGCGCTCGGAGGGCTGGAGCTTTTCCGGGCCGGCGGCGAGCAGCTTTTCCCCCAACTCGCGCGCGGTATCCGTGCCGGCGCCGATGCGCTTGAAATCCTCGGCATAGACCGGGTTCAACTCCTTCTCCCGCAGCAGCGAAACATGGACGGCGTTAACGTAGGGATCCAGCACCGCCAAGGCGAGGCCGGCGTGGGTGCGAATGCGCGGCGCTTCGTGGTGGATCAGGCCATGGATTTTCAGGCGCGACCGCAGCGCGACCAACTCCACCGGCGGCGCCGTTTCCTCCGGCGTCAGGAAGAGTCCCAGGCTTTTGGCCCGCGCGCCGAGATCGCGCCGGCTGGTCAGCACGCTCAGGGGCACGGACAACACCAGGCCCGCCAGCACCGGGGTAAACCACCAGAAAACCCCAGGATCCAGCTTCCAAGTACACCAGCCCCAGACGACGCCAATCAGCAAGTGACCCCAATGACGCTGCAACGCATAGAGCCAGTCGGTGCCCTCGGCGGCGCGCTGCTGCGTGGTCCAGCCAACGCTGATGCCCGCGACATTCGTGATGATAAAACGCGTGTGCCAGAGCATAAGCAGAGGAGCGTGGAGCGTGGAAAAGACGGTTTCGCCCACCACCCCGCCGAAGGCGTTGAGCAGTCCGCCGAACTGCTTGCGCCGCGGCCAGTCGAGCGCGAGGTCAATCAGCGACAGAAATTTTGGCAGCATGAGGACGGCCATGCAGATGATGAAAATCAGGAAGGCCTCGGCCGTGCCGCTCCAGTGGGCGACCCAGGATTGGACGGAGATGTCCGTGAGGCCGGTGTATTTTTGATAACAGTAGATCCAGTTGAACGTGAGCATGAACGCGAACCAGAGCGGGCTGGCCAAGTAGCCGAAAATGCCCAGGATGAGGTGCATCCGGCTCACGCCGCGCAGTCCCTTGGCGAAGAGCACCAGCGTGTGCTGCATATTGCCCTGGCACCACCGGCGCTCGCGCTGGGCGTTGTCAATGAGCGACTGGGGGGCCTCCTCGTAGCTGCCCTCCAGATCGTAGGCCAGCCAGACCTGCCAGTTCTCGCGGAGCATCAGCGCGGCCTCCACAAAATCATGGCTTAAAATCTGGCCGCCGAACGGCTTGTGGCCGGGCAGCTGCGGCAGGTCGCAGTACTGCATGAACGGCTCGGTGCGGATGATCGCGTTGTGGCCCCAGTAATTGCCAAAATCCAGGGCCCAGTAATTGAGACCGGCGATGAACACCGGCGCGTACAGGCGGTTGGCAAACTGCTGGATGCGCCCAAAGAGCGACTCCGCATTGACCAGCGCCGGCACGGTTTGAATCAGGCCCACGGTCGGATGCGCCTCCATGAGCTTCACCAAGTCCACCAGCGTTTCGCCGCGCATCACGCTGTCGGCATCGCAGCAGATGAAGTAGCGGTAGCGTTTGCCCCAGGTGTTGAGGAAATCCCGCACGTTGCCGCTCTTGCGCTCCTCGTTGAACAGGCGGCGGCGGTAATAAATCTTGCCCAGCGCATCCAAGTCGCACACCAACTCCGACCACTGCCGCTCCTCCTCCACCCAGCGGTCGGGCTTCGTGGAGTCGCTCAAAATGAAAAAATCGAAGCGTTCCAGCCGGCCGCTGCGCGCCACCGATTCATAAGTCGCGCGCAAGCCTTCGATGACGCGAACCGAATCCTCGTTGAAGATCGGAAAAATAATGGCGGTGCTGATGCCGTCAATGGTCTGGTCCCGATAGGGTTTCAGCCCGGTGATGCGGCGCCGGGTGCCAAAGGTGCGGATGAAGAAGCCATAGACCCCGTGCATGCAGCCGATGGCGGTGAGCAGGAACAAAATGATGAATAGCACCAGCAAGACTGTGCGCGACGCGCTCCAGAAGGTGCGCGAGAGGAGGTCGGCGAACAGCATGGAGACCAGCCCGGTCAGCAACACCGCCGAGGAATAAAACAAAAACAGCCGCCAGCCCCGACGGAGACGGGGCGGGGGTGGAACCGTTTCAAGGTGGGGAAGTTGTTCAGCCATGAATCAGCGTGTGGAGCGAGATTACTTTGATTTCTTGCACACGGAACATGGGTTTGGGGGGTTTTTCCGAAGTGTAGAACTCCTGCACGCCATGGCGAAGCGCGGCGGCGAATTGCAGCGCGTCCGGGCCGGACAAGCCGTAGCGGGCGGCTAGCGCCTCGGCTTCGCGGCCGAGTTCCGCGCTCAACGGCTCGATGGCTTCGGCTTCGGAAAAATAGCTGGCATAGAAGGACTCCTCCTTTAGTTGCTTGCCAAACCGGGCTTTGGGCAGGACTTCCAGCATGACCAGTTGCGAGGTGAAAAACTGGCGGGTGTCATCCGTCAGAATGCCCAAGGCCAAGCTGGTCAGCTCGTTGCGCCGCCAAGCCGTGATCAGGATGCCGCTGTCGAGGAACGTCTTCAGAAATCTCGCCCCCGTCGCTCGTGGATCTCCCGTTCCAATTCCACATCCGACAACAGCGGGCCGCGCTCGGCCTTGCCGGCCTCCAGCAACTTGGCGTACATCCGCCCGCGCCGGGTGGTGGGTTTCCATTCCGCCGGCGCCTGGCGCTCGATTTCCTTTTCCAGCGCGCGGACGATGAAGCGGCTGCGGCCCTGGCCAGCAGCGGGAATGCGCTCCAGAATCCGCGCCGGGATCTTGACGCTGACAACCGTGGCTCGATTCGTCATACCCAAAAGTATTACCATGCTGCCGCCAGCGCGTCAATTTCCCCCGGAGCGCCGGTCTCCGACCCGGCTTGCCTCAAAATTTCGAAGCGCCGGGGAGGGATGTGAACCGGCTTCGGCCAAGTGTCATTTGACATGCGTTTTGGATGTGCTATGGCTTTGTCCATGACAACCATGCTGCAAGTCAAAGGGATCCCGGCGGAGCTTCGGGAACGGTTGGAGACCAGTGCCGCGCGCAATTTCCGGTCGTTGAACCAGGAGGCGCTGGCCCGCATTCAATTCAGTTTTGACGTGGAAGACCGCAGCCAGGCGTCGCAGCTAAACCAGCTCATTGGACAGGGAATGGAGGGCGAGCCACGCGCCGGCAGCGCCGCTCGTTTGCGTGAAATCGCCGCCAAGGCGCGCGGGTGAAAACCGTTTTCAGTTCCGTCTTTGAAGCGGACTTCGCGCAACTCATTGCCGACTATGCCGGCGACGTGTCGCCAGAGCTTTCCATGCGTTTTGAAAAATGCGTGGTGGAAACCTTTGAGCGGGTTGCCGCCCATCTTGAAATCGGACGCCGACGGAAGGATCTGGCGCATCCTGAAATCCGCAGCCTGGTGATCGCCGGTTTTGAAAATTACGTCATCTTTTACCAAGTCAGGAAGGAGGACGGGTTTTTTGTGAGGCTGCTGCACGGCGCGCGCAACCTGCCCGGCTTGCTTTAGGGTTACCTAAACCAGCCAATCAGTTCATTAATCGTGTCGGCCAGTCTAGTTCTGACCAAGTCAAAGCCGCCGTGCGTGAGCCAGAACACCGCCACCAGCAGCAGGGCAAAGGACAGCCACGCCAGCGCCATGCGCACGTAGGGCAGCCGTCCAAAATTGGTCAGCGTGGTGATGGGGCCCAGATCGAGCGGGCGCGGCGTCATTTTTGACAATTGAAAGTCCGGGCCGGCGCGGAAAAAGCTTTCGCGCATGGCGGCCACGAATTCCTGCGGCCACGGGCCGGGACGCAGGAATTGGTCCTGCCACCTGCCGGGCATGTCCGCCAGCAGCAGCGCCAGCCGCCCGCGCGTCGAAAGCATCTGGTCCGTGCCGGTGGGCGACACTTGCAGCACCTCGGCGAACCAACTGGTGACCAGCCGGTCCATTTCCTCGGCCGCGATTTCCGTGGCGCTGCGCGCCGTCTCCTCGGGGGCGCGGCGCTGGGCGCGCTCCAGCACGCGCAGCACGAGCTGGCCGAGCAGGGGCTTGTTGCGGATGCGCAGCGCATGAAAATAGTTCTCCACCTTCACGTAGGCCGCGTTCCATTCCTCGAGCGATCGCCCGGCAATTTCGCCCGAGGCGTTGGTCAAGATGTTCAGCGCGGGCTCCATTGATAGACCCAGGTTTCACCGATCACATTGCCGCCCTGTTGCAAGGAGCAGCGCAAATCCACCGCGGCGTTGGTGTCGGCGGGGGGCGCCAGCTTCAAAATCACGCGCCAAGTGCCCATAAACGGATTGCGGACGACCAGCGTGTCCGCCAGGTGCGCCCCGCCGCTGCAATTGGATATGGCCACCGGGGGCTTGTCCTCGGGAATGGCGTCGAACTTGGGGCCGGCGAAATCAATCACGAACTGCCGCGCGCCCTGGAATTGCGCGTCCGGCCCGATGCGCGTGGAAACCACGCGGTTTTCCGATCGCTTCCAGTCCGCGTCGCCGCCTTCCCAGTACATCGTGTAGCCAAAGCGAAAGGGCTGGAGCGGCGCCGGTTTGTCTTTGGGATCCCAGAACGCCACGATGTTGTCCAAGCCTTCGTAGCTGGTGCTCAATTCCACCAAATGCAAATCCCCCTCGCACCAGTTCCCGTCCGGCTCCACCCAGACGCTGGGGACCTGCTGATAGAGGTTGAACAGGTCCTGATACGCGCCAAAATTCCGTTCGCGCTGCAGCAAGCCAAACCCCTTGATGCCGGGCGCGGAAAACACCTGGTGGCGCGTGGCGGGCGGATCGTCCAGCGGGCGCCAGAAAACCTCGCCGTTGCCCATGTGCACCAGCAGGCCGTCGCTGTCGTGCACTTCCGTGCGGTAATCGTCAAATTTCCGTTCCGTGTCTTTCCCGAACCAGAACATGCTGGTCAGCGGCGCCAGGCCGATGGTTTTAATCGGCTTATGTTTTTTATCCACGGCGGCGATGGTATTGGTTTCCCGCATATATAGAACGGCCTTGATGCTGGCGGTGGTGGTGTCGCCGGGGCGGATGAGGAATTCGTAGGCGCCGGCACAGCTCACGCTGTCCAGAATCGCGAACAAGTGCAGTTGGTTGTCGTCCGGCTGCGGTTTCCCGAGCCACCAGTCGGTGAAGATGGGGAATTCCTCCGGCCGGTCGCCCTCCCCGGAGTCGAGCGCCAAGCCGCGCGCCGACTCGCCGTACCGCAGGTTCCTGCCCAGCAGCCGGAAATAGCTCGCGCCGAGAAACGCGCCCAGTTCGTCCAGTTGCTCCGGCTTGTTCAGCGGATACAACACCCGGAACCCGGCGTAGCCCGTATTGACGGGAATTTGACTGGCGATGTGCAAACTGCCGTAATCGAAGAAGTCCTGCACGAAGCGGATCGGCTGGGTGTGCGTGGGCGTGAATTCATGCACATGCACCGGTTCCTGATAAAGATAGCCGGGATGAAAAAACTCGACCTGGAACGGGAGCTTGTCCGCCGACCACAGAGCGCGGTCGCGGCGGAAGCGGATTTCGCGGTATTTGTCATAGTTCAAACTGTCCTGGCGCAGGACCTTGGGCAGATCGGCGCGCGGGGAATGGAACGGCTGGCGGGCGCGCTCGAGAGCCCGCTGCGCGACGTAGTCGAGGTTCACCTCGACGGACTCCGCCCCGAGGCCAGCCATGGCCGCCAGCAGAATTCCGGTGAGAAGCAACCGCCTAGATATTTGAAACATCCGGCCTAAAGAAAGCCTAAAACCGGAAATTTTGCAAGTTCGCCGGCGCCTTGTGGCGCCAGGCATCCCTGCCGCCCGGAAAGGCGGGAGGTGCATTACGCCGTGCCTGGGGTTCAACGCGCTTCGGTTTACGCATGGTTTTTTCCGCCGGGCTGGGAAGCCCGGCTCCACGGGCGGCAAGGATGCCCAATGCCACCTTTTTTCACGCATCACTCATTACGCATCACGCGGCAGGAGTCCATTTGCGCCTCCTCCTCCAATGGACTACAGTTTCCACCATGAGCACCAAGCATCTGTTGATTTGTGCTGGCATCGTTTACTGGTTCGCCACGGCTTTCGGATTGCGCGCCGATGTGCTGGTAATGCAAAACGGCGACCGCTATTCCGGCAAAGTGCTGGCGGTGTCCGCCGACACCGTGGTGTTGAACAGCGAGATATTGGGCAAAATCAACGTGCCGCGCCGCAAAGTGGCAAATCTGGCGTTTGGCACGAATGCCGCAGCACCACAGGCGACCGCCGTTCTGGCGCCTGCGGCCGTGAATGCGCCGGCCGCCGCCGCTCCGCCGGCATTGGTTTTGGCCGGCACTAATTTGGATTTGTCCGCGGCGCTCCGGCAGTTGGGCGCCAACACCAATTTTATCGGCCAGATTCGCCAGCAAATGTTCGCGGGCAATCCGCAAGCCGCCGGCAGATTCGATGAGATGGTCAACGGCTTGTTCACCGGGCAAATGAACCTGGATGACTTGCGGCGGCAGGCGCAGTCGTCCGCGGCGCAATTGCGCGCCCTGAAACGCGAGCTGGGCCCCGATGCCGATGACGCGCTGGATGGCTACTTGAAAATATTGGATGCGTTCGTCAATGAGGCCCCGGCTGGCCCCGCAAACCAGCCCCCCGCGCCGTAGGCCCCGCGGAAAACCCGGTCGTGGAGCGGGCCTATTTCAGAGGGCACAAGGCGCGAGGACCGCGTCGGCCATACCGTGGACGATCTTTTTGTCGGCGGGCACGATCGTGGCCAGCACGCCGCCGAGCTGAGGCCGCGCCGCATCGCCTTGGCCGGACACAAAATAATACGGACACAACCGCGCGCGGCCTTTCAGCGGCACGACTTCGTGCTTGGCGAAATCAAACCAGCTTGCGTCCACCAGCGACGGCTTGTGAAACCGCTGCAGGACGCTGGGCGAGGTCTCGAAGTTCTTCAGCGCCGCGTCCACCGCCGCGCTCCAGTCCGCCTGGGACAAATCGCTGCCGAGAAACACGCCGCGCGCGCCCCAGGCATTTTCCGAAAAGCCCGACACTTTCAAAATCAGGTCGCGTTCCTTCTGCGAGAGCGATTTCAACTGTTGCCAATCTGTCAAATTGAGTTCGGGAATGGCCGCGTGGGCTGGCAGTGGCGCGGGGTCCAGGAGCCAGGTGTAGGGAACCATGCGTTTCAGCCGCGCCAGGAATCCTTCGCCCAGTTCCTGGCGCCAGAAAGGTTGCAGGTTGCGGTTCCACAGCAGCGCGAACAGCATTTTTTCCTCAAACACGGGCTTGGGCGGCGGCGTCAGGCCCACTTTTTTTTCTGCCGCAAGTTTGAAGATCGCCTGCGCGTTGGCAACGTTCGGCAAATCGAACAGCTCAAAGAACCGGTACACGGCGCTGCCTTCGGCGAAATCGTTGAAGCGCGAATCGTTGACTGTGAAGCGAGGGCCAAGTTGTGCGGCAATCCATTCCATTTCCGGCCGGTATGTTTTCGCCTCTTCTGAAACGACAATATGAACCTGTTTGGCGTCGTCAAAAATCGACTCGAAGCCGCGCAGCATGCCATCGGGGCCGCCAATCAAAGCAGGCCAGGGGTCCCGCCTGCCCAATTCTTCGCCCGGAGCCGCGCCTTCGGCGCCAGGCAGGCGGGACGCCTGCCCTACCTTGGAATAAGTCTGGTTTAGCCACGCCGTCAGGCCGATGCCGCCGGGGACGGAATCCAGTTCGGTGATGCTAAAACCATTTTCCGTGAGCAAAATATCCGGCCGGATAACGCGCGGCACTTCGTTCTTGAACGCGGCGGAGCGCTGGAGCTCGATCAATTCGCGCGGCTTCCCTAAGTCGAGCCAGCGCGCCACCCATTCCGGCTGTTTGCCCTCGGCGCTCTTGCGGTAAAGCAGGTTCACCGCGCGATAAAATTGCAGCAGCACGCGTCCAAGCGACTCGAACTCCTTGGCCAGATGCTCGCCGAGCGGAAACGGCGCCGGCGAAATTTTCCATTCCATGCCGGCGAACAAACCGCCCGGGGGCAGCGCGGCGCGGATGAACGTTGCACGATTGAACTGTTCGTTGGATGTCAGCACTTTTGTGTCCTTCATTTTGCCGCACGAACCAGAACCACCCGCAAAGTTCGTTTGACGGCTTTGATTTGCAGTCCCACTTGATCGCGGGCTGATTTGATCACCTGATCGAAATCTGGCTGGCCGGACCGTAATTCGGCGTCGGACATTTTCCATTTTATGTCCACGTCCCAAAGACCAGCCGCTTTCGTCTCGTCCACCACCGGTTTGTCGGAATATATTTCAAAGAAGGATGCGATGGAATCCATGGATGAGCCTCGCAACTGAAAACCGCCGGCCACCTGCCCCCCGCCTCCCGGTTTGATGTTCGACCTCAATCCTGGGACATTGGTTGACACCAGCGTCATCGCATAGACATCAAGTTCCTGGTTGGTAAATTGGATGGAGATGCTCCGATTTGTTTTCAGCATTTCGGCAAAGCGAATTTGCATTTCAGGCAATTGATTGGTGGGAGCCGCGGCGTAAATGTCATATAAGCTTTCAGGCAAAGGGGTTTCCTGGATCACCAATTTTTCATTCACCCCGAAAAAAGCCGCCACGGAGTCCCGGATAAAGGCCTTTTTCGCTTCAAATATCGTATGCTCCCGGTTCCACCCTCGGGAATCGAAAGCTCCCTGTGGTTGGGGGAACGGCCCTTGGATCGAAACCGCAACTTGTGTGGGCGGGCCATCGGTGTCTGCTGCAGGTTTGGCGGCAGGTCGTTCATCCACATCTCCATTCGTTTTCGGTGGCGGCAGGCTGGAAGCCTTTCCGGCCAGGACTTCTGCCAGATGCCTGGTCTCCAATTTTGCCGGATGGGTGATGGCGACAATTCTGCCGGCGGGGTCAATGAGAAACGTCGTCGGTATCCCCGTTACACCAAAGGCGTCCTTGGTAGGTCCGAACGGGGCATCCAAGGCCAGCCAGGTTTTGATTGGCCGTTTCTTCAGGAACTGTCGCAAGTGATCTGGATTGTCGTCAGAAACGGAAATGAAGACGACCGCTTTTCCGTGGAATTGCTCCGCCAAATCATTGAGATGGGGAATGGCCCTTATGCATGGCCCGCAGGCGGTATTCCAGAATTCCAACACCACGGCCTTGCCTTTCAATTCGTCCCAAGTCACTTCCTTCAGGTTCGGGCCTTGCACCATCTGGCTGAGTTGGAGCGGCGGCGGGACATCGCCGACTTTTGGAGCCGCTTTCGTTATGATTTGAGAAAACGAATTTGCACAGCCCAGCAAAAACCATAAGAGCCCGGCATAATTCAGTGCAGTCTTCAGGCGGTTGCCGTCTAGTTTGCTCGACTTGGCTGGCGCCAAGTTGCTTGGGAGGTTCAAATTCACGCAGAGAGAATAGCGCAGTTTGGGTTTTCAGCAACGGTGCGGCAAGTGTGACATACAAACAATATGGGTGTATCAAGGTTCATGATTCTTCATGCTACGGCGGATTCAGCAGCCCACGGTAGAACATTCTTACAGCGTTGGTGGCGCCCAGCAGCACC
>Ga0302320_10019907_pt1 | contig 13433 bp, 14 predicted proteins | sample Bog_T0_3_FD_202130 | JGI IMG/M metagenome (GOLD analysis project Ga0302320, IMG submission 202130) | Peat permafrost microbial communities from Stordalen Mire near Abisko, Sweden - Bog_T0_3 | ecosystem: Environmental > Terrestrial > Soil > Wetlands > Peat | place: Sweden: Abisko, Stordalen Mire...
GCTAATAATATGGCAAGAGAGATGAGTTCTTCTCATTTGGTTGAACAAAGAGCCAGTGCGGCGATGAATGTGGTTAAAGAGAGGCGTGGGGGTATTGACTTAACGCCTGCGAATTTACATGTGCAGACTCAAAACAGCAATGGTGAGATCAAGTTTCACCTTAATGCCGCTTTGCTAGCCCGACTACAAAACGCCTCCGGCTTTGTGCCAGTGGTTATTAGTATTAAACCTCTAAATAGTCTTAGACGATTCTTAGGAATACGGGAAAATTTTTCAGCGGCATCGGTAAAATAAAAAATAGGGATGTCTCCCATTTATTAATTGGGAGACGTCCCGATTTTCTAAATCCAAGCTACTGCCCTTGATGCTTAACCTTGCTATGTTTATCTGCTTTGGCGCGTAATTGGCTCATGAAGGTAATGAGGATTTGATTACGGCTCTCGGCGCTCATCTGTTGCTTGAAGTTTTCTTTATCTGATTCAAATTGCCCGTCATCAGGCTTTTCTTGTTTTTCCAAATAAATAATCGCAGGCCCTTGCGAAGTGGAGATGACTCCGCTTAAGCGTTTACCCATATTCAGCTCATCAGCATCTTGTTGGAATTCCTGTATCAATCCGGTGCTGGCGATATAGTCTTTTCGTCCAAAAGCAGGTGTTTCTTCGACCTTGAAACCAAGGGCACTGCCGGCTGTTTTGAAATCTTTGGTCTTTAACGCATCAGTTAAAGATTGAAGGGCTTTATCAGCCTGTGGTTTGGCTAAAGTAAATCCTTTTTCTTGTAAAAGTGCATCCTTGACCCTGTCTTTGATATCTCCTAAGGGAGGTACGGCAGAATTATTTTTCTCTTTTAATTGGATGACTTGCCAACCATCTGGAGCTTCCAGCGGAGGGGAATATTCACCCTGTTTCATTTGAAAGAATTTCCCAACATCATCGGGATTAGAAGCAAAGGTTAAGATTGGTTGATCTTGGGTAAAAGGCGCAGAGGTTTTCATTTCAAGTTTTAATGTTTTTGCCACAGCAGCGAAATCAGTGCCGGGTGTCAATTCTTTGGAAAGAGTATCGGCCAAGGCCTTATCCTTGGTTTGAACATAATTGAGCACAATAGAAGGGGGCAGACGGAATTCTTCTTTATGCAGCTGATAATACGCATTGATTTCATCATCATTGGCACTTGCATTTTTCCCATAATCCGCAGCGCTAAATAAAACGTATTGCAAGGTTAGCTTTTCATTCCGTTTTAAATATTCTTTCTTTAAATCAGCGTCGCTTAATACTACTTCAGGGGCCACGGCATCAATGAGCTTTTTAATCATTAATTGCTTGCGCACGCCGTCCTCAAAATCCAGGGTGGGGCGGTCGAAAACGCTGGGGTTCTGGACAATTTCTTCATATTTCGTTTGATCGAATTGGCCATTAGTTTGGAAATAGGGAATTGAGGCGATATAAACTACGACCTCTTGATCACTCACTTGGATCGCGCGTTTTTCGGCTTCTTTAAGTAACATCAGGCGGTCCCAGGCTTCCTGTTCCATATCAATCATACTGCCTTTTTTAAAGAATTCGTCCCCATAGGTTCTGATCGCCTGATCACGGGCATCCAGATAGGCTTTTTCGAAATCTTTGATATTAACATTATGGCCATACAAAGTGCCGGCGCTGTTGACGGTATTATCTAAACGGTAGGCCGTACCAAAAACACCGAAGGATAGGATAATGATAATAGCAATGATCCAAAGGATGGTTTTATTGACGCCTTTTCTACGTAATACTTCAAGCATATTAACTCCTCAAAGTCATTCCCGAATGTTTTTGTCGGGAATCTAAAAAATATTAATAAGACCCCCGACTAAAATATTCGGGGGTGACAAGCTATAGTAAATAAAATCGAGGCATTATAGCGGAGCCTTAGTCATTTTACAAGTAGGATAATAAAACACTTTACATATCATTATTCGGAGGCTATAATTCCGGTTCACTATTTAGTGCTAGAATATTAAAATTTTTTGATAACGAAGGGATAGGGCCTTTTGAAAAATCTTAAATTAGGATTACCTAAAGGTAGTTTGCAGGACGCCACCGTTGCTTTGTTTGAAAAGGCAGGCTTTAAGGTGGTGGTATCTAGCCGTTCCTATTTTCCGCAAATTGATGATGAGGAAATTTCACCCGTGCTTTTACGCGCTCAGGAAATGTCCCGTTATGTTGAAGATGAAACCCTGGATTGCGGCATTACTGGTGCTGATTGGATAGAAGAGAACTCTTCTGATGTTACCTCATTGTCTGAACTTTTGTATGCAAAACAAACGGCCAGTAAGGTCCGTTGGGTATTGGCTGTTCCTGAAGCTTCCTCTATTAAGTCTGTGAAAGATCTTCAAGGTAAGAAAATTGCCACAGAAGTTGTCAATGTCACCAAGAAATATTTGGCTAAATATAAGGTTAAGGCTGATGTTGAGTTTTCCTGGGGTGCGACTGAAGCAAAGGTTGCTACAGGCCTTGTTGATGCTATTGTTGAATTAACTGAAACAGGTTCCTCACTGCGGGCTAATAAATTACGCATCGTTGACACTTTGTGCGAATCAACCACACAGTTTATCGCTAATAAGAAAGCCCTTAAAGATCCATGGAAGAAACGGAAAATGGATCAAATCATCCTTTTATTAAAAGGCGCATTACAGGCCAAGGGGATGGTTGGTCTTAAGATGAATGTGGAGCGAAAGAATTTAGAAAAGATTTTAAAAACAGTAACAGCTCTGCGTAATCCAACTGTTTCGCCATTGGTGAATGATCAATGGGTGGCGTTAGAAACTGTTATTGATGAAGGAACCGTACGTAAGATTATCCCGGCCCTTAAAGAAGCGGGTGCTGAGGGTATTATTGAATATTCACTCAACAAACTTATTTATTAAGGTAAGGAAGGAAGTCAAATGCCCTGCGGAAGAAAAAGAAAATTAATCAAGATTCGTACTCACAAACGCAAGAAATTACGTAAAGCCTTACGCCATCTCAAAAAGAGAGCCACCCGTTAATTTTGGAGGTGAGCATGCTTTTAGGGCAACGCTTATTGCGTTTAAGGGTGATACTATTCTTATCGCTGTGGGCGTGTACAAGTCCTGCGTATGCTTGGGATTTGTCCCTCGATTCAAAAGCTCAGGGTTTGGCTCACTATATCATGGCAGTTTGTCATGATTTAAATGGTGAAACTGCCCAGGCCATCAGCGAGTTTCTGGAATCCGTCAAATATAATGGTTTGGAATCTGCCCCCAGGTTAAAACTGGGAGCTTATTTTTTACGCCTTGATGAAACCAAGAAGGCGATGGTTCAGTTAAAAGCAGTAACTCGCCTTGACCCTCAAGCCTCCGAAGCCCATTACTTGTTGGCCCTCATTTATTCCTCAGATCACAAATACGATTTGGCAACTTCAGAATATGAACAGATCCTCAAGAGCGCATCTCAAAATGATCCTGCTAATGCTGATGTTTATTTGTATTTAGGTCAGTTGCATTATGCCCAACAAAAATATCCTCAGGCTATCGAGGAGTTTTCGAAAGTGGTGGATTTACAACCTAAAAATACGTCTGCCCTTTATTTATTGGGATCAGTTTGGGCTGATAGCAACGCGAATCAAAAGGCTATTGTGATCTTTCGCAAAGTATTACAAATTGAGCCGGAGAGTAGTGAAGCGCTTAATTCATTGGGTTATGTGTATGCCGAAGAAGGGATTCATTTAGATGAAGCTGTCAGGATGATCCGTAAAGCCATCGAGATCGACCCATCGAATGGCGCTTACTATGATAGTTTAGGATGGGCGTTTTATAAAAAAGGAATGTACGCCGAAAGTTTGATGTCCTTACAAAAGGCTCAGACCTATATTGAAGATGAAACTCTTTATGATCATATCGGTGATGTATTTAAAGCGTTGAAAGAATTTGCCCAGGCCCGTCAATATTGGCGTAAGTCTTTAGATCTAAACCCGCACCAGGATTTAGTTAAACAGAAAATTAAAGGATTAGAAAAGTGGATCGCCTCACAGTCAACTCACCGGCTAAATTAAATCTTGTTCTCGATGTTTTGAGCAAGCGACTTGATGGGTATCATGAGCTACGTACTATTTTTGAACGCATCAGCCTTGCAGATCAAATCACATTAACCTGTAATAAGAGCAAAAAAATAACTATCCGTTGCCTGCATCCGCATGTGCCTAAAGGGCCAGGGAATTTGGTCTATAAGGCGGCGATGCTCCTGGCAGAAGATTTTTCTATATTCGATGGGCTAGATATAAATATTATAAAAAATATTCCAGTGGCTGCAGGCTTGGCAGGCGGCTCAAGCAACGCAGCGGCTGTATTATCTGGATTGAACCAATTGTGGCAAATAGGCTTGAAGCCTGCTCAATTGGTTAATTACGCGGCCCGTTTGGGAAGTGATGTGGCCTTTTTTTTGTATGATACGCCGTATGCCTTGGGTACGGGTCGCGGGGAGATTATCAAGCCTTTGAAGACCAGAGCAAAATTATGGCATGTGCTTGTGACGCCTCGGGTTAAAATGTTTACCCCAGAGGTTTTTGCCCGTCTTAAATTAAATTTGACAAATAAAAAGGATAATGTTAATATTTTGCTTCCCTTTTTAAGAAAAGGGGATATGCTGCGACTGGCAGGGGCTTTGTCGAATGATTTAGAACCTGCTATTTTGTCGTTAAGGCCTGATTTTATTTATATAAAAAAGAAATTACTCGACGCTGGTGCTTTAGGTGTCTGTTTTTCTGGCAGCGGCCCGTCGGTTTTTGCTTTAGCTGAATCACAGAAGCACGCTTTCGGCATCCGGGCGCAATTTGATAAGCGTTACACGCAGGTTTTTGTAATCAGCACACTATAGTTTTTACTGCCCGGTGGTGTAATGGTAGCACCCGAGAATTTGGATCTCGTTGTTCAGGTTCGAGTCCTGGCTGGGCAATTAAATATATGAATTTCAAAGCGATTATTTTAGCGGCTGGTCGTGGCACTCGGATGAAATCAGAAACTCCCAAGGTGCTACATAAAGTTTGTGGCAAGCTGGTGCTTGAGTACGTTTTGGATATCACGAAGGCGTTACGTTCTTTGACAAGTTATGTTGTAGTGGGGCACGGATCTCAAAAGGTCAAAGATGCTGTGGGGGATGGAGTGACTTTTATCCTACAGGATCAGTTGCTTGGCACGGGAGATGCGGTGAATCGTTGTGCTTCAAGCCTTAAAGATTATGATGGAACAATCTTGGTGCTTTGCGGAGACACACCATTATTGTCTAAAGATATTGTGGCAGCATTACTAAAACAGCATGAGCGATCGAAAGCTTCTGCCACTGTCTTGACGGCAAATATTGCTAATCCTAAAGGTTATGGACGAATCATACGCTTAGCTAATGGTAGTTTTCGAGCTATCCGCGAACAGAAGGATGCCTCTGAAATAGAAGATAAGATCAAAGAGATCAATGTAGGGGTTTATGCTTTTAATTCAAAAGATTTATTTTCAGCTTTAAAGAAGGTTAAACTCAATCCTGGGAAAAAAGAATATTATTTAACGGATGTTATTGAATTATTATTGGCTGATGGGAAAACAGTTGCGACCTTAATAACTCAGGATGAGACGGTGGCTTTTGGCATTAATACAAGAGAAGATTTAGCCCAGGCCCAGGCGATTATTCGAAGCAGGATATTATCAAAGCATATGCTTTCAGGAGTCACGATTGTTGATCCTGTAACAACATTTATTGAAGCTGGGGTTAAGATTGGTAGGGATACGGTAATTCATCCGATGACAGTTATTAATGCGGGTGTGCATATCGGAAAAAATTGCAGCATTGGACCTATGGCGCGTATTCGACCAGGTTCACGTATTAGCGACAGAGCTGAAGTAGGAAATTTTGCAGAAGTTTCGCGCACGTCTTTAGGTCGAGGAGTGATGCAAAAGCATTTTTCTTTTTTAGGGGATGCTACAGTCGGCCAGGGAGTTAATATTGGTGCTGGTGTTGTGACAGCCAATTATGACGGTGTGAATAAGAATAAAACTTTTATTGGGAACCAAGCTTTTATTGGTTCAGATGCGATTTTAGTAGCCCCCAATAAGATCGGTGCCAAAGCAATGGTGGGTGCTGGTTCAGTGGTGGCTCGTGGAAAAAATATTCCTGCTGGAATGGTGGCAGTTGGGATTCCTGCTCGGGTGATCAAAAAGGTAGCTAGGTGAAAATATGAGGAAGTTATCGATTTTAGGTGGGAATGCCAATCCTGCGTTGACGTCAGAAATTTGTCAACGGCTAGGGATTAAACAGACCGAGGTTTTTGTCGGGCGTTTTAGTGAAGGCGAGATCCGCGTGCATATAAAAGAAAATATCCGCGGTCAAGATGTCTTTATTGTTCAGCCGACCTGCCCTTCGGTGAATGAAAATTTAATGGAGCTTTTGATCATGATTGATGCGGTGCGCCGTGCTTCTGCGGACCGTATCACCGCGGTTATTCCTTATTATGGGTATGCTCGGCAGGATCGTAAGGATCAGCCTCGGGTTCCGATTACGGCAAAGCTCGTAGCCAATTTGATCGTTGCGGCTGGTGTCAATCGTGTTTTGACCATGGATTTGCATGCAGCCCAGTTGCAAGGTTTTTTTGATATTCCGGTAGATCATTTGTATGCCATCAATGTATTGGCGGAATATTTTAAGGGCCGACAGATTGAGGATTTAGTCGTTGTTTCGCCTGATGTCGGTGGCATTAAGATGGCCCGTGCGTATGCCAAGCGTTTGAATGCTGGGCTTGCTATTGTTGATAAGCGACGCATGACTCCGGAGAAAACCGAGGTTATGCATATTTTAGGTGATGTGAAGGATAAGAACGTGGTGATGGTTGATGATATTATTGCCACGGCAGGTTCCTTGGTCGATGCCGTTCAAACGCTCAAGAGTTTTGGAGCCAAAGGTATCTATGCGGCTGCAAGTCACGGCGTATTGTCAGGGCCGGCTAAGGAGAGGATTGCCAATTGTGATGGATTGCTCGAAGTTGTTGTGACCAACAGCATTCCTTTAAAAGACGGGGCTCAAAATCCGAAAATTAAACAATTGTCGATAGCGCCATTGTTGGCCGAGGCTATTGCCCGCACGCATAATGCGGAGTCTATCAGCAGTTTATTCGAAGAAATTAGAAATTGACAACGACGTAAGGTCGTTGCCATCCTGAGCCTAAAAGCGAAGGATCTCAACAACAGGAAGGTAATAAAATGGAACAAATTAACTTTGATGTTCAAATCAGAAAAACCACGGGGTCAGCTAAGTCCCGTCAATCTCGTCGTTTAAATTTGATCCCCGGGATCGTTTACGGTGGGGATAGCAAACCAACCATTATTAATGCTGATCGCAAGGCGTATGATCGCATTTATCGTCAGCATGCCGGTGAAAGTTTGATCTACCATCTTAACTTGGTTGATGATGGTAAGAAAATTTCGGATTTCCCTGCCATTATCAAGGATGTTCAACTTCATCCGGTGACCGATGAAGTGATTCATATTGATTTCAATCGTATTTCTCTGGATAAAGAAATCGAAATTAATGTCAAGATCATTGTCAAGGGTGAGCCTATTGGTGTTAAGCGTGACGGCGGTACCTTGGAACATTTGATGTGGGAATTGGATATTATTTGTTTACCTAATAATATCCCTCACCATTTGGAAGCTGATGTGACCAATTTGGGCGTTCATGATTCTGTTCATGTCAAAGATTTAGCATTGCCTCAAGGTGTGCGCACCAAGCATGATCCAGAATCGGTTGTTGCTACCGTTGCCGGTTCTATGCGCGAAGAAACAGCTACTACCGCTGAAGGAGAAGCCGCAGCTTCAGGAGCTGAGCCTGAAGTTTTGAAGGAAAAGAAGAAGGAAGAAGGAGCTGACGCTGCCGGTGCTGCTAAGAAGACCGACGGTGCCAAGAAGGATGATAAGAAATAAATTAATCGTAGGTCTTGGGAATCCAGGGTCACAGTACACGTGGACCCGGCATAATTTAGGTTTCTTAGTTCTCGAAGCCTTGTGTGCACAGCAGAAAATTGTTTTACGGAATTCTGCCAGTAATCATGGCATGTTGGCAAAAGTTGTCGTAGGTAGTGTTGAATGTTCTTTGTTGTTGCCGATGACTTTTATGAATAATTCTGGGCTCTCTGTTAAGAAGCTGGTTGACAGGTCGGGGATAACCCCAGAAAATATTCTGATTGTCTGTGATGATTTAAGTCTTCCTTTTGGGAAGATGCGTATCCGGCCTGTTGGGAGTGCTGGCGGTCATAATGGTTTAAAATCCATCATTGCAGATTTAGGGACCAATCAATTTTCACGTTTACGCATGGGTATTGATAGTCCTAAGAATGCTGCTGGCACTGTAGATTACGTTTTATCGAATTTCACCCCGGTTGAGAAAAAATCTTTGCCGGAATTTATAAATCACGCACTAGACTGTGTCACATGCTGGGTGACCGAAGGTGCAGCAGTTGCTATGAATCGTTTTAATTAACAACAATGAGGACAAAGTAATGACCAAGTATGAATTAGTTTATATTGTCGATGCGCATGCCGCGCAAAGTACCAGGGATGAAATTGCCAAGCAAGTGGCAGATTCCTTGGCCAAAGCCGAGATCAAGGTAGTCAACAGCCAATTATGGTTGGATCGCCATAAGATGAGTTTCCCTATTCAGAGAATTTCAGAAGGATCATACTATCTTTTGAATCTTGAAGCAAAAAGCAGCAGTATTGCTAAATTGCATACGAGTTTACGCCTCAATGAGCAGTTATTACGCTTTATCACCGTTAAAGCAGACGCTCAAAAGGTTTAAACATTCAAGCCCTGATATAAGTAAACGGAGGTTTGTATGGCTAGTTTAAATAAAGTTTTATTAATCGGAAATTTAACCAAAGACCCTGAATTACGTTATACGCCAAACGGAACCGCAGTCACCAATTTACGCATAGCTGTTAATCGTAAATTTAAAGATCGTACCGGTGATTTAAAAGAAGATACCTGTTTTATTACGGTGACGGCTTGGGATAAGCAGGCTGAAATTTGTAATCAGTATTTACAAAAGGGTCGGGCGGTTTTTGTTGAAGGTATTTTGCAAAGCCGTTCTTGGGAAACTGGCGATGGTCAGAAGCGTAGTACCATTGATGTGCGCGCTGAGCGTATCCAGTTTTTGAATGGTCCAGTTAAGAATGAAGGTGCCGCGAGCAGTGAGCCCGCGGTCAAAGATGCCGGTGATCAAGATACAGTGATCTCTCCGGAAGATATAGCTTGGGAGGAATAAAATGGAGCGAAAGTTTACAAAGAAGCGTTTAGGGGACAAAAAGCCATTTAAAAAAGATGGTGATAGTAATAATTCTTTTGGAGCTCGTGGTGGTGATGGCGCTCGTCGTGGTCCAAGACCACCCCGCATGTCTATCCCTAAGGGGACTGAAATCAATTATAAGAATGTCGCATTTTTACAAAAATGTTTAACAGAGCGCGGGAAATTGTTTTCTCGCCGTTTGACCAGTGCTAATGCCACTCAACAGCGTCAGATCACTGTCGCGGTCAAGCTTGCCCGTTTCTTGGGTCTTTTACCAGTTGGATCTTCAAAAAGGAAATAACTATGAATATTATTTTGATGGAAAATATTGAAAAATTAGGCCAAGTCGGCGATGTTGTAAAAGTCAAGAGCGGCTATGCCCGTAATTATCTTTTGCCACGTCAGCTCGGAGTACCGGCGACCCCAGGCAATGTCAAACGCATTGAAAAAGAAAAGTCCAAGCGCTTGGCCATTTTCGAAGCTGAGAAAAAAGTAGCTCAAGAAAATGCTGATATTTTAAGCAAGGTTTCAGTAACCATTGCGGTGGAAGTCAACGATCAAGAAAAGCTTTATGGTGCGGTTTCAGAGACTGAAATTCTTGAAGCACTAGAAGCGGCTGGTCAAAAGGTAGATAAAAAATCTCTAGTTCTTGAAAAGCCTATTGAAGATTTAGGCAATTTTGAAATCGGCGTCAAATTGCATCCGCAAGTGATTGCTAAGATCCGTTTGTGGGTTACAAAAAAGGGCTAGGAATAAGAGGTAATTAAATATGGATCAGGCCCTGAGAGTTCCACCTCAGAATATTGATGCTGAAAAAGCTGTATTAGGGGCCATGATGATCTCGGAAGAAGCTATCGGGGTGTCTATTGAACACCTTGATAGCTTTTTCTTTTATGAGACCGCTCATCAAAAGATTTTTGAAGCCATACGGGATTTATATGCCGATCGTAAAAGGGTGGATATCATCACCTTATCAGATTGGCTCAAGAATACCGGGCAGCTGGAAAATTTAGGTGGTTTGTCCTATCTTTCACAATTGGCTGATTTTGTTCCCACCGCGGCCAATGCCCAATATTACGTTGATATTGTTAAAGAAAAAGGTATCCAGCGCCAACTGATTAAAAACGCTACGGAAATAATTTCCAAAAGTTACGGCGTTAATGTGGATATTAACGAGCTTGTGGATGGGGCAGAGCAATTGATTTTTCAGATTGCGAATGCTAATCAAAAACAGCAAGCGGTACACATCAAAGATATTATCAAAGGTACTATTGAGAATATTGATCAGTTGTATCAACATAAAAAATCAATTACTGGCGTTCCCACAGGATTTACTGATTTTGACAGCAAAACATCAGGTTTGCAAAAGTCTGATTTGATTATCATCGCAGGTCGTCCATCCATGGGTAAAAGTGCTTTTGCCGTTTCATTAGCTGAGAATGCCTGTCTTGAACATAATATTCCTGTAGCCATATTTTCTTTAGAAATGTCAAAGGAACAATTAGTGCAGCGCATGCTCTGTTCTCAAGCCCAGGTGGATGCACACAAAGTCCGAACCGGATTTTTATCACCTTCAGATTGGCCTTTGCTGACAAAGGCTGCTGGGAAGCTATCCAATGCGCCTATGTTTATTGATGATACTCCGGCGATTTCGATGCTTGAATTGCGTGCTAAGGCCCGTCGTTTAAAAGCTTCTCAAAACATTGGTCTTATTATTGTAGATTATTTACAATTGATGCAAGGCTCTGCCAAGTATGAAAGCCGCCAACAGGAGATTTCTGAAATTTCCCGTTCACTCAAAGCATTGGCTCGTGAAATTGGGGTGCCTTTGATTGCGATCAGTCAGTTGTCTAGGGCTGTGGAATCTCGTCAGGATCACCGGCCACAGCTTTCAGATTTGCGTGAATCAGGAGCTATTGAGCAAGATGCGGATGTGGTTGTGCTTTTAATGCGTGAAGAGTATTATAACCCTACTGATGAAAACCGCGGGATTGCTGAGGCTATTATTGCTAAACAACGAAACGGACCGACAGGGTCGGTGAAAATGAAATTCTTCAAAGAATATGTTAAATTTGTTAACCTGGAAACAGCTCATCAGCAACAAGATTATTGAAATAATCATGATGTAGGTTGACAGCCTAATACAAGGAATCTATAATTGACCCATGCGAAAAAATAAAATCCTAACAGCTTCATTTTTTGTCTTTTGTTTTTTATTATTAAACTCAAAAATTATTCTTGCCCAAGGGCTTACGGATAATTCCAAGGATAAACAAGTTGATGCGGCCCTCAATGCAGAGGAACAGGCTGTTGCAAACCCGCAGCCTGCGAATGCCCAAGCTGCCCAACCAGAAACTCAGCCTGTTGCACAAGCTGAACCTGTGACTAATGCTGCCGTTGCACAACTTTCCGAACCCCCAGCTGCTGCAGCTCCTGCTGAGCTGAAGGTTGAAGAACCTGCCGCTCAACCGGTAGCTGATGCAGTACCTGCTGCTAAGATAGTTAAAGCCATTGATATCCAAGGCAATAAGTCTATTGGTATTGCTCAGATTTTAGCCAGGATCAAAACTCGGGTGGGAGAAGAATATCAAGATGCTGTGGTGAGCGATGATTTAAAACGTTTGTACAATACTGGTCATTTTTCAGATGTTCAGATTGATCACGAAGATTTAGATGACGGTTACAAGGTAATTGTTAAATTAAAAGAAAAGCCTATTGTAGCTGAAATAACATTTTCAAAGATCAAATATTACAATAAAAATTATTTGATTAAAAAGATGGAAACTAAGAAAGACAAATTCCTCGATAACAAAACGCTTAAAGAAGATATAAACATGATTGAGGATTTATATAAGAAAAAGGGTTTGACGCAGGTTAAGGTGGATGTGGAGAGTTTCATTGATGATAGCACTAATAAAGCTAGCTTACATTTTATTATCCGTGAAGGCTACAAGGTTAAAATTAAACGGATATATCTTTATGGCAATACGGCGTTTAGAGACAAGAAAATCATTAAGGTCATGAAATCCCGTTGGGCTTGGTTTTTTGGCTCAGGTCTGTTGAAAGAAGAGACGTTAGAAGAAGATATGACGGCGATACAGGCTTTTTATGAACAAAATGGTTATCTTGATACGAAAGCCACTTATCAGATTGAACAATTGCGTCAGGGCTTGGTTAATGTGAATGTTACCATTCAAGAAGGCAAACGGTATTTCGTGGGAGACGTTACCTTTTTGGGCAATGCCATTCTTTCAGACATAGATATTAGGTCACATCTTGTCAATTTGAAGACTGGTAATTTTTTTAGTCATGAAAAAATGGAAGAGGATATGGGTAATATCCGTGAGGCTTATTTTGACCGCGGGTATATATCTGCGCTTGTTGAAGAAGCGACATCATTTAATACTGAAACAGGTAAGGTGGATATTAAGGTCAGCATAAAGGAAGGTCATTTAGTTTATATTAATAAAATCAAAATCCAAGGCAATGCCCACACGCGTGATATTGTTATCCGCCGTGAGTTACGCATGTATCCTGGTGATCAATTTGATGGCCAGAAGTTAAAGGTTTCAAAACAGCGTTTGAAAGATTTAGGTTATTTCGAAGATGTTGGTTATGACATTGAAGATACTGACCAGGAAGATTATAAGGATTTAGTCGTTCAAGTCAAAGAAGCCAAAACAGGGACCTTCTCTTTTGGTGGCGGTTATAGTACGGTTGATCGATTGGTTGGTTTTGTGGAAGTTGAGCAAAAGAATTTTGATATTTCTAATTGGTCTACTTTTACAGGGGGCGGTCAGGATTTACGGATTCGTGCCCAGATCGGTTCCAGCCAGCGTAATTTATTATTTAGTTTTACGGAACCTTGGCTTTTTGATCATCCAGTTTCAGCAGGTTTCGATGCTTATTTGACTGAAAATCTTAAGGATGGCTCAACAGGGTATTCGTATGATCAGAAGGTTATTGGTGGTGATATTCGTTTAGGTAAAGCTATTAATGATAATCTTTCTGTAGGTACGGTGTATCGCTTGGAACATATCAATATTAGCAATATGGATTCAAATGTTTCTGAGGCTTTAGCAGAGCAGGCGGGGAACAGTTTAGTCAGCTCCTTG
>Ga0302320_10019909_pt1 | contig 13433 bp, 12 predicted proteins | sample Bog_T0_3_FD_202130 | JGI IMG/M metagenome (GOLD analysis project Ga0302320, IMG submission 202130) | Peat permafrost microbial communities from Stordalen Mire near Abisko, Sweden - Bog_T0_3 | ecosystem: Environmental > Terrestrial > Soil > Wetlands > Peat | place: Sweden: Abisko, Stordalen Mire...
GGCCCTCGGAATGGCCAACGCCGGATACCGCTCGGATTTCAACGACGGTAACATGGGGTTTCTCGTGAACTTTGGCGACGCGGGTTCGAATTATGGACCGTTGGGGACGATTGGCCTCTGCTGCGTGGCCTTGGCAGCCTTTTGGTGGAGGCCCGGAGAGGACTGGTGGAGGATGTGCGCGTTTGGCGGACTCCTGTTTGCAGGCATTTGCTGGGCGGTTGCCTGGATGCCATGGAACGACCGTTTCCTCCTGGTGCCCTTTGCCGTCGTGTCCGTGGGCTTCGTGGCGCTGGTTTACCGGTATTTTCCGGGAAACCAGGCGGTTGCCGCCGGCCTGCTCGCCCTGCTGCTGTACCCGGCAATCGCCTACCCCCTGGTGTCGTACAACAAGCGCCCGGCGGACCTGATCGCCGCCGTGGCCGACAGGCCGCGGCAGGAATTCAAGGAGCGCCCCTCCATGCAGGCTGTTGCGGAGGGGGCGCAGGACTGGCGGGCGGCCCATCCCGGCGGGCGCCTTTATCTCCTGGCGGGCGGCGAATCCTGGGTCCTGCCTTTTTTCATGGGCTCGGGCCGCGATACGGTTCCGGTGGAAACCGGGACCCTTGAGGCCCTGCTGCGCGATGGTCCGGCGGACGGACGTCCTTCGGCGCTGCTCATCCTCAACCGCCCGGACTTCCTGGCCACAGGCACCCCCCTGACGGTCATCAGGACATTTTCCGGCGAGGCATCCACGGAACTCTGCGAAATCGCGTTGAGAAGGCAGTGACGGGAGGCCGGTCAGTTCCGCTGCGGTGCCAGTCGCCGCAGGTACCACCCGGCCCCGAGTGAAATGTCCCCCGGCTGCCTGGCGGACGCCTTGCTGAAGACCAGCCAGTCGAGATCAGGGGGAAGCGGCTGGTTCGCGTTGAACCGATAGAGTACCGGGACCAGGTGGCGGCCCAGCCTCGGGCCGAAGAGCGGGTACTCATAGCCCTGGATGGCGACGCCCACGCGCGCATCGGCCGGGACCCTTTGCGCAAATGCGCGCTGGGCGGGGTAGCTTGCATGAAAACCCGTCATCTGCCGGACGCGGTCCTCCTGCCAGAACGCCGGAATATCCCCGTCTGGAATCAGGCGGTGGTTGTTGCGGTAGACCGAGGCCGGAACCACGTCGGCCGCCGAGACAAGCACGAAGACCAGGACGCAGCGCCGCCCGAAGGCCCTGAAGCTGCCGATCCACATGGCGGCTGCCGGCAGGATGATGGCCGTGCCGGAGAGGAAAAAGCGGCCGCGGGTGAAGTCGTAGGGACCGGCGGCGCATTGGATCAGGCAAAAAGTGCAAAATCCGATTCCCAGCCACAGCGCCTTGCGCCGGGTGAAGGCGGCGAGGACCCCGGCGGCGCAAACCAGTCCAAACATTCCGAAATACGAAAGGTTCTCGTCGGGCCTGTGGATCCTGTCCTTGAAGAACCTGAATCTCATGTCGTTGCCGCTCCACAGATCGACGCCGATCCCCTGGAGCCACCCGAGGGCCGCTGTCTGGGCCTTTGCGATCCCGGGGGCTGCGATGGGATCCGTCGGGAGCTGATCCAGCGAGAAGGCGTCGAATCCGAAGCGAAGGGCGTTGCGGCCGAAGGAGGCTGCCCGATCCGCAAGGGATCGGCCGTGGTAGAGTGAGATGTCCGAGGTGTTCCTCCCGAGGGGATTTCCGTAGAGACGAACGTTGTCCAGGTAGCACGCCGGGACAAAGAAGGGGAGTGAGACAAGAAGAATCACCGCCGCCGGCTTCCACCGCCACGCCCGGGGCCCCGCCGCGACCGCAAGGGCTGGGAGCACCAACAGCGCGCTGGCCTTGGTTCCAAGGGCCAATCCCACGGCAACACCGGCCAGCACAATGAAACAGTGTTTCCCCCCGGCGAGGTGGCGCCGGAGAAAATAGAAGCCGCAGGCAAGTTCAGCCGCGATGAGGAGGTCGTTCTGGGCCGTGACGGCCTCGAGCCATGCGATGCTGAGGAGCATTTCAGCGGCGCCTGCAAAGGCCGCGGCGCTCGGCCGGACACCATACGAGCGGGACAGGCGGTAGACAGCGGCCCCGGCCGCGAACCAGGCGATGAATTGCGGCAGACCCTGGAGCAGGTCGGATTTGCCGCCGACGGCGAACAGCGCCACCTCCAGGACCGCGGAATTCTTGCCCAGCTCCTCCTGGGCAAAGAAATTGGCGCCATAGGGAGCGAGCGTGCCGTTCTGCAGATAGTATGCCACCCGCGTGAGGTGGTAGAGCATCGAGTCGAAGCTGTTCGGCGCCGCCGCCAGCAGAATGAAGAGGTTTGTCGCGGCAACCCAGAGGAGGAGCAGGAGCGCCGCCAAGAGATATCCGCGGCCCCTGAGAATCCTTGCCCACCGGCCCCAGAAGGCGCCCCCGTGAGGAGCCCCGGATCGCAGTCGCGAAGCCGCCGCGCATCCGATCGCTGTCCAGAGCAACCAGGCCCATGGGGCGGCCAGCAGGCGGAAGGAGGAAAGACAATAGCCGCCGAGGGTCACCCACGCGGTCGCAACCGTGAATCCCGTGATGAAGACTTCAGCCGTATCCGTGTTTCCGAAGCGGACGCCCACCCGGAAGGCGATGTAGAGGCAACCTGCGAGCAGGGCCAGGGTGCCGGCTAGGTAGAGGCCATCCATTTGAGGGGCTGGGGCAATGACGGGCAGGGTGTCTCCGGCAATCCAAGCCCCATCGCAGGCCAAGTCGATGCCACAATCTGCCTAACAGGGTGTTGAAAAACTACGATGAGCCGTCGTTGCGATCAGAATACGCTCTCCGCAAGGCGGGTTGGGAGGGGGACGCAGCGCGCCAGCGCGAAGATGGCGAGGCGAAGCCGAGTCCGCATGGACGCACTCGGTGGGCGCCCTGCGGGCGGCCGGGTGCGCAATCCTCACAGAGGCTATCCCCTCCCAACACAACGCCGCGGGAGCGCATTCTGGCGCAACCCGAAGGGCAACAACTCTTTTGGTCGGGAGCAGCGTTGTGGCTGCCGGGCAAGGCTCGCTGAGCATTGCACCGGCAGCCCCGCCTTGCTCGCGACCAAAATAGTTTGTTGCGCCGGCCATTGTAGTTTTTCAACACCCTGCTAAGGCACCGGCAAGGAGAGCTTTTCATTTGCCCGGAATCGTCCAAGCTCCGGCTTCCTTGAAAGCCGCCGATTTCTTCGCGTTGCCGCCCTCGCTGGGGCATTTCGCCGCCTATTTCAGCGCGGAGGCGGCGCCATGGGACTGGGTAGGCGCGATCCAAGCCGCCCTTGCGGCCGGTGCCTTTCCCTCCGCCCGTCCAGCCGTCCCGCCCGGGGTCCAAATCACGGGCCAGGTTCACCTTGATCCCACGGTGAAGCTTCCCGCCTACGCGGTCATCAACGGTCCGGCATGGATCGGACCCGGAACGGAGATCCGCCCGGGAGCCTTCATCCGGGGCAACGTGATTGTCGGAGCGAACTGCGTGCTCGGCAATTCCTGCGAATTCAAGAACTGCCTCCTCCTGGACGGGGTTCAGGCCCCGCATTTCAACTATGTGGGCGATTCGGTCCTCGGCAATGGCGCCCACCTGGCGGCTGGGGTCATCTGTTCGAACCTGCGGCTCGACCAGCGGCCAATCCGGGTCGGCGGCCCTGATGGGGTTCACGAGACGGGCCTGCGCAAGCTCGGAGCCATCGTGGGCGACAGGGCCGAGGTGGGCTGCAACTCGGTCCTGAATCCCGGGGCGGTCCTCGGACCGCGATCGCTCGTGGGCCCGGCAATCGCCTTCGGCGGCTATCTCGCGCCGGCGACGATCGTCTCGGCCGAGACAACCCTCAGGCGGACACCCCGGCGGGACTGAGTCCCGCATTCCGACTCATGCGAACCCTCACCGGCATCACCCCTTCGGGCACCCTGCACATCGGCAATTATTTTGGCGCCATGCGTCCCGCCATCCAGGCGCAGGAGCGCGGCGACTGCTTTTACTTCATCGCGGACTACCATTCGATGACGTCCGTCTTTGACCCGGAGGAGCGCCGCCGCAATTCCCTTGGGATTGCCCTGGACTGGCTCGCATGCGGCCTCGATCCCGCAAGGTGCGTCCTGTGGCGCCAGAGCGCCGTTCCCGAGGTGTGCGAGCTCACGTGGATCGTCGGCAGCCTTGCGCCGATGGGGCTGCTTCAGCGCGCCCACAGCTACAAGGACAAGCTCGCCAAGGGTATCCCCGCCAACTTCGGCCTTTTTGCGTACCCGGTTCTCATGGCGGCGGACATCCTGCTTTTCGACACGACCGCGGTCCCCGTGGGCCAGGACCAGAAGCAGCATGTCGAGATCGCCCGGGACATCGCGATCAAGTTCAACCAGACATACGGCGAGACCTTTGTGGTGCCGGAACCCGAGATCAGGGAGGGCGTCGCCGTGGTTCCCGGCCTCGACGGGCAGAAGATGAGCAAGAGCTACGGGAACACCCTCGAAATCTTCGGCGATGAGAAGACCCTGAGGAAAAAGGTCATGTCCATCGTCATGGACAGTCGCACGCCCGCCGAGCCGAAGCCCGACGCAGACAGGAATCACGCCGTGCAGCTCCTCAAGCTTGTCGCGCCGGCCGATGTCGCCGCCGGCCTGGAGAACCGGCTGCGCGAGGGAGGGCTCGGCTACGGGGACCTGAAGAAGGCGCTCTTCGAACATTATTGGGCTTACTTTGCCTCGGCGCGGGCCCGCAGGGCGGAGCTCCTTTCGGATCCGGGCTACGTTGACAGAACCCTTCGCGAAGGCGCCGAGCGGGCCAGGGCGGTTGCGTCGCAGGTGCTGCGGCGGGCCCGGAAGGCCTGCGGACTCGATTGACGGCCTGTCAAATCACACGCGGTGCCGGGGGGCGCAGATCTGCGATGGCCTGCATGATCCTTTCGGCGGCCCTTTGGGACCGTTCGCGGCCGGTGCCCCCCTGATCATAATCCGCCGGAAGCAGGGGACGTCCATAGGTGACCGCAACCGGGGATCCGAGGCGCAGCCCGCCGCCCCGTCCAAAGGCCTCGAACGAACCGAAAATGCGGGCCGGGACGACAGGCGCCTGGGAGTGGCAGGCTATGAAACCGATCCCGGGCTTGGGCGGCTGGAGACGCCCGTCCAGCGAGCGGGTGCCTTCGGGGAAAAGGATGACGACCCGCTGGTCGTCAAGGGCCTGGAGCACACCCCGCAGGGCCGCGACATCGCGGCCGCCATCCCGGTCGACGGGAATGCATCCCACAGCGTCCAGCCACCAGGCTGCGATGCCCGGCTTCCAGAGCGTCCGGCGCGCAAAGAATCGGACCTGCTGCGGGAGGTAGAGCCCAACGATCGGAGGATCGAGCAGACTCGCATGGTTTGCGGCGACGATGTAGCCGCCGTGGGCGGGAAGGTTCTCAAGGCCGGCGATTTCACCGCGGAAACAGACCTGGTAAAGGATCTCCAGGATGGCATGGGACACGCCGTAGACGGGCTCCATCTCAAGCTGGGGGTAGGGTCGGCTCATGGGACGAAGGACGGCGCGTCACTCCGCCAGGGATGCGCGGCGGATCGACTCCAGGGCGTCGAAAAACTCCGGAAATGTCTTGGCGCAGCATCCGGGATTGCGGATCGAGAGCCAGGGCCTTCCATCGCCGTGCAGGTCATGGCAGCCCAGGATACCGAAGCTCATGGCGAACCGATGGTCGCCGTAGGTCTCGATCTCCTGCCCGGCGACCAGCGGACGGGGGGTGATTTCGAGCGAATCCTCCTCCTCGCTGACTAGCTGACCGAGCTTCCTGAGCTCCCGCGCCGCGCCGCCAACCCTGTCGGTCTCCTGCTTGCGTGTGTGCGCTATCCCAGTGATGCGGGTCGTCCCGCGCAGCAGGGGGGCGATCGCGGCGAGGGTGAGGAAGGTGTCCGAGAATTCCCTGAAGTCCCGGCACGGCGCCTCACCGCCTCCGCCCTGTGAAACCGAGACCTCTACGCCTTGGGGGCTGCCGACGATTTCGGCGCCTGCCTTCCGGAGGACCCCCGCAAAGGCGGCGTCGCCCTGCAGCGTCTCTCCGTCGACTCTCAGGCCCGGGAGGCTCAGCCTTCCTCCCGCGGCGAGGGGAAGGGCCAGAAAATAGCTCGCGGCCGAAGCGTCCGGTTCTATGGCGAAGAGTCCGGGCGACCGGTATTTTCCGGCCCTGACCAAGAAGCGCTCCGGCACCGCGGGATCCGCGGAAGCCCTTCCTCCAAACTGGCGGATGAGCTCCGCGGTCATGGTCACGAACGGCTCGCGCACCGGTTGTGAGATCTCGATCGAGACATCGGATCCCGCAAGGGTGGAGGCCATCAGGAGCGCCGAAAGCATCTGGCTGCTCTCGCTGGCGTCGATAGTCACCGCGCCTCCGCGCAGCCCCGCGGCGCGAACTTCGATTGGAAGAAATCCCTCCTTTTCGAGGCAGTTGATGCCCGCTCCGAGGGACCTGAGGGCCTCGATGAGACCCTTCATGGGCCGGCTGTTCATCTGCCGGGTTCCGCCAATCCTGTAGATCCCCTTCGGGGCGGAAGCGCATAGGGCCGTGAGGAATCGGGCTGCAGTGCCGGCAAGCCCGACTTCCAACTCAGCCCGTTCGGCGGGAATGCGCCCTCCCTGGCCGTGGATAGTGATCCTGCGGCCGGGCTCGTCCTCCTCGACCGGTATCCCCAGGCGGCGCAGTGCCCCAGCCATGAGCCGCGTGTCATCGCTGAACAGCGCGGCGGTAAGCAGGGTGGTGCCGTCGGCGAGTGCGCCGAGGAGCAGCGCCCGGTTGGTGATGCTCTTGGAACCCGGCAGGACAACTGTCCCCCGTGCCGGCCGGGTGAAGGGGGTGATCGAAAGGGGATCTTTCAGGGGCATGAACGGGGCAGGGTGTCCGGAGCGCCGGGTCCGTTTCAGCTTTTCAGGGTGTCCCGGAACTCCTTGGCGCGCTCGAGAAGCGCCGTGACCTTGGACCAATCGCCTCCCGTGATCGCCGCCTCGAGCAGCCGGAGCTCGCCCTGAAACTCGCGCACCGCCCGGAGGACATGCCCGCTGTTCTGTTCCAGGATAGGCCTCCATATCCTGGGGTCGCTGGCGGCGATTCGGGTCGTATCGCGAAGCCCGCCGCCCGAAAAACCGCCCCAGGAGGGATCCCTCCTGGAAATCAGCGAGCAAATCGTCGAGGCAAGGACCATCGGCAGATGGCTAATGTGGGCCACGATCTCGTCGTGGCTCTCCGGATCCATGGTCGAGACCCGCATTCCCAGGCGCTTCCAGAAATCCGCCACCGCCGCGGAGGCCACCCTTGCGGTTTCCGGGAGCGGCGTGACGAAGCACACGCGGCCCTCGAAAAACGTGGCGGTGCCATGCTCCCAACTCGTCTTCTCCGAGCCGGCCATCGGGTGGGATCCCACGAAGTAGGTGTTGGCCCCGGCTGCGCGATGGCCCGCCCGGCAAATCGGGCCCTTGACGCTGCCGACATCCGTCACAATGGCCCCGTGCCTCAGATGGGGGGCGATAAGGTCGAGCAGGGGCGGAATGGCGTCCACGGGCGAGGCCACAACGACAAGGCTGGCCCCCTTGACGGCCTCCTCGGGAGTCTCCGCGACGGAATCGCACCAGGGTTGCCCGACCAGCTCCCTTCTCCGCTCCGCACGATGCGCCCATACAACGATGCGCTCGGCCATCCTGCGCGCCCGGACCGCCCTGGCCACGGACGAGCCCAAGAGTCCGGGCGAAAGCACGGTGAGTTGGGAGACTTGGGAAAGCATCGCTCGGTCGGTTGGGGTCGGTTCGAGCCTTGAGAGGACAGGAAACAGCGGCCAAAAGGCAAGAGCGGTCGTTACTTGCAACACCGGGCGCCCGCGGCCATGGTGCCCGGAATCGCCTGAGCAACCACCTCCCGATGACGATGGATTCCAACGACGAGAATTCGACCAAGGCACGCCGCGCCCAGATCATCCTCTACGTGGTCATGGCGGTGTTCATCTTCGGCCCCCTGGTGATCTATTGGCTGCGCCGTTGAAAATTGGAGTCGACTTGGGCCCTGCGGTTTTGCAGAACTCACCCTCACAACGGGCCAGTAGCTCAGCTTGATAGAGCGCCTCGTTCGCAACGAGGAGGTCGCCGGTTTGAGCCCGGTCTGGTCCACCATTTTTCACCCAACGGGGTGGAAAAATGCCCCGGCGTAGTGCCGTCCCGCATTGCGGGACGGTACGGAGCCGGGCCCAAAACTCAGCCGCAGCACCTGCGCCCGTACGATCCCTCGTGATCCTCAGCGCCGCCCTCTGAACAGCCACAGCACCAGGCTGAAAGCCACGCTCAGGAGCACGCATGTCATCAGGGGGAAGTAGAACGTGATCCCCCCCTTTGTATACCGGATGTCGCCAGGCAGGCGTCCCAGCCAGTGCCTGCCAAAACCCGTGCAGAGGAGAAGACCTATGAAGGCGATGACAAGGCCCAGGATGAAGATATATTTGCCCATGGATGGGATTCGGGTTTGGTCTCAGTTCTCGATCGCAGGATCGTAGTAGGGCCCCAGGGCATCGATCAGCTTTGCCCGGACCTCCGCCAGGTCGATCACCCCGTCCCGCCTGTAGATCACTTGGCCGCTTGGCGCCACGATCATAGTGTAGGGAACCGGTCCGGGCCATTGGGGATCAAGGGTCTTCTGGAGCATATCGACGCTGCCCTGGAAGATGTAGTTGTCCGTTGTCCGGCCCTCGGCCGCCAAAATCCGCTTCAACCGGTCTGGGAGGGCGGCGTGCTGCTTCTCAAGGAAATTCAACGCCCGGATTCCGTCCTGCGGCTCGTCAATCGTAATGGTGGTCAGCTCGAAATTGCGCCCCTGCATCTGGCGGATCAGGGTCACCAGATTGGGGAACTCCCCGACACACGGGGCACACCACGTGGCCCAGACGTTGATCAGCCTGTAGCGGTTGGTGCCGTTCCTCACGAGGTTCGCGACGCCGGCGGCATCGATGGGTTCGAGCGTCACCGGCGTATGCTCCCACCTCGAGTTTATCTGCGCGATGCCGGACTGCTTCTCGATCCACTTTGTGGCGCAGCCGAACGGCTTTGTCACCGTTATAGGGACGGGACTGCCTGCAAGCAGGGCGACCACGGCGTTCCTGGCGTCGGTCCTGGTGACCGTGTTCGGTTCCGGATAGGGGGAGTCGTCCAGGCGCCCCACGTAGGCAAGGCGCCGGTCGCGGTCGAAGATGAAGACATGCGGAGTGCAAAGGCACCCGTACGCCTTCGCGACCTGCTGGGTGGCGCCGTCATAAAGGTAGGGGAAGGTGAAGCCCTTGTCCCTGGCGTACAGCTTCATCTCGGGGAATGTGTCGTTGTATTTGCTGTACCCGAGCTCGCTGATTTCGATGCCCGCCGGGCTGTTGGGGTTGATCGCGACAACCGCCAGGCCCCGGGACCTCATTTCCGCGTAGAGCGGCAGGAGCCGCGTTTCCGCCGCATGCGAGTAGGGGCAGTGGTTGGAGAGGAAGACCACCATGAGGACGGGCGCGTCCTTGAAGTCCGCCAGGGAGTAGGTCTTTCCGTCGATGCCGGGCAGCGAAAAGTCGGGAGCGGGATCGCCGATATTCAGGTGGCGGGCATCGGCCGGCATCTCCGGCTCAAGGTTCATGATGGTCAGCCTGCTCGCGGCGGAGGCCGGTTGGGACGCGAGGACCGCGAGGGCGAGGAGCGACGGCAGGAATTGGGGGGGAAGTGCGGGAAGCTGTCTCATGGGGTGGCGGGAATGTGAGTCAATCGGGGCCCGTTTGCCAGTCTGCAGGGGCGAACTGGGTCACGGAATTTCTGACAGTGACAATACTGGCGCATCGTGCGAGGAATCCCGCCCGCGCAGTTCACCCCTCCTGCCCATAAACCCGAAAGACCTAACAAACCCTGCCCAGGGCGACCTTGCGCCGCCCTACGGCCGCGTCGCGCGGCGCCTGGTTCCGCTGCTTTTTGCGGGGTATGTGGTGGCCTACCTCAATCGGGTCAATATCGGGTTCGCCAAGCTGGAAATGATGGGCGACCTCGGTTTCTCAGACACGATGTACGGACTGGGTGCGGGCATCTTCTTTGTCGGTTACTTCCTCTTCGAGGTGCCGAGCAATCTGCTTTTGCACAAGGTTGGCGCGAGGCTTTGGATCGCCCGGATCATGATCACCTGGGGTGTGATCTCCGGGGCGACGATGTTCGTGACGAGCCCGGCGCTTTTCTACGTCTCGCGCTTCTCGCTCGGGCTTGCCGAGGCGGGATTCTTTCCCGGCATCATCTATTACCTGTCCTGCTGGTTTCCCTCGGCGCGCCGCGCCAGGGTGATGGCTTTTTTCATATCCGCGATCGCCCTGTCGGGCGTGGTGGGCGGCCCGCTGTCCGGATGGATCCTTCACCATTTTGGCGGCGTGCATGGGCTCAAGGGCTGGCAGTGGCTGTTCGTCCTCGAGAGTATCCCGTCGGTGCTGGTCGGGTTTTGCGTCCTGGCGTGGCTGCCGTCCTCGATCGACGAGTCCCGATGGCTCTCGGATGAGGAAAAGAAGGCCCTCAAGGATGCGGTGCTTGCGGACAACCGCGGCCACACCCAGCTCGCGCCCGGGCAGGTTTTCGCCGACGGGCGCATTTGGGCCTTGGTGCTCGTCTATTTTCTTTTGGTTGCGGGTCTCTACGGCATAGGTTTCTGGATGCCACAGATCCTCCGGAACGCCGGGATAAGCAGCGTCCTGAATCTTGGCTGGCTCACCGCAATTCCGTACGGGCTTGCGGCAGCCGCGATGATGTTGGCCGGAAGAAGCTCGGACCGGTCGGGTGAGCGCCGCTGGCATTTTGCGTTGAGCATGTCGACGGCCGCGGCCGGTTTCCTGTTGATCGGAGTTGCGGGCTCCGGGGCGTTCGCCGCCGTGGCGGGGCTGGTCCTGGCGACCTGCGGGGTGCTCTCAGCGATGCCGATCTTCTGGACCCTCCCGACGGGCTTCCTGGGCGGAGCGGCCGGAGCAACCGCGGTTGCCCTGATCAACTCGGTCGGAAACCTCGCGGGCTTCCTTGGACCCTACGCCATAGGTGCTCTGAACGACGCGACAGGCCGGCAGGCGCCCGGACTCTTCCTTGTCGCAGCCATGCTGGCGCTCGGGGCGGTGGCCTGCGTCGCGCTCGTGAGGCCAAACTTGCGCCAAAACTCGAGGTTCTCTGCACCCTGCTAGATTCCGCCCGGTAATAGCACCGCGAACACGAAGGCGGCCAACAGCAGTGAGATCGCCCCTCCCACTCGGCACACGTTGGGACGATCCGCCGACAGAATACTCAGAACCCGAAGGCCCGCCTTTGGCGATAGCAGGCAGGCAAATCCGAGAAGCAGTTCAAACCATCCGGCTACGGTGAGCACGGTCAAGGCACCGAACCAAACCCGGTGAAAGGCCACGATCAGGGATCCGAATGCCAGGAGTATGACGCCGTAAGCGAGGGCTCCCGCTTCACCTTCGCGACGCAGCCAGCTGAAAAGTCGGCTCCAAGCCAGCGGTTGAACGAGCAGCGACAATCCGATCGCCGAGAATTGGATGATGGAGAAGAGCTCAATTGCGCGTTGAGAGGGCATGTGGGGAGGCTACTCTAACTCCTTCTGCTTGAGGCCGGGGTACTGACTCCGGACCTTGCGGCGCACCGTCGCTCTTTCGGCTGGTGTGCCGTCTTGCGACACGCGGGAGAGGGCATTTCTGGCATGAGCTGCATCCTCGATCGGATACCTGCGTCCGGGCAGCGCAAACTTGCCGGTCGCAAGTCTCTTCCTAGCCACAGTGGTCAGCTTGGTCATGACGCGCGTCCGTGGGGGCCATCCAGGGCGGCTGGAACGGGTGCCCGCCGCCTTGAATTGAAGGGGCGCGAGGCCGCAGCCTCCGTCCTGGTCTTATTTCGGGACGGCGAGCTATTAGGCGGGGCCGGATCCGTCCTTCGCCTGACGGCGTTGACCGCCTTTTCGTTGATCTGTTGGGCGTTTCCTGTGGGCTTCATGATTTGGAAGAAATGCGTGAGAGTCGGCCGTCAAAGCGGCAGGCGAAGAGCCGGCGTTATGGGGAATTCCATTCGGCCGCCTTCGGGAACGACCCTACACCCCGGACTTCGGACAAGGTATGGGGTAAAACCCCATCGCACGCTCCCCGGGTAGGGATAGACCCCATGGGGGGGCGGCATTTTCCCGATTAAATTATCCGGGCCGGCTGACACTTTCCCGAGGATCGATGTCCAGCGGCCTTTATGCCCAAAAACAACGTCAACTCAGGATGGAATGTGCCCCCTCCCAAGGCGCCTTCGAACCCTGCAAAGACCGAATCGGCGTGAACAAATCGGAAGACGGGTGTGAAGTCGGCATGGTCGGCCTGGGAGTCATGGGGCGCAATTTCCTTCTCAACATGGCCGACCGCGGCTTCACCGTGGCCGGGTACGACAAGGATCCGGCCAAGGTCGAGGCACTGCGCAGGGAGGGGAGCCATGGCAACGTTCGCTGCGCAGCTGACCTGCCGGAATTCATCGGGCTGCTTCGCCGCCCGAGGGCGGTCATGCTGCTCGTTCCGGCAGGACCGGCGGTCGATTCGGTGATCGGCGAGCTGGTTGCCCACCTTGAGCGGGGCGACCTTATCATCGATGCGGGCAATTCCTACTTCAAGGATAGCGATTTGCGAGCCCGCAACCTGGCCGCCACTGGGATACAATTTCTGGGAGTCGGCGTGTCCGGAGGCGAGGACGGTGCCCGCCACGGTCCGAGCATCATGCCCGGCGGCCCGAAGGAAGCATATGAAAGGGTCCGCCCTGTGTTCGAGGCGGCGGCGGCACAGGTCAACGGAGAGCCATGTGTGACCTATTTGGGGCCAGGCTCCACCGGACATTTTGTGAAGATGGTCCACAACGGCATCGAATACGCCCTGATGCAGCTCATCGCGGAGACGTACGATCTGATGAAACGGGGCCTGAACCTGAGCGACGACGAATTGCATGAGTTTTATGCCGGATGGGATCAAGGCAACCTGAAGGGATACTTGGTGGAGATCACCGGGCAGATATTTGCCAAGATGGACAACCAGACCGGGCACCGGCTCATTGACGAGGTAAAGGGCGTCGCAAGGCAGCTGGGGACCGGAACGTGGACCTCGGAAAGCGCGCTCGAGCTGGAGGTGCCGGTCCCGACGATAGACGCTGCTGTCGCCATGCGAAATCTGTCCGTGCTGGAGGGTGAGCGCGTAGCGGCCCACGCCACTCTGCCGAGGCCGGTGCCGTCCTTTTCCGGTGATCGCGGAGCCGTTCTTTGGCAGCTCGGCCGTGCGCTTTACGCCGGGTCGATCATGGCCTTTGCGCAGGGCATGGCGCTGTTGAAGGCGGCCTCGGACAAATACGGCTATGGGCTCGACCTTTCCGCGGTGGCAAGGATTTGGCGCGGGGGCTGCATCATCCGGTCGGCCGCGCTCGA
>Ga0302320_10019910_pt1 | contig 13433 bp, 11 predicted proteins | sample Bog_T0_3_FD_202130 | JGI IMG/M metagenome (GOLD analysis project Ga0302320, IMG submission 202130) | Peat permafrost microbial communities from Stordalen Mire near Abisko, Sweden - Bog_T0_3 | ecosystem: Environmental > Terrestrial > Soil > Wetlands > Peat | place: Sweden: Abisko, Stordalen Mire...
GCCGCCGATGCCATACTTTTTGGCGCCATAGGCTCGCCCGAATACGAGAAAATTCCGCCGGCAGCACGCCAGCAGGATCACCTTCTTCGGATGCGCAAAGAGTTTGATCTGTTCACGAATCTGCGTCCCATAAAGCTGTTCAGCGCCCTTATTTCCGCTTCAACCCTCAAGCCCGAAGTCGTAAATGGCTGCGACATGGTCATTGTGCGCGAACTGACAGGAGGGCTGTACTTCGGTGAACCGCGCGGGGTGACGACGCTGGCGGATGGCAGCCGTCGTGGCGTGAATACACTTGTCTACACGGATGAGCAGATTCGCCGGATCGCCCGGGCCGCATTCGAACTGGCCCGTACGCGTCGCAAGAAAGTTTGCTCCGTTGACAAGGCCAATGTGCTGGAGACGTTTGGTCTCTGGCGGGAAATAATGCAGGCCGTACATGACGCGGAATATCCTGACATCGCACTGACCCACATGTATGTCGACAATGCGGCCATGCAGTTGGTCCGCAACCCACTTCAGTTTGACGTCCTCGTCACAGAGAATCTGTTCGGCGATATATTGTCGGATTGTGCGGCTATGATTACCGGGTCTCTTGGCATGCTGCCATCGAGCTCGCTCGGTCCTGTGCGCAAGGACGGAACGCGCAAAGCCTTGTACGAGCCCGTGCATGGCAGCGCGCCTGATATTGCGGGCAAGGGGGTGGCCAACCCTCTCGGCGCCATTCTGAGTTTTGGGGAATGTTTGCATCATACTTTCGGATCTCCGCAGGATGCTCGCCTTCTGGAGCGCGCGGTAGAGGCGGCGGTCGGAGCGGGTGTCCGCACGACCGATATCGCGCTCGCGGGCGAGAAACCGGTTACGACGGCCGAGATGGGGAAACGCGTTTTGCAGGAACTCGATTCGTTGGGATGACGTCGTTCAAGACGCGGGCGCATGCGGCCGGTTAGTCAGGGTGGACAGTGACAATTGGGGCTGGTCATGGGGAGCGCGTGCAGGGACCTTTATGGTCCGGCGAAGTCATAGGGACGATCGTCATCTGCTTCGTTACCGCCGTGATGGAAGGCTTCGGCCTTCAATCGGTTGGTGTTGCCGCGCATCGCATCGTCTCTGAATATCATTTGTCGCCTTCCGCGATGGGGTGGGTTGCGAGCGCATCAACCATCGGCCTTCTGCCTGGCGCGGTTTTTGGCGGACGGATCGCCGATTTCATGGGTCGCAAGCGGGTACTGCTTTTGGCGCTCATATTGAGCGGAATATTCACGCTCGCGACGGCGACAGCGCAGGTCTATCAGACATTGATGCTTTTCCGCTTTTTTACCGGCCTGGGTCTTGGCGCCGCGCTTCCCAATCTGATTGCGTTATCGGCGGAAGCCGCCAGGCCGGGGTCACGAAGCCGGTTTATTGCCATGATGTATTGCGGGGTTCCCGGGGGTGGGGCCGTTGCCGCATTTGTCAGCCTTCTGGGCGGGGGCGTTTTTGACTGGCGATGGATATTCTATGTCGGCGGTTTTCTGACCTTGGCGATCATTCCCTTTTTGATTTTTTTCTTGCCGGAATCCGCCCAGTTTCGAAGAGAGACATCCGCGGTTCGCAGTCAACCGATTCCCGCCAAAGCTTCCACTGCTGATGTGTTGTTTCATGGTGAGCGCGGGCTGTCGACGACGTTGCTATGGCTTGCGTTGTTCTTTCACATGCTGGTCATCTATCTGCTGCTCAACTGGCTGCCGTTGCTTTTGGTGGATAAGGGACTTTCAGTCGTCCAGGCGGCAACCGTTCAGATCGTTTTCAATATGGGCGGCGTAGCCGGAAATCTCTTGTTTGGCCAGTTGATGGACAAGGTTCCGAGGACACCCACAGCCATTGTCATGTATTGCTGCTTCATCGTGTTCCTCGCACCGCTAGCCTATGTCCACAGTCTGGTCGCAACTGTTCTGCTCGGATTTGCGATCGGTGTTTTTGCCCTGGGCGGTCAAATGGTGCTGTACGCCATGGTGCCGGTCTACTATCCAACCCTGATGCGGGGCACCGGTGTAGGATGGTCCGTTGGCGTCGGTCGTATTGGTTCTTTTGCGGGACCGGTGCTTGTGGGGCAGGCGCTGCGATTGGGCTTCGGCCCTTCGGCGATTTTGATCGGCGCCATACCAGCACTTACCATTGCGGCATTCGCTATTCTCGCCCTGTTAAAGCTGCCGCAAGCTCACGAATGATCCCGGATGATCCGGAACTGCTCAAAAGCGAACGGGCGTCATGGGCTCAACCAGACCCAGACTGTTGATCCGGCGGATAACGGATTAGCGCACCCCGCGCGCTGGCATTTCCGTTCCAAAAAAAGCGGGCTGCGGCTATGGGCGCGAACCTTTGCCAAATAATCGCGGCCCATATTCCTATGTCAGTTAACGGACGGCAGGCTGAAAGCGAGATAGTCGCCCGAATAGTTGCCGCCGCTGACCGCCACGATGAAAGGACCTAAGGCTAGGGTCTGTACCCAGATAAACGGTTGAGACTTTACGCGAACAGTGATTCACCGTGATCGGAGGTGGATCATGCGATTTGATCTGAGCGACGAGGAATGGGCTCTGTTGGAGCCTCTGATGCCCGATGGCCGCAAGAGCGCCCGTGCGGACGACCGCAAGGTTATGAACGCGATCTTTTATGTGTTGCGCACCGGTATGCCCTGGCGGGATTTGCCGGAGCGCTGCGGGCCTTACACGACGGCCTATAATCGCTTCAATCGCTGGTCGCGGCGGGGCATCTGGAGGAAGATTTTCGACAAGCTGGCCGCGAAATCGCGCGATAGTCTTCATCTGATTGACAGCACCATCGTGAAGACCCATCGCGCGGCCAGTGGCGCAAAAGGGGGAAGCAAAATCAGGCGATCGGCGTCAGCCGGGGCGGGCGCAGCACAAAAATCCACGCGATTGTTGATAGCAAAGGCCGCCCGCTGAACTTCATCGTGACAGGCGGTCAGGTCCATGACAGCCAGGTCGTCGAAGAGGTTTTGAATACACCAAGCCCGCCGTTCGCCGTCTGCGCCGATAAAGGCCTACGACAGCCAGAAGGGACGCCAGCAGATCCAAGGATTAAGGGGCATTGCCAGTCATCATCAGCCGCAGCAAGCCACCAAGAAAGCCTATTGTCCAAAACGGATTTACCGGCGCCGGCACAAGATCGAAAATTACATATGCCGCATCAAGGACTGGCGGCGCATCGCAACCCGATACGATAAACTCGCCAGGAACTACCTCAGCGCCTCAGCCATCATCGGCGCCATCGTCCGGATCAAGTTGTGAGTCCCCAGACCCTAGAAACTCCACCGATCACGGCCGGCGTTTAACCGTGCCGGTGGCTATGGTGGGAAAGCAGAGTACTAAATGAACACGCTCAATTTGGAAACGAGATTACCAGATCGCACTTGCGGTTTCGGCCATTTTTGGCTTCTACACAGGCATTTAAGATGGGATTAGAAATGTTGAGGCGAAGCAATCTTTATTTGTTGCGGGTCTGGTTGTGGGGCGCTGGAGGATGCGTGCTCGGCGCAGCGCGAGCTTCATCCGCCAATTGATGCGCGACAGAAATTCTGCTTAGCCGGAAATACCCATCAAGGACGGAAAAGGCTACGTCTGGCCTAGAGACATTCGCTGCCGGCTTGGTTGAATTCCTCAACCTCGGCGTCGACCAGCTGTTCGGTCTTTTTCTTGTTGTTCTCGCTGGCCGTGATGCGATGGGTCTCGATTGTCACGAAGGCCACATCCAGGGGCTTGCCAGTTTTCTCGGCAGCCGCCTTGCGGGAGGAGACTGCGCTGACGATGCATCGTTGATAGGCGTCGGCCTTGGCCTTGTAGCTTTTCGCTGTCGCCATAGCCGCTACGATCTGTTCGCGGCTGGCATTGGTACCGTCAAACGCCGCAGGCAGCGCGGGCGCCCAGCAATTGTCACCGGAAAAACTGGCCCCAACCCAGGCCGGGTCGGGCCGGCTATCCACCACTTGGGCGGCGGCGGAGCAGGTGGGAACGAAGGAAGTGGATTGGGCGGGCTGAGTCACCGGCTTGGGCGGCGGCGGCGCGACCATGGCGTGAAGCGCGACTGGCGAGGCCAGCACAGCGAGAAACCCGGCAGCAAGGCCTACATTTTTCCAAAGGCGGCTCTGTTTCATGGCCGATTTGCCTTTAATGCCCTGAACTAGCTTTAACCCTATCCCTATTTTACGTAAGTACGGAATGGCGGGGCAACGCCCCTCTCGGCTCGAGGCGTAAGCTTTATCCGACATTCCCCATATGACCAGCCGACCCAGCCACCGCGGCGAAAGAATAGCGCCGCTTGAGGTGACGGGGAAGCCCACAAACATCGTATTTCGTCCCTAGGCAACCCCCGCCCCGTCCCAACCCACCACTTCGCTGCTGGAAGCCTAGATTTAGCTCCGTTCACCCGGTCATTGAACACGGTTGTCCCGAGGGTTGGCACGTGCGGCGGCGCAGCGTGGCTCAACACCGCGCCATTTGCCTTGGTCGAAGCCCGTCGACCATCTGAAGAATGCGCCGAACAGATCACGCGGCACGGCGACCTCCGCCATTTGGAGGGTCATGTAGCGCCGTGGACGACGAGCTTCGCGCCGATCTTCACGATCTTTCCCCGCAGGCTGGAGAAAGGTTGCCCGTTGCCGGAGCTGTGACTGAAAATCAACGTAAAGTTTATTCCCCACGGGCCCAGGCTTTGACGTCGAAACCCTTCTCCACGGCCAGGGAGATACTGGCTCCGTTCCCTTTGGCCGTGTGCCCCTTGCCAGTGGTGTCATCCAGATATGCAATATCACCGGCCTCCAAATGCGCTTTGGACCCGTCTGAGGCTACCACATCGAGCTTGCCCGAAATGGTCACCGCGAATTCATGAGCCGGCGCATTGTGCAGCTTCATTGCGGCGGCCCTGCCATCTGGCGGCTTTACGGCGAGATGGAAGTCCACCAGTACGCCGGGAATTTTTGCGCGTTTCTTGTCAGACAGCTTGATCTCTTCGATGTGCGTGTCGCCCGCTGAGTCGGACCAGATCCGGAACAGATGCGGTAACGGCTTAGGCGTTCCGCCATTGGTCTGACCGAACGCTACTCCAGATGCCAAGGCCAACAAGCAACCCAATCCACCCATCCAAGCTTGGTTCGTATGTAATTTCATCTTCCTCTTCCTCTCTTCCTTGAGGGACTCATTGCAGATCCGCTTCTGGAGCGCTCCAAGGAATCCGTGTCTAAGACTACGAACGCGCCTCTCATATTCAATCCATATTATACACGCCGCCACAGGCGTCTACGGCGATAAAGCCTATGACAGCCAGAAGGTACGCCAGCGGATCAAGGATGAAGGGGCATTGCCAGTCGTACCCAGCCGCAGCAACGCCCCACAAAGAAAGCCTACTGTCCAAAGCGGATTTACCGGCGCCGGCACACGATCGAAAATTACTTCTGCCGGATCAAGGATTGGCGGCGCATCGCAACCCGATACGACAAAACTCGCCAGGAATTATCTCCGCGCCGCTGCCATCATCGGCGCCATCGTCTGGATCAAGTTGTGAGTCCTGACCCTAGAAGCATTCCGATCAAGGAGGATTGCAGCAACAGGGTGGGCGGACTGGCTTATGTCTATGACAAGTATAAAAAATCAAATTAGGACACTAGTGCGCCAGGGAAGCTGGCGCGATCCAGCCGGTGCAAGTCCGGCCCAGGTAAAGGGTAGCGCCAACCTGGTAGTGAGTGTTGCGTTGTGGAAGGCAACGACCACGGCGAAGCGTACACAGCAATCGTGCGGGGTAGGCTATTGAGCCGCGTAAGCAGTAATTTTGTAGAGGCCGAGGCTTTTAGTGTAGTCGAAGGCGATACGTGCGGCACCGTTATGCGAGGTGGCGTCGCTCTACCGAGGTCGAAGACCCCATCACGCACGAAAGGATCGCGTCGGAACCTGGGAGATCCCACGTCTGGCCAGCAGCGGCGAGCCGCTCTGGTCCGCATCGGAAAGGCGAGGAGCTGTAACCGATGATGCACGGACGTGGGAAGTCAGACTGCGCCATAGTAGCTGTGAAGCCGACGAACAAAGCCGGGCGACCGGCTGCGGAGCCGGTGGAGCGAAGGGCGCAGGCCAAGGGGAATGCGGACCAGCAAAGCACGCGCCGGGCACAGGACCGGGAAAGCGTGTCACAGGCGCTGGATCGCATACGACAAGCCGCAAGGCAAAGGAAGAAAGAGCGGTTCACCTCGCTCTTCCACCATATCAACATCCAACTTCTCCGGACGGCGTTCTTCGCGCTCAAGCGAAACGCTGCGCCCGGCGTAGACGGGCTGACATGGCAGGACTACGAGGCAGACCTTGAGCGCAGGCTCAATGACCTGCACGCACGGGTCCATCGGGGAGCGTATCGGGCACTGCCGTCGCGGCGGCGGTATATACCGAAGCCGGATGGCCGGCAGCGCCCGCTGGCGATTGCCGCCCTTGAGGACAAAATCGTCCAACGGGCGAGCATTGCAGTGCTGAACGCGATCTACGAGGAAGACTTCCTCGGGTTCTCGTATGGGTTCCGACCAAAACGTGGCCAGCACGATGCGCTGGATGCGCTGATAGTCGGGATCACCAGCAAGAAGGTGAACTACGTTCTTGATGCGGATATCCGGAACTTCTTTGACACGGTCGATCAAACGTGGCTCGTCCGTTTTTTAGAGCACCGGATCAACGACCCGCACATTATCCGCCTGATCCAGAAATGGCTTAAGGCGGGTATCCTGGAAGATGGGATCAGGACGGTCAGTGACACGGGGACTGGACAGGGGTCGGTGGTGTCACCACTCCTTGCCAATATCTACCTGCACTATGTCTTTGACCTCTGGGCTGAACGCTGGCGACGGCGTGAGGCTCAGGGCGACGTCACCATCGTGCGCTACGCGGACGACATCATCGTTGGCTTTGAGCACGAGACGGATGCCCGGCACTTCTGGGAGGCGATGCGGAAACGGTTGCAAGAGTTCTCGTTGACGCTTCACCCGGAGAAGACTCGCTTGCTCGAGTTTGGCCGCCACGCGGCGGCTAAACGAAAGCAGCGCGGGCTCGGTAAACCCGAGACTTTCAACTTCCTGGGTTTCACTTTTATATGCGGTAAATCGCGCCGGGGAACCTTCCTCGTCAAGCGGAAGACCCGACGCGACCGCATGAAGGAGAAGCTCAAAGAGGTCAAAGGGGAGCTGCGGCGGCGAATGCACCAGCCAATCTCAGAACAAGGGATATGGCTGAGGCAGGTTGTCACCGGCTTCTTCGGCTACCACGCAGTGCCGACAAACTTCCGTGCACTCGGGGCGTTCCGACTCCACATCACCCATCTTTGGCGGCGTGTCCTTCGACGACGCAGTCAGAAGGATGGCTCAACGTGGAAACGGATCGACAAGCTGGCCGACGAATGGCTCCCGCAACCGCGCATCCTTCATCCTTGGCCCAGCGTTCGTTTTGCCGTCAAACACCCAAGGTGGGAGCCGTATGCGGGAAATCCGCCCGTACGGATCTGTGCGGGGGGCACCCAGTAATGGGTGTCCCTACCGCGATCCGGCGGCTTGCTTCATGTGGGGGATGATGCAAAAATGCGCGCATAAGGGAGGCGTCGGAAATTTCCTCCCATCTTCAGGGAGTGCTCTATGAAACATACAATCAGAAACATCATCCGGTCGCGCAGATTTCTGACTGGTGCCGCCTTGGCTGCGCTTATCGCTGGGTTCACCTTTGGTCCGTCCATGTTCGGCAATGGCGGCTTCGCCCAGGCACAGGACGCCGTGCCCGACAACACGATGGTCCCCAAATTCGAGGTCGATCCCTTTTGGCCCAAGCCGTTGCCGAATAACTGGGTAATGGGCGAGACCATCGGCGTAGCCATGGATGCGCATGAAAATGTATGGGTCATTCACAGGCCACCAAGCCTTGAAAAAAATATGTCCAGCTTGACCAGAGGCGAAGCGAAATGCTGCACGGCGGCTCCGGACGTTCTGGAATTCGACCAGGCCGGCAATTTGATACATTACTTTGGCCCGGCAGAAGGCCATGATTGGCCTTCGGGAAACCATGGCATCACGATCGATAAGGACGGCAATGTCTGGATAGCGAGCGCTAGCGCTGCCCAACCCGGTCCTCCGCCCGGAAGCGCGGAACAGTTCGCCAAGCACCCCTCTGGTGACGTCTTTGACATAGAAACCGGCGGCGAGATGGTCAAAGGCCAGTATCACGACAGCTTCATTCTGAAATTGTCTCAGGACGGTAAGTTCCTCGGTGAAATCGGACGTGCCAACGGCAGCAAGGGAAGTCTCGATATCGATAACGTGAGGGGCGTGTCGACAATCCGCTTCCTGCCCGACGGCACCCTGGTCGCGGCCGATGGTTATGGCAACCACCGCGTCTCGGAATGGGATCCCAAAACGTTGAAGAACATCCGCATCTGGGGCGCCTATGGCAAGCCGCCCACCGACGATCCGATTCCGCATTACGATGTGAATTCGCCGCAGTTCGGCAATCCGGTGCATTGTGCCGAGCCGTCAAACGATGGTCTGCTTTATGTCTGCGATCGCACCAACGACCGCATCCAGGTCTTCAAATTCGACGGAACCTTCGTGAAACAGTATGGCGTGGCAATAAATACGAAGGCCCTCGGGTCGGTTTGGGAGATCGCTTTTTCCAAAGACCGTGCGCAGAAGTTCATGTACATCACCGATGGCTCCAACGAGGTCATTCACGTCTTTGATCGCCAATCCATGAAGGAGTTGTATGCTTTCGGCGGCGGCGGCCGCAAAGCGGGTGTGTTCTATGGCGTGCATAGCATCGTTACGGACGCCAAAGGCGACATCTTCACCACCGAAACCTTTGACGGCGCGCGCGTACAAAAGTTCATCTACAAAGGAATGGTCCCTCTGAGTTCGCTGCTGAAACAGCATATTGTTGGGGGCAGCATCATCAATCCGTAAGACAGTCACAGCGTGGGAGGCCAGGCTTTTGTCCTCCCCGCTCTTGCCTCAAAGTTCCGGCGGGCTCTGATGCCCAATGGACGCATGGCAGAATTTCGATGTGGCCGGCGCACGAAATGGGCTCGGCGTACGATAGCCCGGCAGTTTCTCAAGAAACCAGGTGGGTCCGAGGGCGGTCGAAGCGGGATGTCTCGCCGCTTCAATCCCAAGCCAGATAAAACCGTTTACGGCGCCGGTGCGACTGCAGGCGCGGCCGGCCGCGGCGCCGCCGGCGGGTTCTTCACCCAGCGGACCGAACCCGGAATATTGGTGAGGCCGCCATAGATGATGCCGTCATCGTCGACCGCTACACCTTCCAGCGAGGCGAATTCCATATAAGGAATATAGCCCGTCACTTTTCCGTCCGACACGCTGCCCCAGCGTATGCCGGGGGTGGTAATTCCGCTACCGGGGTTGGTTTTGACGGTGGAGTTGAAATCGGAAACATAAAGAATGTCGTTCTTGTCGACGAAGACACCGCTGGGCGATCCGAACTGCTTCCAGACATTCAGCAGCTTGCCGTCCTGGTCGAATATCTTGACCGCGTGGTTGTTACGGTCGGCGACATAAAGCCGGCCTTCCTTGTCCATGGCCAGGCCGTGGGGCGGGTTGGTGTCTTCCGGTGCGCTGCCACGCGGGGCGAATTCCTTGATATATTTGCCGTTTCGATCATATTTTATAATGCGATTATTGTTGGTAGCGGCACCATGGCCGTCGGCGACAAAAATATCGCCATTCGGCGCCACCAACACATCCGAGAGGCCATTATAGACATAGGGGCCGTAGCCGGCCACACCGTCTGTGCCCATGGTCAGCAGCAACTTGCCATCGGGGGTGAATTTGCGAATCGTGTCGCCGATCATCCCGGAATTGGAGAGCCCGTCCACAACCCAGATATTATCGTCCTTGTCGACATAGATGCCGTGCGGATCCTTGAACATCCCGGCGCCGAAGCTCTTTACCAGCACGCCGTTGGAATCGAATTTCAGAATCGGGTTCACGTCCTTGTGCAGCGCGCAGCCGTCATCGGTGTTGCCGCAGCGTTCGAACACCCACACGCTTTTGCCGTCGCGGTCGATATCCACCGCCGACGCCGCGCCCCATTTGCGGCCCATGGGCAGCTGCAGCCACTCATGCTGAATATGATAGGGCGCGGGCGGGCCGTTATTTTCAGGCGTCGCATCAGCGTCCTGGGCCGAGGCCATGACGGTCGTCGTCAAAAACATCGCCGTGGCGGCAAGCAGCGTGGCAGGTGCGACAAACTTCATAATTTTCTCCAGGTGAATCGGCGCGATTAAGGCGCGCTTGTTTGTATGGTTTTAATAGGGACCGGCAGAAATTGATGAAAACCGCTCGGGTTCTGTCGGCAGGCATTTTGCTATCCCTGCCGGTATTTGTCCAGATTGGGCAGCAAATGGAGTGGGGCCTTGCCCCGCTCTCCATCTGATGCAGGAATTTGAGGCATGCGCTTCATAAGCGAACTCAAAGCCTCCTTCCGTGAGCAATCCTGAAATAAAATGGCCGTCCCCAATGCCGGCCGCCGCCGGCCACAGGGTTGTTTGCCTGGACGCGCCACTGAGTATTTCGCTGCGAGTGCGAACGGTCCCGTTACCGGGACCTGCGCGGGCGCTGTTTGCCTCGCGCAATTTTTCCATTATCGTGGCGCAACAAAATTCATGGGAGGATCTGGATGCACATTATTGCCAAACTTTTTCTCGGAACGGCCTTTCTCGCCGGCGCCGCCACGGGAGCGCTTGCCCAGGCTCAACCAGGGGATCCGCCCATACCCACGTATAATGACCCGCCGGGCCCGCTGCCCAATCCCCTCAACATCACGATGCATCCGGGCAGCGTTTTTCCTGGGAACATGGTGTTCGGCGATCCGGCCAAGCCGGGGATGTATGGCATGATCACGACATGGCAACCCGGAACGTTCAGCCGTCCGCATTTCCATAACACAGACCGCTTTGTCTATGTCATTTCCGGCACATGGTGGGTAAGCACCAGCAACGATTACGATCCGAAAACGACCTACCCGATTCCGCAAGGCACCTTTGCCGTGGACCTCGCCAATAAGGTGCATTGGGACGGCAACCGCCTCGGCGGCCCGCCGACTGTGCTTTACATTGTGGGCGAGGGTCCATTGACAAACATCAGTGTGGACCATGATGGCAAGCCGTTGGCGGTTCAACCGGGCCGGCGCACGGCCGCTCCCGCAACCGCACCGGCGCCATAAGCGGTCTTAATCCGGTCAGAATAAACACAATCCAAGAGGAAACCCATGAAACTGCGCACTATTCTGTTTACCGCCGTTCTTTTTCTGCCCGCGGCCGGGGCTTTTGCCCAAGGCGCAATGCCCGACCAGAAGACTTTCGCCTCCTCGGCCGAGGTCCAGGCCCTGCTGGCCAAGGCAAAGACCATGCCGCCCAAGCCGATGATCATTCAGGATGTCGTCACGGTTGCGCCCTACCCCGTCCACCTGGAATTCCGCAACGGGATTCAGAAAGCCGACAGCCATCCCAAGGAAGCGGAGCTGATCTATGTTGTTGACGGCGCTGGTACCTTTAACATGGGCGGCACGATCACCAATGGCGCCATCACGGGTGGCACCTCCACGCACGTCGCCAAGGGCGATTTTCTCTTTGTGCCGCCGAATACGCCGCACCAGATGATGCCGGATAGCGGTGGCGAGGCGCAGGTGACGATCCATGTGCCGGCGGAAGCCGCGGCGCAATAATCAGACCCGCGTCACGGACGAGTGGATAAAATCTGGCATTTGAACCCCGGATAGGATTCCCCGGCGTTCGTTGGTGTGCATGTCTGTGGGATGCGCACAGGAATCTCTCTCTTCTGTCCGCCGATGGCGTCGGCAGCCACGAGATCATGCGCCGGGCCGGCGCCTCGAAAGCCTGAGTCTGCCGCTGGCAGGAACGGTTCATGGCAGAAGGCTTCGACGGGCTGTTGCGCGACAAGACGACCGTCCGGCCGCCTTGGTTCAGCTTTTTCTCGCTACGAATGGTGCGTGTGAGCAAGTGCCACGTCTGCGGCCTGGCTGATGATATGGCCGTTCATAGCCTTGAGTACATCGTCACGGGTCGCATCTTGGCCGAGCGGCAGTTTCGTATCCAGGGCGTATAGCTCGAACGCATAATGGTGATAGCTGATGCCGGGAAATCCTGGCCCCCTGAAGCCGACCATGGCGGGCGCGGAGGATTTAATTTGAATGCTACCATCAGGAAGTTGAGGCACATTGGGTTGCCCCTCGGCTAGCGAATGGACATTGGCGGGAATATTGAAAATCGCCCAGTGCAGATGGTCTTCGCTGGTCTTGTCTGTCGCGGCGTCCAAATCGTGAACCATTAGTGCGAAGCTTACCGTCGCGGCAGGCGCGTTGTCCCAGCTCAACTCGGGCGAGACCGGCTTGGCGCTGGCCGCAGTGCTTTTATCGGGAAGAACGCCGCCATCCACAAAGGATGTGCTGGTCAGAGTCATCGGCAAAGGTGGCGGGCTGCCTGCCTGCTGCGCCAGCGCCGCGCCGGCCGATACCGACAGGATTAAACCGCAAATTGCTGCCCGAAAATCATGCATCTTCTGATCCCCCAAATTTCTTGCTCGCGCATATTTCGCAACAGACCTTAGAGAATTGTCAGAAATTTCTGCCCTTTGGAAGCCTTCATTTTTCGTCGGGAATCGCTTTACTGCCTCGAGCCAATGGCGCGCATGCATTGCCAGCAGGATGCCGGCCGATGTGCCAACCTGTTCGGCGCGTTCGGCGTTCGACAAGGTCGTATCGCGCTGGCGAGCAATGGCATCGACTGAACTGTCTGTTTCACATTTGACCTTTATATTGAATTTTTCGATCATAAAGCTCGTGATGCCTTAAAACCTTGAATGGATTACATCAATTTTTTGCGCGATAATGGGGCAGGGGAGTATCGGCCATTTCCAGACCAACAGTAGGGCTTGTCCGACCGTGAAAACTCCGGCCGTGAGAACTTAAGTGTTCTTCGCGGTCTGAATTAAAAAATAAAATCGAGGGAGTTACCGCAAATGAATAACATTTCCCGCCGGCTGAAGTTGGGTGGATCGCTTTTGGCGCTTCCCGCCATCGCCTCGATTGTCAGTCAAGCCGCCATGGCCCAGAGCACAGGGGGCGCTGACTCAGCCCTTGAGTCCGTTGTCGTCACAGGCACCAGCATTCGCGGTATCAATGTGATCGGGTCGAATATTATTTCGGTTGACCCGGCAACCATTGCGGCGCAGTCGCCGACCACAATGGAACAGTTATTCGCCGCGATGCCCGCTGTTTCCAACGCCGGTTCGGCGCCCCAGGGCACGACAGGGCGCACCGCTTACGCAATCAACATTCACAATCTGGGCGCAAGCGCCAGCAACGCTACGCTGGTAATTTTGGATGGCCGCC
>Ga0302320_10019912_pt1 | contig 13433 bp, 7 predicted proteins | sample Bog_T0_3_FD_202130 | JGI IMG/M metagenome (GOLD analysis project Ga0302320, IMG submission 202130) | Peat permafrost microbial communities from Stordalen Mire near Abisko, Sweden - Bog_T0_3 | ecosystem: Environmental > Terrestrial > Soil > Wetlands > Peat | place: Sweden: Abisko, Stordalen Mire...
TTTGAAACAGCTCGCGCATCAGCGCCATGTCCATGGTGCAGCCGGCACTCGTCATTGCCCGCTTGCCATCCGGCGCAAGAAAGTCGTTCTCCGTCGATTCCGAAGGGCACGTCGTCAAATGTCCGTTGCCATCTTCGATCAACCAAGCCAAGCAAAATTCGGCCGCTCCCTTCATCACGGGATACGCCTTCGTGCGCAGAAACTCGCGATCGAGCGTGAATCGGTAATGCTCGTAAAGATGCGCGCAAAGCCATGGCCCGCTCATGCACCAGTTGGCCCACGTCGGCTGGCCCACGCCCGCGCCAACAGGATTCGCCGCTCGCCACACATCGATGTTGTGGTGGGTAACCCAACCGGGCAGGCCGTAGGTCTCCTGCGCCGCACATGCGCCAGTTTTGCTCAAATCCGCAATCAGCGTTGTCAGCGGTTCCGTGCAATCACTCAGGTTGCAACTTTCCGCGGGCCAGTAGTTCATTTGGATGTTGATGTTCGATGTCCAGTTCGAACTCCATGGCGGCTGCACCTGGTAATTCCATATTCCTTGCAGGTTGGCCGGCTGCGATCCGGGCCTCGAACTCGAGATCAGCAGATAACGTCCGAAGTGAAAATACAATGCCAGCAGGGATGGATCCGGCGCAGTTGCAAAATTCTTCAGGCGCACATCCGTCGGCTGAGTAGCGGCGGCATTCGAACCAAGCCGGAGCGAAACCCGCTCAAACACTCTTCGAAAATCCACTTCGTGCCTTTGCCGCAAAACCGCGTAGCTCTTTTCGAGGGCCGCGTCCAATTGCTTCCGCGCTTTGGCATTCACTTCCTGTTGAGGGGTATCCGGCTTCTGATCGTATCCCTTGTAACCGGTGGCCGCGGTGAGAACAATGGTGCAGGTTTTCGATCCCTGCACAATCAAGCGATCGCCCTCGGCCGTCACGCGGCCGCCCTCTACGCGAGCCTCGAGCAACGCAGCGAAATACATTCCTTCGCCCGGCTCATCGGAAAGCACAATCGGTTTTTCGCTCCCCGGATGTCCCGCCCCCGCAATGTGCTTAGCCGCTTTGCCCGTGAGAAGCAGCCGATTGCCGCCCTCTGCTTCTACCTGCTTCACCAGCGGACCATCCATCCAGATGGTCGCGTTCAGCGCGCCTGCTTTGTCCGCCATAATCCGCAACACGATTGCCTGGTCGGGCGCGGAGGCAAAGGCCGTGCGCTCGAACAACGCATCGCCCGCTTTGTAGCGAGTGCTCGTCACGGCATTGGCAAGATGCAACTCGCGGCGATATTCAGAGATCGTTTCTTCGTGCTTGCAGTCAACATGCAAGCTCCCAATTAACTGGTACGCCTCCGCAAATAGTCCTTGCATCTTCGTGCAAAGCTGGTCAGCCTTGTGATAAGCCTTTTCCTCGAGCACAGCCTTGCGAACTTCTGGCAGATAGTTCTTTGCCTGCAGATTGTTTCCATCGATCGGCATGCCCGACCACAGCGTGTCCTCGTTCAGTTGCAGCGTCTCCTTCGCCGGGTCCACCTCCGCCGTATCCGCATTCGCGCGTTCGGGTTTGGTGTTCGCGCCTCCCGCGCCGACTGGGTTGGTCCAGCCACCGCCGAAGACCATTGCTCCCAAACGCCCGTTGCCGATGGGCAATGCGTCGACCCACTCCCCCGCGGGCGAGGTGTACCAGAGCATCAGGTTATCCGGTTCGTTCTTTTCGGCTTCGGACCATGCGAATCTTTTTGCTGCCGATAGAACTCCGGCGGCTGCCGGGGCAGAGGCCAGAAAGCGGCGGCGCGTAAACTTGCTCATTGATTTTCCCTTTTCACTTTGACTGCGGGCGCCTAAGTTACTGCGCATTCGCTAGCTGCCGCGCAACCGCAAGTCCGCCGGCACGCAGAATGCCCGGAACAGGGAAGTGCGCGAGATAATCGTCGTCGCCGTCCATCTTCGGCACTTCTTCGAGATGCAGAGTGACCGGAGTCTTGCTTACGGCCGCTGCAAACGTTGCCCATAATGCCGCATCGCCTTTTGCATAAACTTCCACGTCACGTCCGCTGTGGCTCTCATAGGCGATCGCCGTCACAATATCCTGCACGCGCGCGGCATCGTCGGTCACGTTGAACGTGAGAAACTTCGGCCCCCCCGTTGCCACATCCGCCTGATGCTCCAGCGCGGAATCATCCGATCCATTCTCGGCTTTCACTGGCGGCGAATCCCCTCTATCGCGCGGAGCTTTTGCGGCCCCCGTCTGAAAAACATCGAGTGCCAGGATGGAACGCCCCTCTGCCTTCAGACGCTTCCCAGTCTCACCTTCCAAAGCCGCCGCCGACCCGCCCGGATCGACAACGATCGCGACCGGGCCCGAACCCGGAATAACCACCACCGGCATGCGCGCCTTCCAGCCGGGAAGATCCAGCGCCAGCTCCCGTCCATCCGACACGGAAATTACGTTATCTGGAATTTCGACCGCCAGCGTCTGTATGAGCCGATCCCGCAAAAACAGCGTGCGCCGCGTCTGCTCATTCTGCCTCTCGGCCATTCCACGCCACTCTTTGAAGAGTCCATTCAAATCGACTGCATTCGCCGGCAGCGTCCGATTCTCGAGCGCCATCATCTCCTGCAGCATTGGCACCGCGATGTTATGCTCGGCCAGCTCGTTCGGGTCGCTCATGCCCGGATTCACCTGCGCAAAAAACTTGTACACGGCTTCGCGGCTCTGCTGGTTGAAGTTGTGGACTGCCTCAAACTGCACCACGCTTACCTGGTCGCCCTTGCCGTACAGCTCATAGACCTTCTTGATCGCAGGGAACTCTTCCTTCGGTACATTTCGCGTCCAGTCGGTTGTGTCGCTCACTACCAGCATCGGCTTGGGAGCAAACATCGCAGCAATTTCAACATTGCTCGTATTAAGCCGCAGGCCAGGTGCGTTCTCGCACAGGTCGCCGCCCTGCATGATGGCTGAGACCATGTTTACCGGCGATACAAATTGCAGCCGGTCGTCCACTGCAGCCAGCAGCATGGTTTGCGTTGCTCCCCCGGAGGCTCCAGCCATGCCAATGCGGTTCGTGTCCACGTCCTGGAGCGACTCCAGAAAATCCAGCCCGCGAATCGAGTCCCACAACTGCAGCCCCATCGGGCCAAACGACCAAAGTCGTTGACCGGCATTTCCAAATCGATGCGGCACCTGGACCGTGTCGGTATAGCCCACCATGTCGTAAGCGAAGACAACATAGCCCTGCCGCGCGAGGCTGATGCCGAAAGCCGGACCTGAATCGACCGGCTCGTTCTCGAGCCGCCCGTATTGCCAATGCCCATGCGGATTCAGAACTGCCGGGTGCTTCGCGCGTCCATCCTTCGGCCGATAGAGATTGCCGCCCAGGTAAAACCCCGGCAGCGTCTCGATCAACACCTTTTCAATCGTGTAATCCCGCTCATCGATCTTCCCGAAGACTTGCGCGTGCAGCGGGGTCTTCTCCGGCAAAGGGGACATTCCCGTCGCCACCAGGATCTGGTTTCGGAGAAATGCCTTCCGGTCTTCCCATGCTTTCAGACTCGAGAAAGCAGGGAGGGGAAGGTGCGTGTCGGTCGTTACGATGGTGGTGTTGCGCGCATCCTCAGACGGTACTGCTGCGCTCTGCGCAGTTGCGGCCATTGAACCCATCGCGACAACAAAGCTTGCCGCAACAGCGTACACGCACGCCTTCCCCAAGCGACTCATCATGAGCCTTCCCCTTTTTTCAATACACGTACTCGCTATACGTACTCTGGCGCCGCAGGCACAATCTCAAAATCCACCTTTTGCGCGCCAAGCCACGGATGGATAACCGTCAATCGTGCATTTCCCGCCATCTCCAGCGCCCTGACCCAAATTGCGCCCGTGCCGCCAACAAGCGCAAAGGGATTATCGCCGATGATTTCCGCGGGGCCTGTGATGTCGAAGCGAACAGCATCGTTGACGAATGGAAGAATCGCGCCGAACTCGTCTGTCACGCGCAACACCACGCGCGTTGTGTCGCCTCCGTCGGCTGCGAGTGTTGTTTCGTCTGCCACCGCGGAGAGCTTGCGGCTCACGCCACGCCCTGAAAAGCTTTTCGAGATGACCTGCTTGCCGCCGATATACCCATCGATGCGCAGATCGCCCCAGGGCGAGAGCGCGTGGCCAAGGTCAGCCTTGAACGGTCCGTATTTCAGGTTCGGAAACTCCTCGCGATTTGGATCCGCTTCTGCCACCAGCTTGTCGTTCACGTAAAACTTGAGATGATCGCAGTTCGAACAGACGACAGCGCTTGTGAATCCGATGCTTTCATCCCCGCGCGCCCAGTGAAATGCGGGCTCCAGAACAATCTCTTCTTCCGGATCGCATTGCGACTTGTAGAATCCCGCCGCCGGCTTCGGCTCGCGAAAAATATCCGTCACGCCGTGATAGCAGATGCGGTCGCCCGATCCAAAATTCGAATGAGTGTTGTAGTCAAAAGCGCACCAACCGATGCCGCCCGCGTATTGCGGGTTCGAAGCCAGCTGGTTGTGAATCCGCGCATGCCTGAGCGTATGCTCGCGCAGCCGCTCCACATTATCGATCGTCTTGGTCGGATAGGTGTGCCCAACGAACTCCGTATTCAGATAGAGGGGATGATTCGGCGCACGCAACGGGAATCCGAAGTCGTTGATTGTGAACACGTCTTCCAACAGTTCCGAACCGGCGAAGTTGCGAATGCCGCCCGTCTGTCGTGTCGGGTCCAGTTCGTGTGCAAGTGTGTTGGTTCGCGTGAAGAAATCGTGGTCATCCTTCGACTCGTTAATGCGCACGCCCCACAGAACGATCGACGGATGGTTCCAATCGCGGCGAATCATGCGCCCAACGTTGTCGACCGCCAGGTCTTTCCACGTCTGGTCGCCGATATGCTGCCAGCCCGGAATCTCTTCGAGCACCAGCAGTCCGATCTCGTCGCATGCATCCAGAAAGTGCTTCGACTGCGGGTAATGCGACGTCCTGACAATATTGCACTTCAGATTTTTGCGCAGGATCAGTGCGTCCTGCCGCTGCACGCGCCCCGGCATCGCCTGGCCCACCCAGGGAAACGTCTGGTGGCGATCGAGTCCGCGCAGCTTCACTACGGTTCCGTTCAGAGAGAATCCGATGGGCGTGAACTTCGCCTCACGGAAGCCAATCCGCCGCACTTCACTGTCGATCACTCGCGTGCCTTCGAGCAGACGCACTTCCATCCGGTAGAGTTTCGGCGTTTTCAACTCCCACAGCTCGATCCCGCTGAGCGAACTCAGATTCAGGTTTTCGGTCGCCTTCCAGTCGGGCCCGGTACCGCGCTGCACGGCCTTCGTTGTTTTCGCAACCAGCCGCTCGCCGTCGTAAAGCGCTGCTTCAAGGCTGAGAGCTTCCGGCTCCGCGGCGGCCGACGTCGATTGCGGCCCTTGCAGAAAGCAGGCAACGTCGACCGATGGATGGTCGGTGAGCACATCCGTCGGCCGGGCGAAAATGTTTTCAAGAAACGTCGGATTCACCAGCCGTAGCGAAACTTCGCGGTAAATGCCGCCGAAGGTCAAATAGTCGATTTCATACCCGAACGGAGGAATGTCGGCCCGCTCGGTGGAATCGACCTCCACGGCGAGCACGTTGTCTCCGTCCCAGTCCAGATGCTGCGTGAGCTCGAAAGAGAATGGCGTAAAGCCGCCCTTGTACTCGCCCAGCTTCGTCCCGTTCAGAAAGACAGTCGAAGCGGTCATCACGCCTTCAAAGTCCACGAAGACCCGCCGCGTCCGCGCGCCGCCCGGCAGGCGAAAATGTCTCCGGTAGATCGACACAAACTCATACGACCTATCGTCGAAGCTGTGCCAGGGCAGCCGCACATTCGTATGCGGAATCGTCACCCGTGCAAAGCTGCTGTCATCAAACTGCCGCTCCCGTGCGTCCTCCGTCGCCCTGGGGCTGTAGCGCCAGCGGCGATTGAAGGGAAGCACCACTCGGCCTTTGGCTTCGGGCGTAATGTCATCGGCAAAGGCCGGCATGCCTGGCGCAACCGCCGATGCGGCGAGGATGGTTCCGGTGCTCTTGAGAAAATCGCGGCGATCCATGAAAGCTCCTTGCAGATTGCTGTGACAGGCGTCCTCGGGCGAAATCCTTTCTTTCGGGCCGGGTGCCGGCTGGTTATCGTTGACCGCACGTAGTTTATAACGTTGCCGTTCGCCGTGTCTGGCATGCGCCTCCGGCTTCCTTGAACCGAATGCCACCATAGTCCCGTCTATACTTAGAGGGTTATGCTTCCTTTCATCCATTTGGGACATTTTTCGCTCCCCACGTTCGGCCTGATGCTGTGGCTTGCCGCGGTGGCGGGTGCCTTTGTCATGGACCGTGCCTTCCGCCGCGCGCACATTGACGCTGATGCCGTGGGCATGGTGGCCGTAACGGTTGTGCTTGGAATTGTTGGGGCTAAACTCTGGCACGTCCTCGACACCCCGCTCGAATTCCAAGATATTGGCTGGCGCGTGCTGTGGGATTCGGCAGGATTCGCCTGGTTTGGTGGACTGGTCTTTGGTATCTCGGCCCTTGTGTTCCAGGGTTGGTGGGCCAAGATCGGCCCCCTTCGCACTCTCGACCTGGCGGCTCCCTCGGCCGCCATCGGCTATGGCATCGGGCGTATCGGCTGCTTTCTGTCGGGCGATGGGTGTTACGGTCTCGAGACCAAGCTGCCATGGCCCCTGGGCATGAGCTTTCCTGACGGCATTACCCCCACCATGCCGGGCGTTCGCGTTCTTCCGACGCCACTGCTTGAAATGGCAGCGGGACTTCTGATTGGGTGGTGGCTGTGGCGGCGGCTGGGCAAGCCCCACACGGTCGGAGCCATCGTGGGCCAATATCTGGCCCTCAGTGGACTAGCTCGCTTTCTCGTTGAATTTATCAGGCGTAATCCCAAGGTTCTATGGGGCTTATCGAATGCGCAACTGGCGAGTCTCGGCTCGGTTCTTGTGGGCCTGTCGCTCGTTGCCTGGACTTCCATGCGGCGCGACGCCGTGGCGGAAGATGTTTCCGCAGTCGAAAAGCCGGCGTAGTCGCTTCCGTCGTCCTCCCAAGAAAAACTCCGCTGCCGCCGACGCACTTGAATAGGATGTGGATTGAGGCAATCATGCTCGACCGAACGCAAGTCCGCGACCTGCTTCCGCAGCATACCTTTCTCGCAGTCCTGTTTTTCTGTTTTGCTTGCCTGGTTGTCGTCCGCTGCGCATGCGCGCAGGACGAACCGCCAAAGCCAGTGCAGTTGACGCCCAACCTGTCCCGCTTTGAGGCCGTCGATCTGGCATCCGGGATCCACTACGTCCGACTGCTGCTCTCCTTGCCAAAGACTGCTGACGCACCGGAAGGGCAAGCGCCGCCTCGATTCTCCATCGAGTGTCGGGATATCAAGGGCGTCCATGACATGCAGTGGTTCTTGAGCTTCGGAGGGGTCGATAGCTTCGAATTTGTTGCCCCGTTTCACTCCACGCCGCAAATGCTGTATCCGCCGGAATTTCCCCAGGTGAAACTCAGGATGGTGTTTGAGGGGTACATGAAATCGAAGCCGTTCGTCCGAAACTGGTCCGCCCTTAGCAACGGCGAATTCCGCTACAGCGATCCGGGGCTTTACAGCTCCAATATGGAACCGACCCGCTGGTTTCTGGCGTTTCTCAATTCGCTCCCCGGCCTACGAATCGGCTACCCGAAACCCGAGAAAGGGGACCCGCCTGAGCTTTTCTTCACGACCCAGCCGCTTGTGGAGGAGCTTCGGAAAACTCCCGTCTGCGCTCCTTGAGCCTTGGAGCTAAGGCCTAAAACGAGAAATTGGCCTGGAAGATGAGCGCCCGGTTTCCTGGGGTGGGGTTGGCAAAGGCGCCGTCGGCGAGCGACTGAGACTTGTTGAAGATCGGCGAGCTCAACACACCGTTCGGGGTTCCCAGGTTCACAATATTGAATAGGTTCGACGCCCCAACCACGAACGTCAGGCTGTAGCGCCTGGGCGCCCCGGCATCGAGCTTGATTTTGGCCCCGCCCGTGCTCAGACCTTGGTCAGCGACCGAACTGCTATCGAAGCTTTGGCCCTCGCTCGCCACCTTCTCCCGTGGGCCCACGCCAAACACCTTGCTGGCACGCAGATCGAACAGCACATTTGCCGGTCCAGTGCCGATCCCGAAGGGAACCATGGTCTCGTTCTTGCCGGCCGGATTCGGATCAAGGCATCCGTAGGACGTCGAAACCACTCCCGGCGTACCGCAAACACCATAAGCCGGCCGCGCGTTGAACTGGTTGTTTCCGGTCAAGTCCGACCCGGTCGTAATGTTGTAGGGCGTCCCCGACTGAGCCTCCAGCAGGGAAGCGAACGTGATGCCCCAGGGAGCCGTGTAGCTGTTCAGCATCGTAACGCGATGGCGAACCCCAAAAGATGCCCGGCCGTAGTCCAATCCGGGGTTCTGGGCCACGGACGCGAACGAGTCGACGCCTTGCGTATCGCTCTTTGCCTGATTGAAGGTATACGATCCGTTCAAAACAAAACGCCTTAGTTGCCAGCTACTTGTAACGATAACTTGATTTTGTTTGTAGAAACCTCCGGATTGAAACTGGTAGTTGAAAGTCGCCGGAGGGGGCCCTGTAACCGTGTACGCTGCCGCATTAAACACCGGGGCATTTGCCGTATTGGAAAGGTATTGGTGCAAGCCCTGTGTGAAGAGATAGGTCATGCTGAATGTAATGTTCTTGGTGGCCTGGTAGTCGATTCCCGCCCCTGCCTGCATGTTCAACGCAGCATGAAAGTGCGGATCGACCGAGTGGATAGACGGGGTGGCTCCGACGGCCGTGGCCAGGGTGCTGGGCGGTACGGGAGCATTCTGGTTATAAAGCTTCGGATCAGGATTATTGACTACATAACTCTGCTGATTGATTCCGTTATCGTGAAGGGCCCGAATCACCCAGGGCGCCTCCCCAATGGTTCCCAGCGAGTTGGGAACCGTGAACCGGTCGTAAAACCAGCCATATCCAAGCCGGATGATCGCCTTGGCGTTTCCGCTGTTGGGCTTTCCTGGGCTCCATGCCAGCGCCACCCGTGGCGCCCAGTCGTTGCGGTCATGAATCCAATTCTGACTCTCGAAACGTGCTCCTAAACCGATCATCAGATTGGGTTTAATTCGCCAGTCGTCCTGGAAGAAGAGCGAACCATCCAGGATGGTCGCCCGGGCCACAGGGTTGTTAATGACCGCGGCGGTATACTGGCTTGACTTTGGGGTGCTCGCCGTGTAATCGGCAATTGAGCTGAAAATATACGCCCCGTTGGCACCGGCCGTGGAGTAGTTCGTGTCCCGGTATTCCCGCAGCCGGGTGCCAAACCGCAACGTGTGGTTGCCGGCAGTCACCGTCGCGTAATCCTGCAGCTCGAAGTTGTCCTCGTGGTCCTGAACCACTCCGTCGTTGTTGGCCCCGCTCACAAACGCACCCTGCACCGTTACCGAGGGAGTCAGCGCTGTGATGGACGGGTTCTGTGGGACCGCCGATTGCGTCTCTCTAATCCGGATCCATTGCGCCCGCAACTCATTCAGGAAATTCGCATTCACCACGAAGGCATCGCTGAACTGGAAGGTGTTTTCCTTGTTGTTCGTATTCAGCCCCTGGTCAGCCAGGGCCAGCACGCCCACGCCTCCGCCGGTCTGAATCCCGCGGTAGAAGTAGTCGCGAATGGAGATCGTATGCTTGCCGAGCTGGAAGTCCACTCGTGGATTGATCACCTGGACGGCGATCGGATTCGCCACCGCCTGGTGCAGGTTGGTCGTCGTATCTTGCGGATTCACCGCATCCACGATGCTCTCGTTCTGCTTCTGGAAGACGAAACCGCTGAAAAAGAAGGACGCATTCTTGCCCATCGGGCCCGAAATGTTTCCCGAATAGGAGTAGAGATCGTACTCCGGCTGATCCTGGCCCAGCAGGGGATTGCGCGTGTTCGCGGCCGACGTGCTGCCGTATCCGGAAATGCTTCCGTGCAATGCCTGGGTTCCGGGCTTCGTGATGATCTCGACGCGCCCGTATCCGACCTTGTCGTACTCGGCGGAAAATGGGTTCTGGTTTACCCGGATCTCCAGGATCGAAGACTTGGGTGGAAGCTGACCACCGGAGAATCCGTCGATGTAAATTTGCCCGCCATTAGGACCGGCCGATGCGCCGGCCAACTGCTGCAATTCGCTTTGCAACTGGTCCGGATCATCCGACAGAGCATCGAGATCCCTTCCCCGGAAAACCAGCGCGCTCCTGTTTTGATCCGGAAGTACGTCCACCCCATTGGCGTGTCCGTTTACCGTTACCTCCTCGCGCTCAATCGCGATCGAAAGCGGCAGGTTCACTTCCTTTACTCTGCCGGCTGCTAGCGCAATTCCTTGAATTGTAAGGGGTTCAAAGCCCTTGGCCGTCGCCTTAATCGTGTAGGAGCCCGGAGCCAGCGTGTGGAAGGAATAACGGCCGTCCGGGCCGGACTGGGTTTCGAGGACCTGATGACCGCGCGAAACCGCGACCTTCGCTCCTGGAACCATGGAGCCCATGGGGTCGGCGACTTCCCCTTTCAACGCGCCAGCCTGCCCGGACGCTACGCCCGGTAGAATCAGGACGATAGCGCTCAGAAAAACGGTGCTCCAGGATTGCAGCCGAAAGGTCATATTTCTCGCGTTTGCCGGTCAGAAAAATGGGACCTGCTTACACATTATCCCAAGGCAAAAACGAAAGCCCAACAATCGTCTTTGAAACAGGGTCGAATCGGACCACAGTTGGTTAACAATCAATCACTTGCCGCATTTTCGCGGCTGGTCGTGCTCGGGCACTTTTGCACCACTTCAAGGGCAATCGGTGCCCGGCGGCCCAAGGTTGAGAATCCGAGGCTGAAGGTCTCCCGCCAACCTCGGATTCTCAGAGTTTAAGGTGCTTCTTTGGTTTACCGTCTTAAAGCCAACAAATATTGGATACTTAGACTTGCATTACCCTAGCTTGTAAGGCGCCCGATAGGGCCGCGACAGTAAAGCCGTCGCTTCCGCGTCGTTCTCGATGGTCTCCGTCACCGGATCCCATTTCAACTTCCGCCCCACCATCATTGAAATCAATCCTAGGTGGCCCGGAATCGTGGAGTGATGCGCCGTTTGAACGGGAGTGATGGTCGGCTTCCGGGACTTCACGCAATCCAGGAAGTTCTGCCTGTGCTCGGCCGATTCGTACAGCTTGACCTTGCGCACGTTCTCCGGCAGGGACTCCGGCTTGATCCATTCTCGGTTGGAGGCGTCGAATCCGCCGCGATCCACCCACACCCAGCCGTCGCTTCCAATCCACTTGGTGCCTATGCTGATTGCCGGGTGACCACCCCCAATGGTCATCGTTACATCATTTGCATAATGAGTTACTTCCTTGCGATAAGTGCAAGTGATGCTATAAGTGCCGGCGGTGTTCCAGATGGCATCTTTGGCAGGGAAATCCCCGTAGCCATCCACCTCGGAAGGCCCGGTCGAATCGAAACCCAGGCCCCAGTGTGCAATGTCGCCATGGTGCCCGATCTAGTCCATCAACTGGCCGCCGCCCGTGTTGTAGTTCCAGCGCCAGTTCTTCGATATCCGAGCATTGATGTATGGCTCCATCTTTGACGGGCCGATCCAGGTGTCATAATCGAAGCCCTCCGGCGGATCCGTAACCGCCAGATCCCAGGCTGGGGTTCCGGGAACCACCAGGGCCGGATCCGTCCACTTTCCCGGCAGGGATGCAAACTTGGCCAGCAGTGCCGGCTCGGTTCCCGCAAAATCATGATGCCCCGGAGGCAGTCCCACTTCAACATGGGTCACCGTTCCGATCAGTCCGCTCCGCACAATCTCGGCCGCTTTATGGAAGTTCGGTAGCGACCTCTGCCACGATCCGGTCTGCCAGATAATGTTGTTGGCCTCGACCGCCTTCACGATGGCTTGCTGCTCGGCCACTGTTTTGGCCAGCGGCTTCTCGCCGTAGATGTCCTTTTTCCGCTTGGCTGCCGCAATCGCCATAATGGCATGCCACGTGTCCGGCACTGCAATCATAACGGCATCAATATCGTCCCGCGCCAGCAGTTCGCGGTAGTCTTTGTAGGCCTTGCAATCCTGGTTTCCGTAGGCGTGGTTGATGGTGTCTACTGCCGTCTGCAAGTTCTTTGGATCTAGATCGCAAGCCGCTACAACCTGACAATCTGCTTCACCTAAAAAAGCCTTGGTATTTGTTGGCCCGATCATGCCCCAGCCGATCACGCCTATCGTGATCCGATTGGAGGGCGACGGACGTCCGGTTTGGGCCCACAGGCTCCTGGGCAAAACCGCAGCCGCCCCGGCAGCCTTTATAAACGAGCGCCGGCTTAGGCCGGATACCGACTGTACTCCCGATTGCAGGTTTTTCATCTTCGATCTCCGCATTTGGATATTTCCGCCGGCCGCCCTCGTCCGCTCGAAAGCCAGCGGTCGGGAAAGTTCCGGAAATTTGTTCGCGGGAAGTCTAGCACGCTTGCTTGCGTGTGAGACAGGGGCTAAAGCCGCTTGATGAAAGCCATGGCTTCGGCCAGTTGAGGAAATTGAGCCTCGTCCGCCTTGAACTCTCGGGAGTGGACGCAGCGACGCAGCCCCCGCATCCGCACAGGGTGCTTCAGGTGCAGCATCTCGTGGTACAGCAGGTATTCGATCGCGTACCGAGGGCTCGACGGCCGGTCGAACACCCGGCTCACCACGATCATGTTGTGCGCGGCGTCATAGTGTCCCAGCATCCGCCGGGCGGTATGTTCGCTCCAAGTAAGATCTGGCCGACCCAACAGGCCGCCGAAGAACCGTACATTCAGCGAGTCGAACACCTCTTCCAGGTTGTAAAACCGTCCTTCCGGTCCGAAGTAGCGCTTGCTGCCCCGCGCGTGCCGGATCAGCTCCGTCTGTTTGGTGACCGCAGCCGAGGACGCGAACCGTTTATACCGGGCATTGTGCCCGGCGTCGATTGGCTTCCGGTAAAGCTTGGCCAGAAGAATATGAGCGATGGCGCGAATCACCGACTCGGGAGCGCCCTCCAGCAGGTCCGAAAGGCTCACGTGAATCTGCCCCTCGCGCAGCCGGATCGTGGTGTTCAGGGAAGTAAATCGCCGGAAGCGCAGATGGATCGGCGGCATCGGCGCCCGCGGGCGCAGCACCCGGTACTCTTCCTCAAAAATATGTATAAATTCCGCGCTCACCAAGATGGAGGTTAGCACAGCGCGGGGAGGGAATCAGGGCATTGGTTCGGCCCCGGTGACTTCTGCCAGCAGGTGGAAGAACGCCCGTTTTCGCGGGCTGTCAATGCTCCAATCCGCCGGCACATTCTGGAATCCATCTTCAAAGCCCTCACCCTTCCTGCGGTAGTCGAAGTAGCCCCAGGATGCATGTTCGGCCACTGCCGCCGACATATTGT
>Ga0302320_10019913_pt1 | contig 13433 bp, 5 predicted proteins | sample Bog_T0_3_FD_202130 | JGI IMG/M metagenome (GOLD analysis project Ga0302320, IMG submission 202130) | Peat permafrost microbial communities from Stordalen Mire near Abisko, Sweden - Bog_T0_3 | ecosystem: Environmental > Terrestrial > Soil > Wetlands > Peat | place: Sweden: Abisko, Stordalen Mire...
AGCCCTCGATTTCCTAATCTAAAACTCCTAATGATTTTTTGTTAAGTTATAAGCGGAGAAAAAACTTCATTATATAATGCAATAAAAACCATATAATTAAATTTCTCTTATTTTCTGTTTATTTTCTCTTATTTTCTCTTTATTTTCTCTTTATTTTCTCTTTATTTTCTCTTTATTTTCTCTTTATTTTCTCTTATTTTCTCTCTTCATTTTCTCTTCATTTTACTTCATTTTTTCGCCTTTTGTCCAAATAATCTTATTAACCACTACTTCCTTCATCACGATCTTATAGAAAAACGCTTCTATAGTCTTTTCCTTGACTTCTAATACCACGAATCCAGGCTCCACATCCAATTTCAAAGGCCCATAAGCTCCAGTGAAACTCCCTGGATTTATAAATAATTTCCCCTCATATTTCTCGATCTTCTGTTCATGAGTATGTCCACTTATTATCACATCCACCTCTTGTTCCCTCATATAATTATTAAGACTTTCAGAATCCCCCCAAGGGATTATCTGATGGCCATGAAATAAGCCAAATTTCAGCTTTCCGGCGGTGAGAACCTTGAATTCAGGCAATTGTGAACCCGCATCCTCATATTCACCTTTTACCAAATGGAAGCTTTTGCCTAAAGATTTCAAATAATCTTGAAGCTCGAGGGATAATCCGATATTGCCAGTGCAAAGAATCTGCGAAAATAACCCAGGAATCAGGATTTCACGGAAAAGCTCTGGGATTTGGGATTGTTTTTGAGGGATATGGAGATCCCCAAGCAACAAGAGGAGCTCGGAATCATTCATTTAACGAATTTTGTCTAGTTTTTAATGAATTAATGAAGAATTTTTTCTTAGGATTCTGATCAGGAGATGATTTCCGAATTAAAAGCCTTGTTTTTTGATATAGAAATTTAAAATTGGGCTTTGAAAACCGGAACTTATCGAGGCCTTTATTTAAATATCGAGAAATCAAGTTTTTTAATTATTTTCCAATAAAAAATTCAAATTTTCATGAAAATTCCTATCCAAATCACTCCCGAGCTTCAAGAAAAGGTCTTTTTTCTGCTAATATCCTTCTTCTAACCTTTTTCCTTAGCATTTGAAGCTTTCTCTAGCGATAGATTCCCATAACTTCTCAATAATAGAGTCTATTTTGGACTCAAGTCCTGAAGATCCTCAAGTCATAGGCCTTTTTTTGAATCTTTTCGACGAAAGGCTTGAAAATTTCATTACAAAAGGCTTAAGGTATTCCGAAAATGAGGTTTCTGGGTTATTGGCGATCATGAAGAAAAGCCTGGATTTCAGCCTAATATCGAAAAGCTTCAATTCGATTGAGCTTTTCATCACGATTTTTCTAGAAAGCGAAAATCTCGAAGTTTTGAGCCTTGGCTTCGAAATTCTTAGTCGGGTGATCAATGAGAATATCGAGGTTTATGAGAAAACCAGCCCGCAAATATTGAGACTTTCCTATATAGCTCATAGCTATTTCCTTCATTTCAATGGCGGAGTTCTTGAAAATAAGGTGAAATTATATGAAATGTTCAATAAAGATCCAGGGTTCGAGAAATTGAATGGTTATTTGAAGGAATATGAACGAGAAAAGGGCGAATTCGAAGATTTACAGAAAAAGCTAGTTTTCGAAGTCACAAGCAATGTCAAGGAATGCGAAGAATATCAGGAATTAGGAAAGAAGGATTTCAGCGGAAATGGGAAACAATGGAGAAGATGCGAAGAAATTCTCGAGGAAGGATTCAATGTGGAAACCATTTGCGAGAAAATCCGGAAGGAATTGGACATCAAAAAAGATAGTCCCAAAGGAGACGCTTTGAAGATCAGAGTAAAATTCGCGAAATTCCTGAAAGAACAAAAAAGAGAACAAATCCTGGAAGTCATTTTGAAGGCAACCTGGATGAGTGGTACTAATTTGTTTATTTATTTGGACATTTTTTTCATCAATGTTTCGGAAATTTATTAGGAGATCTTTTGTTTTTTGTTTTTTATTTTTATTTCGAGGGTGTTGTGGGGCTGGGTGCAGGGTAACTTTTTTGCATTTTTTAGATTTTTTGTTGAGAATTTTTAGGGGAGCAAGGGGGTGTGTCGGTCACTTTTATGCATAGGGGGGGGGGGAGCAACTTTTTTGCATTTTTTAGATTTTTTGTTAAGAATTTTTATGGGAGCACGGGGGGGGGGCATTTCTTTTTTTTTTTTATAAAGATGATAAACATATTTTTCTCAAATAAAATAAAATAAAATAAAATTCTTTACTTTTCTCTAGTTTCCTTCTCGAAGGCGACATTACATTTCTTAGACATCTATCCAAACCCTTTTTCCACGACCGCGGAGCTTTTTCTCTTCATGAAGAATCTCCTGAACCTTTTTTTTCTTCACCTCTCGCCTTCGATTCATTTGTTAGTCCTGAGCACAATCACGACTCTCCTCACAAAGGTTCCTATCAAACAACCTCGTCTTTTCATGGCATCAGTCTTTTCCTATAAGGAAGTCTTCCAAAAGATGTTGAAAGATTGTTCCTCAATAAAATTGTTACCAGATTCCTCAGTGTCAGTCTTAAGCCTGACCTTAAACGCAGATACAGCCAAATATTCAGGTTTTTTGGAGAATCTGCTTTCATTGATTCGCAGCAGAATCAAACAATTCTTCACTACTGAAGAATCCCATTTGAACATTTATGCCTTATCCTCTTTGATCTCCAGTTTTTCGAATATTTTGAATACTCCAATAGATCCCATCACAGCGAAATTCCCATATACTTTCAAGACCTTAAAGATCATAGTAGAAATCTTCAAGGAACTCATTCCTCATCAAGAAACTATCAGAGATTTCAATTTAGTGGATATCTTGAAAACTAGATTAGAATTTGACCTCTTTTTCCTTAAAAGCCAGGAAAACCTCAAATCTCCTCAAATCCTTGTCTTCAAAAACCATGTCTGGACAGCGGTTTCCTTAAGAAAACTCATCAATTTCGATTGCAAAATCGTCAGAATCATAGATTCAGCCTTCCAACCCTCAGAAACCCTGAATCATCATCATGGAATGTCCGCTTTGGCTCGTAAGATCCTCGATAGTCCCTTTTTAGGTCTTTTATCAGAAGTCCTCAAGACGAAAATCGGCAATAATCTGGCCTTAGAAACCTTGGTTTTATTAGGCGATTTGGCACAAGAGGCTCCTAATTTATTAGCTAAATTATTATCGGGTGATATTTGTGGCATTTTAATAGAAGAATTGGTTTTGGCTAGTAAAATCTGGACTGAAGAAAAAGAGAAATCCAGAGAAAAAGAATTTGCTATGGCGATAGAACAGGCGAATACTGAGAAATTGAAGCAAAAGGTGGCTACAGAATATCAGAAAATCATCAGATTATTACCAGGACTCATGAATTTCGTCTATGCGATTTGTCTGAGTCCGAAAGGACTTGAATTAGAGAAGAAATATGACCTTTTTTGCTTGGTTTTGAAACTACAAATCAGCCCAAAATTCATCGAAGCTATTTCTAGAGAAATCACCCTTACGAAAAACAATAATATGATCCTTTTGGCTGTGGAAACCAATAAATTCATTGGAAATATGCCAAATTATAGAGAAATCGCCTATTCTCAAGTCCATGAGATCTTGACTATCTTATTGAGAAGACAAGATGAATTTATTAAGGAAATCTCATTGTTTTTATCAGGGAAATCATATGGAAATCAAGATGTGAACACTTTCGATTATGAATCTCTAGTGAAAAGCCTCAATAATTTCAGTGAATTCCTCAGTAGATTCTTGACTCTGAGGTTTCTCGAGAAATCAGGCAAGACTTTGGCTTGTCCTTTTATCAAACTCGTGAGTTTCCCTTTATTGAGTCTTTTGGATTCAGAAGCACATACAAAAGCTGTGAATTGTTTGAGACATTTTGCTTATAATTGCAAAGAAATGAGAAGCGGACCCTTGACTATTATCTATGACGATTTGATAAGAGAAATAGCGAAAATCGAGAAGAAATTAGGTGGAGATTTAGAAAATATCAAGGATTTAAACAATGTGATCAATGATGAAATGGCCTATTTAGCGAGAAATAAAGGACTTCGGGCGATTTTATCAGAGAAAAACGAAGGAATTCGATATTTGGAATCATTGGAACTTTTGGGAAGTATCACCTATATTGAGAATCTCTTGGATTTCGCGATATATTCGCAAAACGTGAAATCGAGAACTGATATTGCGACTCTTTATAAATCGATATCGAAGATCTATCGATTAATAGTGAATCAATTGAATCGAGAAGATCGTTTTTTCCTGATAAAATTATTAGAAGAACCCTCGAATCCGAATCCGAATCCGAATTCGAATGAAGAAGAGTTGTTTTTAAAGAAAAAGGTCCAGAAAATCGTCGAGATCGTTAAAACTGCTAATGAAGCCAATAGATTGCATTTTCATGAGAATCTCAAGAATTTCCTCACTTATTGTGCGGCCAATAAAGACATTCAAGCGCCAATTAAGCAAATATTGGCTGAAACCTTAGCGAAATTGCTTTTGAATTTACCCAAAGAATTGCTAATTGAAGATGGGAAGAAATTAGTCTTGGATTTAAGCCAAAGTCTCAATCTTTTAACCCATTTCAGCGAAATTATTAGAGATTTATTCGCGTTTTCAGGAACTGGCTTTTTCCCTGTGGAATTGACGATAAAATTGTTTGAAGAAGGGGTTTTTACGAGTTTTTTCAGATTCATGAATTCGGTTTTTACTTTGATTTCTAATAAAGAACTTGAGAAATTGAAATTCAATGGGATTTTCGAGATTATCCAAGAAATCTTAATGATGATATTGGCTTTATTCTCGAAATTGGTAAAGGTCTTGATTTTCGTGCCAAATGATTTAGATTTCGAAGTCTTCATTAATGATAAAGCCTTGAAAAACGCGAATATCAAGCCTTTTTTGAATTTCATCCAATTAGAAATCCTCAATAGTTTCGCAATCGCCTTGAAACAATTTCCTGTTTTTTTTTCTAATATTCCTTCCAATCAAAAGAAGCTTTTGATTTCTTTATTAGAAACAAGTTTTAATAAACTTCGTAATAGTTTCTCCTTAAAACATCAAGAAACTGCTTTAAAGCCTTCAACTTTAACCAATAAATCAAAGAAAAGACCTATTTATGGAGGTTATTCCTATGGGATGGAAGAAGGCTTCGATTCTCCAGAATGGCAAAGATTAGCTGAAGATGCTATTCGAGAGCTAGGAACTATGGGTTTTTCTAGAGAAATCAGTGAATTGGCTTTAGGAAATCTTGAATATCCCTCAATTGAAGCTGCCACTGAATGGATATTGAGCCATCCTGAAGAACTCCATAGAATAGAAGAGGAAATAATGCTAAATAAAGAAAAGGAAGAAGAAGCTCAAAAAGCCTTAGAAAAAAAGAATAGTTCGATATCGAAAAACACTAATCTTTCTAGTAATTTATTAGGCAAAAAACTCATGAATGAACTTAATGATAAGGAATATGCTGAAGAAAGCCTTTTAGTGCTTTTTAGTCTCGCGAAGTTCTTTTTAAAGACTATTAAAAACCGAGATATCGAAAAACCGCTTTGGGAATTCATTGTTGGAATCATTAATTCGCAGAAACCCGAAGTTCAAAACATCATTTCCTTTGAAATCTATAGACTTTTATATGAAGAACTCAAGGAATGGATATTCGTGACTTCCGGAATGAAAATCAATTTGAAGCTCGGAATGAAGAAAATATTAGAAAAACATGAGATTTTAGCGAAAGAAACTGAGTTTTCAGGTCTTTTTTCTAAGGATTTCTTCGAAATTAAAGTTCCTGAGAAAATAGGGAATTTCGAAGAAAAAATCAACAAAATTGAAATATATTTGGGTCTTTTCCTAAAGACGAGTTCTTTAGTTATAAGAGAGGATTTTGAGGCGAGAAAGAAGCTTTTCAGGGATAAAAACGCTATAGAAATCATGAGACTTATTGAGAAATTATTAGAAAATTACCTTGGAAATCATGAATATTCAGAGGAAGATCAAAGTTTCTTGGAAACCTTGTTTTTGAAGGTGTTGATATTCGCTAATGAGACTTTTAGTCTAACAAAGGAAATCAAATCTGAGTTTTCTAGGACTTTATTAATGATTTTATTGAATATATTGAGCCTTTCGAGCCAATTTAGCAGGAAATTCAAGAGGAATTTCTTCAATAAAGCCACAATTCAAGGGTTTTTCACGCTTTTGGTTCAAACTCTCAAAAACCCGATTTCTGCTAATAATTCACGTTTTTTCCTTGAGAAAAAAGGCCTATCTGAACTATTGAAATTAGAAGCTTTAGCTCAAATTCCTGAAAAACATGAAATTGATGTTATTATATTAGGACTTTTCAGTAAAATATTAGAGAGCCTCTTAATAGATCAAGAAACCCTCGATATTCATTATGAATGTGAAATAAAGCGCTTTTTCATTGAGAAAAGAGAAAAAAACGAGCTAAAAGCCCTTTTTTCCTTAAATGAATTCCTAGAAAGGTTCAAAGAATATCATCAAAAGGAAGATTTCATTAGAGTTATGAGGAAATTATGCATTATCAGCCAGAAAAAGCCCATTTCCATTGAAAACCCAGGAAATCCATTAGAAAAACCGCCAGTTTTAAGCGAAAATATGGATAATAAGCCGAAAATACCTCAAAATATCATAACTTTATTAGAAAACATCCATTTAAAGAACGAACCTTCGAAAAAGCTCGATTCTAAAGAAAAAGGTCTAATTTCTAATGAGAAAACCGAGGTTTTCTTCATAAATTTGAAGCCAAATGTGAGTTTTTTTACAATAAGTCCTCCAGAAAGTAAAGGGAATATGGAGATTGAGCATCAACAAGAGCTCCGTTTCATTGATTTTTCTTTAAAAGGTCTTAATTCGCAGGCTTTTCAATTGATAATCGAGACGATTTTATTGCAATTTTCTCAATTCCTCAATAAGAAGGCTTCTTCGAATATCCTTTTGAATTTCGCTCTTCTTTTGAGATCTTTGCAGATCTTGATTCGGAAATATCCAATATTGATTCCAGGCTTAATGAAATTCAATTGTTCAAAGGTTTTTCGAAGAAATCCTAATGATTGTGAATTAATTGCCAATAGATTAGAACTCCAAATAAGGAAAAAGAAGGAAATATCAGTGAGTTTCTTGAAATTCTTGATTCAGGCAGTGAATTTCTATTCCTTTGAGAAATTCCATGGCTTTTTATTAGAACTTTCCTTAGATAATTATCTATTTTTCGAGCAGAAAACCAAGGAAATCTCGAGTTATTCAGGTCTTTTGAGACAAAAGATCTTAAAAACCATTTATTTCCTCTTGAAGCAGGAAATCGATAATAATAAGTTCTTGAAAACCCAGGATTCTTTGAATTCGACCTTTTGTTATACTTCGCTTCATATTTTCCTATTGAAACATCAGGACTTTTGTAGAGTTTCTTTAAGACCTGAGGATCCTTTAGTTCCTAATTTCCTTAAGCTTTATGGAGATGCCTTTAAACAGATTTCATTAGAAACTCATCAAGATTTAGCTTTGACCTTATTACAAACTCCATTATCGATTCTCTATCAAATATATCTTAGTCCTTTTATAAGGAATGGATTCTCTAATTCTCATGAAATCAAAGACCCGAAAAGCCAATTAATGCCTAATGGCAGTTTATTACAAGAAATTGGGTTTTTCGATGATTGGAAATTGCTTTATCAATCAGAAAATCCTATAGAAAACCTCGATCTGAACCCTATAAGATTCATAGGTCAAAGAGTTCCAGCTGAAAACCTTATAAATAATAATGAAAACCTCGATTCTGAACAAGAGGATTTGAATGATGGAGAGGATTTAGTAGAAAATATCATGGTTCGAGGATATAATCAAATGAGCGAAACTGTGGAAAATAATGAAGAAGAAGAAGAGAACCCAGGAAATGAAGAAGGCCGATTGAATATAGGAGAAGAAGAGGATTTCGAGGATATTGATGATGATGAAGAAGATGAAAATGAGGAAAATGAGGAAAATGAAGAAAATGAGCAAAACGAAGAAAATGAGCAAAACGAAGAAAATGAGCAAAACGAAGATATTGAGGAAAATGAAGAAAATGAGGAAAATGAAGAAAACCCAGAAGTGAATAATCAGGTTAATAATGGAAATAATGAGGAAAATATTGAGGAAAATGCCTTTATACAGGGAAATATAGGCGTAGGAGCAGAAAATATCCCGAATATCGCAGGAAATCTCATGGAATTAGAAGATGGCAATCGAGATGATGATAGTGAAAGTCTGGATATAATAGAAGAAGAGGAAAAGATGCCAAAATCTAGAGAAGATCCGAATTTTTCTAATAATTTCGGGGTTTTGGGGAATAACAATAATTTGATATTGAATCGAGGCTTTAATATCGCGGTTTTTCAGAATATTTTGAATTTCGAAGGTCTTTTCATGGATTTGGAATTGGCTCGAAAATATCAGAATTTGATAAAAGGTTTCCAATCGATTTTGAATGATTCCGAGAAAAAGTTCGAACTGAAGATTTCAGAGATTTCCACAGTGAATTTTTCGACAAATGGGAGTTTTTTCATGGATTGGCAGGCGATTTTCCAAAGGGTTCAATTGAAATCAGAGGCGATATTATCTCCTTTAAAAAAGGAGACTTCCAATAGATTATCAGAACTTTATTCGATGGAAGATCGAGCTCTTTTAATGGAAAGAATGGTGGGAATAGAAGAAAATGAAGAAACTGGATATCGCAATCCTTTGAGGCTTTTGAATATGTTGATAAATGAAAGAGAGGAAAGATATAGGAATTATTTCCATGAAATGAGAAGCCATTTAGATGTTTTAAGGAATGTGGTGAATCCAGGAGAGCCTGAAAATCGAAGAAATCCTTTGATAGAAAATAATAATCCTCAAACCACAAATATCAATACAGTGGAAAATAGAAGAGAAAATGTTGGAGAAATCGTTAATGAATTCAGAGAAAGGATCATTCAAGGCTTTAATGAAAATATCGAAATTTTACAGGAAGTAGAAGAAGAAAAAAAAGAAGACAAATCAAAAATCTTAGAAAATCTTGAAAAAGAAATACAAAATCTTGAAAAACCTATCGAAAACCTTGAAAAACCTATAGAAAACCTTGAAAAACCGATAGAAAACATAGAAAAACCCATAGAAAACATAGAAAAACCGATAGAAAACATAGAAAAACCTATAGAAAACCTGGAAAAACCTATAGAAAACCTGGAAAAAGCATCAGAAATGGTTATAGAACATCAGGAACCACAGGAAAAAGCCATAATCTTAGATCCAAGTTCCATTATAGAAGAGAAACCATTAGAAAACCCAATAATAAACCCTGAAAAACCCTCAGAAAATCAAGATCACATGCAAATCGAAGAGGAAAAAGCTTCTAATTCTCAGATAAATTTCGAAGATTTGGGTCTTCCAGCGAATTTCCTGACTTTGAATAATATCGACCCAATTTATTTCAACTCTTTGAGCGAAGATCTACAAATGGATATAATTCTTCAAAACCTTCCGAAAGACACTTCTTCTAATTCAAATGCCAATCCTCCAAGTGAAAACCCTGAAATGGTTTCAAATCAAAATAATCCGAATATCAATAATAATAATAATAATAATAATAATTCCCAACCTCCACAAGAAGAAGCTAAAGGTCCCGAACTCTTGAATCCTGATATGTTGGCTTTTCTTCAGGAATTGCCTGAAAACATTAGAAATGAAGTAATGGAACAACAATTAGCGGCTTTAGGCCATTCTAATCAACCAATAGCTCAACCAGAAATCGATAATGCGACTTTTTTAGCTAGTCTTTTACCTGAATTGAGAGAAGAAGTCCTTTTAACAGCTTCGACTGAATTTTTGGAGACTTTACCTGCGGATATTATAGCAGAAGCCCAGGCTTTAAGAGATCGAGTGAATTTCAGACATGCGGCTGGGAGATATTGGGGAAGGGATCAAGGTGGTGTTTTGCCTAAGAAAAAAGAAAAAAGATTAGGAAATGTGAATAAGCCAAGACTTCTATCAGCTACTATTAAGGATAAAAGTGTATTGCAACGATTTAACGCTTTGGATGAGAAAATCATAGAAAATACACTGAGTTTCATCTATTGTGAACAATCCGTCTTTCAAAAAATGAGTATCGGACTTATTCAGACTTTAATGAGAAGTCCTTTATTAGAATATAAGGTTTTCGATGCTTTGTTGTTCATTTTACAATGTGAAAAATTGCCTAAAATGAAGACTTTAGGTCAAGGATTTCCTTATTTAGAAATCGAAACGAAGGCTGGAGTCGTCAGAAGTTATGAGACTGTATATCAGGAAATTAGCTTAAGAAGCCTTTATTTATTGATGAAATTCTCAGGAAAAGCCAATCTTTCATATTTCCTTGAAAAAGATGATAAAAAAGCCTTGGAATGTCTCAATGTTTTAAGGGAAAAAAAAGGCATTTTGTTAAACGAAAACCTGAAAAAGTCCAGTAATCTCAATGAATTCCTCACTTTAGCCAGTTATAATATATTCCAGAGAAGTTTCGTCCATTTGGACCTTTTCATAGGGATTTTATATAATATCACAGAGAAAATCAGGACTCTCGGTAAAGATATCGATTTAAAGATCGAGCCTGAAAGTATTGGCGATTTATGCAGGGTTTTGAAAATCGAATTCATCGATGATAATATCATGAAAAAGCTCAGTTATATCATCTCAGTCTTATGTTTGGAAAAGAAAAACCTCGATTGTTTCATTGATCAATTGAAAATCATCATTTTGACGATTTCTGAGAAAATGAATGAGAAATTCGAGAAAAATCTCACACTTTTAAGAGAAAATCATAGTATTGAAGAAGCCTTGATCATGAGCCAAGTAGAAGGAGGACTTGAAGGAGAAAAGAAAATCCAGAAGATCTTCAAAATAATAAAGGAATTATTCGAAAAAGCCTTGACTTTAGAAAAAACAGAAAAAGCCAATTTAGAAAAAGCCAATATCGAAAAAGCCAATTTAGAAAAAGCCCATTTAGAAGAAAAAGCCAAATTAGAAGAAAAAGCCAATATCGAAGAAAAAGCCAATATTGAAGAAAAAGCCAATATTGAAGAAAAAGCGATTTTAGAGAAAGTCAATATTGAGAAAAAAGAAGCTGGAGCTAATGAAATCAAGAGAAAAGCTGTTAGAGATAGTTTCCAAACATTGATAATGAATGAAAGTTTGAATAATCTCTGGATTAATGTGACTGAGATGTTGATGATATTGAATGAGAAATATCCGAATTCTGTGAATTTCCTGAACCCGATAATCCATAAATTGATCAGTGTTTTGGAAGGTTTCTTTATAATCTATTCAATAATGAGAGATGATTATGCTTTGAATAAGCAAATCGATCAAATGAAGAAAATACCCAATATCTCGCATTTCGAAGCTGATGTGGAAACCACTTTGATATTAGAAAAGACGATTTCCAATCTCCGTAATTCGAAAATCACAATAGATGAGATGTTCGCTTTATTATGTGAGAAAAATAAGAAGATATTGAATATGATGATAAGGCAGAATCCAGGCCTTTTAACTGAAAGTATGAGTATAGTGGTGGCCAAAATGCCTAAGATATTGGAATTTGATATTAAGAAGACCTATTTCCGTAGGGAATTGAAGAAATTGAGAGGAGATAGACAACAATATAGTCATCCTCTAAGTAAATATATCTATATTAATGCTTTTTTGATGGGTTATTAAAATTTCTTTAGGATTAAGAGTTCGAAGAGATAATCTCTTTCATGATTCATATAATCAACTCAAGACTTTTAATGCAGATTCTATCAAAGGCAAGATTTCTATAGAATTTCAAGGAGAAGAAGGCATTGATCAAGGAGGATTGACCAGAGAATGGTTTTCTTTGATTTCTAGAGAAATGTTTAATGAAAATTATGCCTTATTCGTGAGATCTTTAAATGGAGTCACCTTCCAACCAGATCCTCGATCCAAAATCAACACCGAACATCTGCAATATTTCAAATTCGCAGGCCGAGTCATTGGAAAAGTCCTTTTTTTCCTTTGTTTTCTTTATAAATTTTTTTTAAGGCCTTATATGATGGCTATATGGCAGATGCCTATTTCACTCGAGCCTTTTATAAGCATATTCTAGGCAAACCTTTGAATATCTTCGATATGGAAGATATAGATCCACAATATTTCAAGAATTTGAAATGGATCTTGGAAAATGACATCAAAGACCTTGGCGATTTGACTTTCAGGTTGGCTTTTCTTCTAATTTCTTTAATGAAAAATCGATTTTTTATAATAAAAAAAGCTTTGAATGTGATAATTTCGGGAAAATCGAAGTTCATGATCTTATAGAAAATGGCCGGAATATCCCTGTGACCAATGAGAATAAGAAGGAATATGTGGATAAGATCTGTTATGCGAAAATGGCTCAAGATATCAAAGAACAAATCCAACATTTCCTTCAAGGCCTTAACGAATTAATCCCAATGCATTTGATTTCGGTCTTTGATGCTATGGAACTTGAATTGATGATATCAGGATTACCAGATATTGATAGTAAAAAATTCATTTATCTTGAGTTTTTCTAATGAATTTATAAAAAATCATATTTAGTCCAAGACCTGAAAGAAAACACCGAATATAGACAATATAGCAAAGATTCGCAAGTTATCAAATGGCTATGGGAGATATTAGAAACTCTTGATAAATCAGAAAAGGCAGGCTTTATTCAATTTGTGACAGGTTTTTTTTAAAGAAAAAACAGAAGAAATTCTTTAATCTTTTACTAATATAGGAACCTCTAAAGTGCCCATTGAGGGATTTAAAGCCTTAAGAGGCATGAGTGGACCTACGAGATTCTCTATTAATAAAACCTATGATAATACCAAATTGCCAACTTCACATACTTGGTAAGGATTTTGCTTTTTGGACTTGATTTTTTGATTAAAATTTGAACTTTTAGCTTTAATCAATTGGATTTGCCAGAATACCCCACGAAAGAGATTCTAAGAGATAAGTTGTTATTGACGATTAGAGAAGGAAAGGAAGGATTTGGATTCCTTTAAATGTTTTTGACAATTAAAAACGAGGATTTTTTTGAAAATTAAGGATTTATTTTAACATTTTTAAGAACATCATTGAAAAATAAGGAATTTTTATTGAGATAGATAATATTTGTTTTTCAAAATTTAAACTTTTTTTTCTTTTATTTTTTTGTATTGAATTCTTTATTAAGAAAATCTATATCTATTTTTTTTAAAAAAATAATTAAAAGAAAGAAATATTGAAAAAAACTTTGTTTTAGATTCGGAAAATTTAATTTAATTAAAAAAAAAAAAGTTCTAAAAATTTTAATTTCCAGAAAAAAATACATTTGTATTATAGAGAATTAGAGACACACCAGAAACTTAAAA
>Ga0302320_10019915_pt1 | contig 13432 bp, 9 predicted proteins | sample Bog_T0_3_FD_202130 | JGI IMG/M metagenome (GOLD analysis project Ga0302320, IMG submission 202130) | Peat permafrost microbial communities from Stordalen Mire near Abisko, Sweden - Bog_T0_3 | ecosystem: Environmental > Terrestrial > Soil > Wetlands > Peat | place: Sweden: Abisko, Stordalen Mire...
GAAAGTATATGATAATTCCGGTGACAATCCGCGACTATTGGAGTCCAAAGATGAAAACAAGAAACGGTAAATACAAAAGCTCCCTTGCCGGTGCCGGGCGCGCCTTGCGCCGCGCCGCCTTGGTGGCGCGCAAGACGGCCCGCGCCCACGGCACGCCGATTTACTTGTGGCGCAACGGAAAAGTCGTCGCCGAAAAACCCTGATCGTCAACGCCAAGGCGCCAAGGAAGCCAGGTTTTTATCCGCGAATTTCGCAGATTAACGCTGATTTTCTCCCGTCTTCCGGCTTCCGCCCTCCATCCTCCGACTTCCGGCCTCCGACCTCCGTCTTCTGACCTCCGTCTTCTGACCTCCGGCCTCCGGCCTGTCACACGCCACCTGCCACTTGCCAGCAGGCCGTAGCTTGCAAGCGAAGGCTTGTCACCCCGCGCAAGCGGATGCAAAATCCAGTCATGCCTCGCCGGAAGAAAATGGCACCGGACACGTCGCGTCGAAGTGTTGCGAAGACGGAGGAAATGCGAAAGCTCATCCATTCGTTTCGCGGCAAGTTCAAGTTGAACACCGGCGGCAAGTCGTTCAGCCAATGGTGGGCGGATTACAAGCGCGAGGAAAAGGAATTGGAAGAGCGGAAATTTCAGCGGCTTGCCGCTTTGGGCAAAAAATGAACTGCTGGTGGGTCAATCACAGTCAGACCTTCCGACAGGAGTTCATCGGAAAATACATCTGGTGTCCGCGCCGTAAGAAAAACGGCCAGATAAATCCATTTTATGAGACCATGCGCGAAGTCACACCTGGTGACGTTGTATTTTCCTTTGCGGATGGAGCGATTCAAGGTTTCGGCATCGCACGCACACAATCGTATCCTTGTCCGCGACCGGAAGAGTTCGGACACGTAGGAGAATCATGGGACATAGTTGGCTGGCGGGCAGATGTCGATTTCCAGAAATTCACCGAGCCGATTCTGCCCACTCAACACATGCAGGCGATTGCGCCGACGTTGCCAGAACGTTATTCGCCCATCCGAGCAAACGGTTATGGTAACCAGGGCGTTTACCTTGCGGAAATTCAGGAACCAATGGCGCTGATCATCGCGCAACTCGCCTCGCCGGAGCTGTTGGGCATCATCCAAGGCATTCGTGCGGCAGAAATGGCGGAGACCCCGTTGCCAGAGTTGCGTGGTATAGATGAATGGGAAGATCGCGAAAGCGCAAAGATTTCTGAAAACCGCCAAATTCCCGAAACGGAAAAGCAGGCGCTCATAAAAGCTCGCCGGGGCCAGGGGAAATTTAAACAGAACGTTTTGCGGATTGAACACTTCTGCCGCATCACGCGGGTGGACCGGCCGGAACATCTGATTGCCAGTCATATCAAACCGTGGCGGGAATCCGACAACCGCGAGCGGCTGTTTGAGGGCAACGGCCTGCTACTGACGCCGACCATTGACCACCTGTTTGACCGCGGTTTTATTTCCTTTGAAAACAGCGGCGAATTGCTTATCTCGCCGGTGGCTCACGAAGAATCCATGAACAAAATGGGCATCATCACGGATCGCGTGGTCAACGTCGGGGGCTTTGCTACACCGCAAAGAGAATTTCTGGAATTCCACCGCACCAATGTGTTTTTGAAAAGGGAAATCAACACATGAATCAGCCAGGAGAATCCTGTGCGCTTGCCGCGCTGCGAAACGTGCTGTTGCCGAAGCTGCTGTCGGGCGAGTTGCGCGTAGAGGAGGGAAAATGAAGCGAGAGGTAAAACTTCTCCACAAGAAGGCGCTCGACTCGCTCATTTTAAGTATTGAGCACTTCAACCGGCCTGACGACCGTGGGCGGGTCAGCAGCGTGCTCATTCTCTTGGATCTGCGACCACCCTCTCCCGCTCCCGCGAGCGAGGGACATCGGTCGAGGAATAGCTTCCGTGTATTTTGTGTATTTCGCGGTTCAACTCTGCGCCTCCGCGTCTCTGCGGTAAAAAACACTTAACTTCCAATGTCATTGCCGGCAGGATGCCGGCGCTCCCGGTGAGTCCCGGTGAGTCCCGGTGAGGCGGGCATCCGCCTTTTCGTCTCTTTGCGCCTGTTAGCGGCCAACTTTTCGATTGGAACCTTGCAGAAAAGCAGTTGACGGATTCCCATGGGAGGCGTATAAATGCCAACGATTTGATGGATTAGAGTAAGCAGTTGTCGGCACAACGCAAATCATGGTTCCTCACCAATTAGTTGTGCCTGCAACAGCAAGGCTACGCTGTATATGGTGGTTTTTGCTTTACTTAATCGGGCAACTTTGGTTGCCTTGGCGCAGTTCAAAACATGTATCTCAAAAATTTGACCGTTTTTGGTTTCAAGTCCTTTGCGGACAAGACCGCGTTGAACTTTCAACCCGGTGTCACCGCCATCGTCGGCCCCAACGGCTGCGGCAAATCCAATGTCTCCGATTCCATCCGCTGGGTGCTGGGCGAGCAATCGGCCAAGGCGTTGCGCGGCGGCGAAATGGCGGACGTGATTTTCAACGGCACGGACAGCCGCAAACCGATGGGCATGGGCGAGGTGTCGCTCACGCTCGGCGGTGTGGGCGAGGAAAGTTTGCGCGCGGCGGGCGTCGAGGTGGCCTATGACGAGGTGACGCTGACGCGCCGGATTTTCCGCGACGGCAACAGCGAATATTTTCTCAACAAGGTCCCCTGCCGGCTCAAGGACATCCAGCAATTGTTCATGGGCACCGGCGTCGGGCGCACGAGTTACAGCATCCTGGCGCAGGGCCACATCACGCAGATTCTTTCCAGCAAGCCGGAGGATCGCCGGATGATTTTCGAGGAAGCGGCGGGCATCACGAAGTTCAAGAGCCAGAAACGCGAATCGCTCCGCAAACTGGAATACACGGAACAAAATCTTTTGCGCGTGGCCGACCTCATCCGCGAGGTGAAACGGCAGATCGGCTCGCTGCAACGCCAGGCCGGCAAGGCGCGCCGTTACAAACAAATCTCCCAGGAGCTGCAGCATCTCGACACCCAGCTGGCGCGGCATCAGTTCGACGTGTTGCAGGTGGAAATTTCCGGGAAGCAGGCTGCCGTCGAAAAATTGCGGACCGACATCGAACAGGGTTCCGCCGACGTGCTGCGTCTGGAAAATGAAGTCACGCAACTTCGCGAACGGCTTTCGCAGCTGGAGCACGAGGTCGCCGCCCAACAGCAGCGCGGCTTGGAATTGAAGGGCGAAGCGGACCGGCACGAGAGCCGGATCCAGTTCAACGAGGAACGCCTGCGCGAACTGGCGGCCCAAAACGCGAAGGCGCTGGCGGACATCACCCAGGCCGAGGAACGCCACCGCGCCGCGCAGGAGGAATCGGCGGCGGTCACGGACAAACTGGCCAAATCCGAAGCCGCGCTGGCGGAGCATCGCCGGACGCTGGAAGCCAAGCAACAGGCGTTGACAAAGGTCGAGGAGGATTTGAAGCGCAACCAGGAAACCTTGCGCGAGGCGCAGTCCGCCGCGTTTGCCGCCGCGCAGAATTTGACGCGCATCCGCAACGAAATCACCGCGCTCGATTTGCAGAAGCAGGGCAACGTTGTCCGGCTGGAAAAATTATCGGCGGAAAAATTGCAACTGGAGGAGGAACGGACGCGGCTGGAAGCGCGGTTGCAGGAATTCGCCGCGAACGTGGAGACCGAGAAGCTCAACGCGCAAACCAAGCGCGGCTCGGTGGACCAGCGGCAGAACCGGTTGCGCGAATTGCAGGTGGAATTGCAGCAGTCGTCCACCGAGCAGGACCAATTTTTGCAGGCGCAGGCGGAGAAACGTTCGCGCCTGAACGTGCTCGAACAGCTGGAAGGTTCGCGGGAAGGCTTTGACGCGGGCGCGGTGGCGGCGTTGTGCCAGTCGCGTTCGGTCATCGGCTCGCTGGCCGACCGCATCCGGGTGCCGGAAGAATTTGTGGTGGCGGTCGAGAACGCGCTGGGCCATCACCTGCAACTGGTTTTGACGGAACAGCCCGAGTCCGCGCAGGCCATTCTGGCGGATTTGAGCGCGAACAAGACCGGCCGGGCCAGCGTGGCCGCGCTTTCCATCGGGATCCCCGACGACAAGCAGCTCGTGTTCGGCGGCGAAATGTCGCAGGACGAAAATAAAACCGCGGCGCAAAACGGTTTGAAAACCGGCCAGATTGTCCGGGCGCTGGACGTGATTCAGGCCGATCCGTCCGTGGACAAACTGTTGCGGGCGCTGCTGGGCCGCACGTTTATCGCCTCGGATTTGCCCACCGCCACCGCGCAAATTCAAAACGGCCACGCGGGCTGCGATTTTGTCACGGTGACCGGTGATTTGTTGAGCCGGCACGGCGTTTACACCGGCGGTTATTTGAACGGCCACGGCAATCCCAAGGCGCCAGCCTCCATTCTCGGCCGCAAAAACCAGATTACCGAGCTGCAATCCGAATTGACCGAGGTGCAGAATCGGGTGGCGGAAATGAGCCGCCGCCGCGGCGCGCTGTTGAGCGAGCAGACGGAGCTCCAGGCCAGCCTGCAACAGGCGCAGACGGAATTGCGCGAGCAGGAGGTGGCCATCGCCACGCGCGAAGGCGAGTTCAACGCGCTGCAAAACTCGAATCGGCTGTTGCACCAGAAAATCGAGACGGTCGTTTTTGAGGTTCAAAGCCTGGCGGCGCAGGAACAGGAAGGCTCGCAAAAACGCGGCGCGCTGGCGGCGCAGTTGCATGAACTGGAGACGCGCGAACGCGCCGGCCAGGAACAGGTGGCCGCGCTCACCACGGAACTGGAAAATTTGCGACAGTCACGCGACGCGGCCCATGCCGCGCTCACGGAAAGCAAGGTGGCCCTGGCGGCGGAGGAACAACTGCTGGCCTCGTTCCGCCAGCAACAACAATCATTGGAGCAACGCATCCGCGAGCTTTCCCAGGTCATCGAGCAGCGGCGCAGCGAGTGTTCGGCGTTTGTGTCGCGCAAGGAGCAGGCGGAATCGGAGGTGCAGGATTCGCGCGGCCAGATTGAGCGTTTGACGCACGAACGCGAGCAGGCCAGCACGCAACTGGCGGAATTGCTTTCGCAAAAACAGGCGCAGGAAACGGACATCGCGGCGCGCGAGGAAAATCTGCGCGGGCAGCGCAGCCGGCTGACGGAACTGCAAAACCAGCGCGGCACCCTGGACGTGGAACTGGCGCAGAAAAACATGGCGGTGCAAAATCTGCGCGAGCGGATCCAGCAGAAATATCACGTCAACCTCGACGACGTGCGCAGCGAGTGCATCACGATTACCTATGCCGACGAAGGCCCGGCCAAGGTCGAGACCCTTACGCCGGAGGAAATGGCGGCGAGCAGCGCGGCCACGGATTGGGACGCCGTCGCGCAGCAGATCGAGGCGTTGCAGAAGCGGCTTGATGAAATCGGCCCGGTGAACCTGGTGGCGATTGAGGAATACGAGGAAACCGAGCAGCGTTATCAATTTCTCACCAAGCAGCATGACGACTTGGTTTCGGCCAAGGCGCAGTTGCTGGAAATCATCAACCGCATCAACGTGCAGACGCGGCAGATGTTCGTCGAGACGTTCGAGAAGGTGCGCGAGAATTTTCGCGCGCTGTTTGTCGAGGTGTTTGGCGGCGGCAAGGCGGACCTGATTTTGGTGGACGAGAACGACGTGCTGGAGAGCGGCATTGACATCGTGGCGCGTCCGCCGGGCAAGCAGTTGCAGAGCATTTCATTGCTTTCGGGCGGCGAGCAGACGATGACAGCGGTGGCGTTGTTGTTTTCGATTTATCAGGTCAAGCCCAGCCCGTTCTGCGTGCTGGACGAGCTGGATGCGCCATTGGACGAGGCGAACATCAATCGCTTCGTGCATCTGTTGCAGCGGTTCATCGCGCACTCGCAATTCATCATCATCACGCACAACAAGCGCACCATCGGCATGGCCGACGTGCTGTACGGCGTGACCATGCAGGAACACGGCGTGAGCAAGATCGTGAGTGTGAAGTTCCACAAGACTGAAGAGCCGGAAACTGCTGCGCTGGAGATGGCGAAATAGCCGGAGCGCCGGCATCTTGCCGGCGTTTTGACGTTCCCCAATTGGACAACTCGCCGGCTGGAAGCCGGCGCTTCCGGTAACGGATTTCATTCGCCTCGGGGCTGGATCAATTTCGCCACCAGGCCGGTCCAGCCGGTTTGATGCGACGCCCCGGCGCCACGGCCGGTGTCGCCGTGGAAATATTCGTGAAAGAGGACGTGGTCGCGGAAATGGGGATCGCCCGCCAGTTTGGGATGATATTTCAACACCGGCCGCTGGCCGTCGGCGCCCTTGAGAAACAACCGCGTCAGCCGCCGCCCCAGTTCGTCCGCCACTTCGCGGATGGTCAGGAACCGGCCGGAGCCGGTCGGGCATTCAATTTTGAAATCGTCGCCGTAGTAGTAATGGAATTTTTGCAACGATTCGATGAGCAGATAATTAAGCGGCATCCAGACCGGGCCGCGCCAGTTTGAGTTGCCGCCGAACAGCCCGTTTTGCGATTCGGCGGGCCAGTAACGGACCTCAGGTATTTGGCCGCCACAATCAATCCGGTAGGGTTCGCGTTCATGCGCCTTGGACAAGGCCCGCAAACCGTGGTCGCTCAAAAATTCGGTTTCATCGAGCGCCCGCCGGAGCAGGCATTTCATGCGATGACCGCGCAACAACGACAGCAGGCGGCGTTCACCAGCGCCGCTCACCTGCCAGCGGGACACCCATTTCGCCAGTTCGGGACGATGCTCCAAAAACCAGTCCATCCGGCACGCGAATTCCGGCAACTCCTGGAACAGCTCGGGTTCGAGGACTTCCACGGCAAACAGCGGGATCAAACCGACCATGGACCTCAGTTTGATGGGCAAGGTTCGTCCATCGGGCAGGCACAGGTGGTCGTAGTAAAACTCGTCCTGCTCGTCCCACAATCCAAGCGCGCCCTCCTCTGTGCCGTTGATGGCGGCGGCGATATTAAGGAAATGCTCGAAAAATTTGGTCGCGATATCCTCATAGACGCGGTTGTGCCGCGCCAGTTCCAGCGCAATGCGCAACAGGTTCAGACAATACATAGCCATCCAGCCCGTGCCGTCGGCCTGATTGATGAATCCGCCGGTCGGCAGCGGTTTGCTGCGGTCGAACACGCCGATGTTGTCCAGCCCCAGAAATCCGCCCTGAAAAATGTTCCGGCCCTGCGCGTCCTTGCGGTTGACCCACCACGTGAAATTCAACAGCAGCTTGTGACAAATCCGTTCGAGAAAGGCGAGGTCGCCGGGATCGTCGGGATTTTTCTCGCGGCGCTGTTTGCGATCAATCTGAAACACGCGCCACGCGGCCCAGCCGTGGACAGGCGGGTTGACATCGCCGAACGCCCATTCGTAGGCGGGCAACTGGCCGTTCGGGTGCATGTACCATTCGCGGGTAAGCAGCACGAGCTGGTGCTTGGCGAATTCGGCGTCCACGAGCGCCAGGGCGATGGTATGAAACGCCAGGTCCCACGAGGCATACCACGGATATTCCCATTTGTCGGGCATGGAAATGATGTCCGCGTTGTTGAGATGTTTCCAATCCGCGTTGCGCCCGTGTTTGCGTTCGGGCGGCGGCGGCGGTTGGGCCGGATCGCCGCGCAACCAGTCCAGCACGTTGTAATGATAGAATTGCTTGCTCCAGATCATGCCCGCAAACGCCTGGCGTTGAACCAGCCGCGCGTCGGCATCGGGAATGTCCGCCTGCAAGCCGGCGTAAAATTCATCCGCTTCACTCCGGCGTTGGGCAAAAATGGCGTCGAAATCGGCAAATGAACCCGTAGCCGCCGACGTACGCTGGCCCTGACCAGATGGAGCGGACCCATGTCCGCTGCTACCGGCCAGACGAAGTCGAATCTGCGCCGATTGGCCAGCGGCCACCGTCAGCTGGTAAAGCGCACCGGCTTTCGTGCCTTCGGAATCCGGGCTGATGGCGGAACGGTTGCCATGCACAATGAATTCGTGAAAGGCGTCCTTGAAATGGCCGACCGCCTGGCTTTGGCCGAAGAGGCGGCCGTAATTAGTTTCGTTGTCACAAAATAAAATCTGCGGCGCGCCGTCGCAATCCAGCGTGTAATCGCCGAGTTCGGCATGTCTCGCCAGAATGGCGGCGCGCCCGGTGCGGCTGAGGCTCGGGCGGGCGGAATTTTTCCAGGACCAGGTGTTCCGAAACCATAATTGCGGCAACACGCGCAGGGTGGCGGCTTCCGGCCCGCGATTGTGGACGGTGACCCGCAGCAGGAGGTCATCCGGGCCGGCCTTGGCGTACTCGACGAAGACGTCGAAATAGCGGTCGTCGTCAAAAATGCCCGTGTCGAGCAGCTCGAATTCCATCTGCTCCCCGCCGCGCCGGCGATTTTCCTCCACGAGCCGCGCGTAGGGAAATTCCCGTTGCGGATACTTGTAGAGCATTTTCAGATAGGAATGCGTCGGCGTGGCATCGAGGTAATAGTAAAGTTCCTTGACGTCTTCGCCGTGATTGCCTTCGGCGTTCGAGAGGCCGAACAGCCGCTCCTTCAAAATCGGGTCCTGGCCGTTCCACAGTGCCAGCGAAAGACAGAGGCGTTGTTGTTCATCGCTGATGCCGGCGAGACCGTCCTCGCCCCAGCGATAGGCCCGGCTGCGGGCGTGGTCATGCGGAAAATATTCCCAGGCCGTGCCGTCGGGACTGTAATCCTCGCGCACGGTGCCCCACTGGCGTTCCGAAAGATACGGCCCCCACAGCTGCCACGGGGTTGCGCCGGTGTGAGCTGCCAGACGTTCCTGTTCTGAATTCATGCTCATTTCAACCGCCGGTCTCAAATCCCGGATACAGCGTCATGCCGCCGTCCACGAAGATGCTTGTGCCGTGAATGTAATCCGAATAATCCGATGCCAGCCAGATGGCGGTGTGCCCGATATCGCTTGGTTCGCCGATGAGTTTATAGGGTATCAGCTTCATCAATTTGCGATAAGCCTCGGGCGTGCTCCAGGCCTGCGTGTTGATGGGCGTGCGGATGGCGCCGGGACAGATGGAGTTCACCCGGATGCGCCAGGGCGCGACCTCCTGGGCGATGCTCTTCATCAGCATCATGATGCCGCCCTTGCTGGCCGCGTAATTTACGTGGCCGGCCCAGGGAATGACCTCGTGCACCGAACTCATGCAGATGATTTTGCCGGCCGCGCAGGAAATTTCCGGGCGGATGCCGCGGCGCTTGAATTCCCGGATGGCCTCGCGCGCGCACAGGAATTGTCCGGTGAGATTCACGTCAATCACCAGCTGCCAGTCGGCCAGCGTCATGTCTTCGATGGGCGAATCCTTTTGCAGCCCGGCGTTGTTGACCAGGATGTCAATCGTGCCGAATTCCTGGATCATTTTCTGGAACATTGCCAGCACCTGGTCTTCCCGGTGCACGTCAGCCTGATGCGCGTAAGCTTTTACGCCGAACCCGGCCGCCGACTTTACGACCGCTTCCGCGGCTTCGGGATGACTGACGTAATTGATGACGACATCCGCGCCTGCCTCGGCCAGCGCCAGCGCGACGGCCTCGCCGATACCGGAATTGGCGCCGGTGATAAGCGCCTTTTGGCCTTTCAAAACCTTGTTAACGGGACAGGACGGCATGACCGCCTGCGGCAGTTTTTCCTCCTGCAAATGCTGGCGCATCAATTGTTCGTCCGGGGACATGGCCGGAGAGGGACCGGCCGGTATTTGGGTTCCAGATATTGGATTCATGGTTTCAATTCGCCACCCTGGTTTTCACATTCGCAATTCTTTGATTCGGAGCCGTCAAAAAATCTCCGGCCCTGACGGTTGTCCCGGTTCACATCCTGATGGCGGGAACGGACATAAGACAGAAGTGGATGAACGGCGTTCAATTGCGTTCCATACTGTTACGCGATGATTTGAACCGGGATTCACCAAGAATAATGCACGGTGTAGCTGACGATTTTTTCCTCATCAGGTTTGACCGGCACGCGAAACTCGATGGTTTGCGAATCTTTCTTCGTGAAGTCATCCGACTTCTGCGTGATTTCCCAATTGTTCCACCGATAGAGCTGTTCCACCACGCGAATTTCGACCGGCTCCGACTTGCGATTGCGCAATTTGATCTCGAACGACTCATCCATCCATTTGTCGCCGGTGTCCACGTGAAAATTCGTCTGCTTGCGTTCGCCCACCAGGTCGAAGGCATTGCCGGTCGTCACGCGGATCGTCTCGTTGCGCGGCGTATGGTCAATCTGGTCCTCGCCCACAAACTGCAACTGGCCGTCGTCATCACGGCGATAAAACCGCAGCCTGCCCGCGGGCAGCGCGATGCCGAGATGATTTGTTTCCGCGTTCACAAACTCGCGCATGACCTGCACCTTTTTATTGCCCTCCGTGCCGTAGCCCCGGTCGCAGTTGAGTCCGCCATAAAAACGGTAGCTCGGGGCGCCGTCGTAAAGGTAAATCGTGGGAGCAAACACCTTCTCGGCCTGAACGAACTCGACCTGCTTCGTTTCGCGGTCGCGCAACGTCGTCGGCCGCGCAACGCTGTAAAGATGAAATTCGTCAAAGGCTTTTTCCGTAACGGCCGGCGCTTCCATCGCTCCCTGCGTCATCATTTTTACCAACCCGCCCCGCGCCATCGAATATTCGACCGGCTGGATCCGATTCACGTCGCCCGCCATCAATTTAATTTTGGCGTCACGAAAGGTCCTGCCGCTCTGGTTGTTCATCGTGATCCAGCCGACCAAATCCACATTGTCGCCATTTTCCGGCGAAACCAGGTTGTAACTCGCGCTCCAGTTTAGACCTTCAGTAATGTAGCCGACCTCGGCGTCAAATTTGCCGGGCTTGTCGGATTGCAACAGCCAGTTGAGCGTCGGCTTCAAAACCGTGTCATCGCCGAGATCAGGAAACAGAGGCATTCCTGGCAGACTGAATTGCAGCTTCCCGTTCACCTCGATGATGGGTTGTTCCGGACCAGCGCCGGGCACGTAGCCGCTGCGGATGATTTTGCCGGGAATGAGTTCGCGGGCCTGCGTGTTGTCCTTCGTGCGGACGGCTTCAAAATCAATCGTTTTGCCCTCGAACAATGACAGCAGCAATTCCTGCGAGACCGGGTCATTGCGGTAATTTTGCTCCAAAATCTGGAGCGAACGATCGCCGGCGGGGTCGCGCAGAATCACCGAATCCGGCTCCACCTGTGCCGTCGCTTCGGTGTAACGCACCGCGTTGACGCCGGATTTGAGGTCGAGCGGCACCGTATCACGCACGACCGCGAAGTTTTGGTTGTAAATGGTGAGGGCGGGCTGGGCGATCACACTGGCGGGCGCCAGCGCGCCGGCCAACACCAGAATCGAGGTCAAATTTTTCATAATCGTTTTAGTTGGCTCAAGCTGGATTCGCTTTCTCGTTGGGACGGGGCCAACCCGGAAATACTCCGGCGCTGAAGTTATGACAAGGCGATTTGACGGCTCGCCAAGCCGAAGCCCGCATTCTTGTCGCTGGATGAGTCCGTCGTCACGCTCGCGCCATGATGAGTGAAGGCTGGCTTGCCGGGTCGTAGCTCATCGCGTTGCGATGAGGGAAGACTGGTGCCGGTGGTCGGACTCGAACCGACACGACGTTTTTGCCCTGCTCATTCGTCAAAATACACTTGAAATCCAACATATATGATACTCTTGACACGGGCACACGTTATGCGCTACCGTTATGCAATATGGCGAGCATCCACAAGCAAACGGGCAGGCCGAACTGGTTCTGCGCTTTTTACGACCCTGAAGGCTTCCGCCGCTTCCGTAGCACCGGCACGGAGAACTCCAAAATCGCACGCACGATCTGCGTCAATGTCGAGCGCGCCGCCGCCCTGACGCGGCAGGGCAAGCTGTCGAACGAAAAGGCGTTGAAGCTCGTGCGTGAGACGTGCGACTCCATTGCCGAGACGCACGGCAAGCTGGCGGCAAACCGCGCCGAAGCCGTTTTGAAGACCGAACCTCACCAAACTACACACGACGGAAAAAGTCTGGTCGTGTCCGCCCGCGCCGGATACTGCGCCGGGTATCGCGGCGACGTAAGCCCGCGCCCTGTCTATTGATGGAAATGCGGTTTTCATTCGTTGGTTTGACTTTGAATTTCCGTGCCGGTCTCTTCGTGCGCCAAGATGTGCCGCCTTAAATCCTGATAATCAATGAGTCTGATTCCAGTCCGTGAACCCTTGCGCCGCAAAACAAAACTGCGAACGGATGGTTTGAAGCCGTTTTGAGGCGTCGGTAGAATCAATTCATTAAGCGCGCTTCGTGTCATTCCAAAATAGGGATCGTGTCCGCCAACTTTCGGAAGCCGGATTGTTTCGGGAGTAATGGCAATGGCTGCCGCAACGAACTGCGGCGGGACTTCAAGCGGCGCTGACGTTGATTCGTTCGGTTTTGATTTGAATTTCGCGGTCACGCATAACTCTTAAAACACGCACGAACGAAACTCAAAGAATCCACGTTGGGCAGAAGACGGAAAATTTCAGCTATGCAAACCACTGTCAATTCTTGGAACACAACTTGACCAATTTCTCCCCCCATTTCATTAGTTCGGAATCGGAAGAAGGCTTCTTAAACTCACTGGGAATCAAATCCACCAACAAATCCCATGCGTTCCTTGCAGCATCGCTGGCCTCTGATTGATCCGAAAACAACGGAGCTTGGTTGGCTGGACTATTTTTTGTGCGCTTTGCATCGCGGAATGGCATTGGAATTTTTTGCGCCAGTTCGCCCTTCTTTACAACCACTGGCTTCGTTTTTCGATGCTTGCACGCATATTCATTTGCATAAATCCATGTTTTAGATTGTTGGCCTATCTCACGGCAAAGCCGCCATGCAGCCAAATCTTTGAGCCGGTCTTCCCATTCACCAGTTTTGCCGCGCTTGTTCGAGTAATGGCGCTTCAATTGTTTTTTGTTTTCCGGCGATGCCAGCCATTTCTTGAATTGCTTGGTGAGATCGCCTTTGCGTGCGGACAAATCCACTTCAAACAAGCACCAGTGACTTGAAGTGTGCCATTGTCGCACAATTTTCTTCGGTCGAAATAGTTTGCCAACTTTTGAAATCCGCTCGTTGCGAGGCTTCCGCAGAGCGTCACTTTTCGGCAGCTTTAACCACTCCACAAACCGTTGCAATAGTAGCTTCGGGCTTTCGGAATAATCTACCGCGAACAGGCAATGATACACCGAACCGAATTTTTGTGTCATTGCTTCAGTAACCTTGACTGGCTCTTGTGGTTCACCTGGGAGCACGTTCTTCACTACCGGCTTGGTTTGCGCGGCAAGTTCGTTGAACTCTGGAAACTCCTCTTTCGGATAATGCAGGTAATGCAGTATTTGCATCCTTAACGGTGGAATTTTTCGCGTCTCATGGAGAAATAAAATTTGTTTCCTCTCTACCTCGCTCAATGCGTTCCAATC
>Ga0302320_10019918_pt1 | contig 13431 bp, 5 predicted proteins | sample Bog_T0_3_FD_202130 | JGI IMG/M metagenome (GOLD analysis project Ga0302320, IMG submission 202130) | Peat permafrost microbial communities from Stordalen Mire near Abisko, Sweden - Bog_T0_3 | ecosystem: Environmental > Terrestrial > Soil > Wetlands > Peat | place: Sweden: Abisko, Stordalen Mire...
CTGGGCATCGTGGGCGGCAGGCAACAAGACGGCTGGCTGGAAAAGCGCCTCTTGACGGTTGTCAACGCTATTCCACCTACCGGCGGCCCGCCGGCGAGCGAGCCGGGCGGGCCTTCTGCGCGTACGGAGCCGCCCCGCGCCGCGGGCAACACGGGTGACAAGCCACAAACGGAAACTCCGCCCGACAGCCGCTCGGTCGAAATTGCCCGGGTCGCTTTGCAGGAGGAGAACCGGCTGCTGGAAAGCCTCATGCAGATCGGTGCCGGGCGTCAATACGTCATTCCGCAAATCCGGCCGATGGGAAAAGGCACGGTCGCCGGCAGGATCTGCATGATCGGCCGGGGCGAACTGCCCGTCGCCCGCAATACCGCGGAACGCGTGGGAGAGGGGACCGTCCTGGAGAGCATCCGGCCCGCGCTTCCCGGCGCGGATATCAATCTGATGAAGGGGTCGATGGGCATGATGCTCAATCTCAATCAAGGCACCTTCGACATGAACACGGCCGCCTATTCCGCGGGCGCATTGTGGAAAAAGATCCCCTTGCTCATCGGCGGCCAAGGACTCGACGGCAGTCTTGGCGTGGCGTTCGTTCGCGATGTCCGCCTGGGCGGTCTCTATGAGAACGATGGCAACCTGATGTTCGACTACATCGACGTTTCCGACGGCCGCGCGGCACTTTGCCCTGCCGGCACGCCCGGAAGCGTCCATCGCTTGATCGGAGAGATCACCATTGGGAATTGGACGTTCTTCGGCGAGAAGGACGTTGCTCGCCCGTTGACATTCGTCCTGACCAAGGAGGGCTACGTTTACCTCCGCGGGAAAGGGAAGGTGAGGCTTCCCAATGGTACGACGGTCCAACTTGGAGAAAAGCCTGTTGAACCGCCTGCGAAGGCCGACAATGCCCATGCCTCCGCGGGCCCTGCGACAAGCAGCGGTGACGGTGCGAAAGGGATCTTGGTAAAACCCCGAGACCCGGAAACGGCCGCGGCTCCCACGCCCGGGCCGGCGTTTGGCGGTGCCGGACCGGCACTCAGGCCGCCAGCGCCGCCGGCGGCAGGTCCACTGCCGGTCGCGTCGGGCGCAGCGCCCGTGCCGATGGCGCCGCGCCAGGTCGAGCAGAAAAACCCGGCGGATGACGACAAGAACGCCGCCAACCGTCACGAACCAGCGGGACCGGATTCGCCGGCCAAGGCGGCGGCTAAGGGCGAAGACGTGCGGAGCGAAAAGCGGTTGTCGTCGCTCTTGCCGTGGGTTCTGAGCCTTGGCGGCGGTTGCGTGGTAATTGTCGGCGTCGTCTATACCGTTCGCCGGGCGCGGCGCCGGCGGCAAACACCGGTCGTATCCACGGCTCCGGCCAGGCAATCGCCAACCATTGTGTCCAGGCCACCCCAGCCGTCGCCGCCGCGACAAGCGGCGCCAGCACGGATATCGCCCGTTGATCATGGCCTCATCGATCTATCCGACACTGCGGACGAGGCGGTTATCGTGACTCAGCGCAAACCAGCGGCGGCGAAGCCCGTGTTTGGCGGGAACGCGGAACTGCGCGGCTATGTGATGCACGCGTCAGGCATCAGCCGCCTGGGATTGAACATCACGTGCTTCATCGGGGTGTTTATCTTCGGCTGGCTCCTGGCCATGGTGTTCGATCTCTTGGGCAAGGGCAAAAAGGGTTGGATGTATGTCGTGCCGATCATCATCCTGGCGATCATGGCGAAACAAGGCGAGCCGGGCCTCGCTATCCTGCCCTTGGTTATCTATATGGTGGGCTGGATTCATGCGAACCTGGTGCTCTCGCATTACCGGCGTCTTGCTCGCCAAAGGATCGCCACGATAGACGACCAGGAGACGGTGCCGACCGAGGACTTATTGGAAGAGGGATTGCTCTTCAGCAAGGTGTTGAGCGACAAGCAGTCCGCTCGGCAGGCGCTCATCGCCGCGCTGTCCAGGCCAGACGGCGGCAGTGCCGATCTGTTCAACCGTGCCGGAGTGGCGATACTGGCCGCCCGACAGCCAGCGGACGCGATCAAATTCTTTGACCGGGCGTTATCGTTATCCACCAATTCGGCGGAGGCGGAACAAATCAAGAAGAATCGCGCCGTAGCGGTGAAGAAGGCTAATAAATAGCATTTTGCCGCAATCTTCCATCTGGTAGTGGTGTCGAAATGGCCGTGTGGGCGGCATTTCTGGCGAAATTTCGGCGAGTTACGCGCAAAATTAGTTGACGGGGCAAGATTTGCTGCCCATAATAGAACTGACTGGTCAGTCCGCTCCACGGATTGGCGTCATCCCTCCCCTTTAGCCTTCCCCAGAGAAACTCGCTCGTGACAACCACTGCTTCCAAGAAAGAATGTTCGCCCGCTCGCGAGGCAACGCTCTGTCGTCGTCGGGCGGAGATCCTGGACAAGGCGATTCAGTTGTTCGCTGCGCGGTGCTATGCCGGCACGGACACGCAGTCGCTGGCCGACGAGCTTCAAGTCGGCAAGGGCACGCTCTATCGTTACTTCGAAAACAAGGAAGAGCTGTTTCTGGCGGCGGTGGGACATATCCTTTGCCAGTTGAACGAGCGACTCGATGCGGCCTCGGCGGCGGTTGCCGATCCCCTGAAAAAGTGCCGTGCGGGCATGCTGGCCTATTTGACCTTCTTTGCCGAGCATCCGGACTACGTCGAGTTGTTGATCCAGGAGCGGGCCTTGTTCAAGGACCGGGGAACGCCGACCTATTTTCAATACCGCGAGCGGAACGAGGTGCGGTGGCGCGAGTTGTATCGCGGCCTGATGGCCGACGGCCGTGTCCGCACCATGCCCCCGGAACGGATCACCAACGTCGTGCGCGATCTGATGTACGGCACGATGTGCGCGAACTATTTTGCCCACCGCGACCGCAGTCCGGCCGAACAGGTGGAGGCCATTCTCGACGTCGTGTGGAAGGGCATCTTGAGCGACGGCGAACGTGTGAAGCAGTCAACAGTGAGCAATGAGCAGTGAGCAACTCATAGCTCAAAGCTCATAGCTCTGTTCAGAACAATCGGATTCAAACCATGCGACACGAAAAATACACCAAGACGACCGGCACGAAACCGCGGGTGAAACTTGCATTGGCGGCGATGTTGCTTTTTGCCGGTGCGGTTGCCGGCTGCAATCGCCAGGCACAGCAAAAGCAGCCCGACCCGCCGCAAGTGATCGTTGCCAAGCCCGAACGTGATGCGGTCACCGACTACGAGGAATTCACGGGCCATACCGAGGCGGTCAATTCCGTGACGGTGCGGGCGATGGTGACCGGCCGGTTGGAAACGGTCTGCTTCGTGGAAGGCGCACCAGTGGCAGAGGGCGACAAACTGTTCCTGATCGACGACAAGGTCTTCCAGGCCCAGTACGAACAGAGCGTGGCCAATCTGGCCCTGGCCAGGGCGCATTTGAGGCGGTTGGAAGCCGATTTGCGCCGCGCCAAGGCTTTGCTGCCCACGAAAGCCATCAGCCAGGAGGATTACGACAAGACGGCCGGCGACCGCGACGAGGCGGCCGCTACGGTGGACGTCGCCCTGGCCGCCAGGAATTCGGCCGAGGAGAACCTCAAGTACACGACCGTCCGAGCGAAGGTCGCCGGCCGCGTCAGCCGGCAAATGGTCGATCCGGGCAACATGGTCCGGGCCAATGACACGGCGCTGACGACAATCGTCTCGACCAACAGGATGTACATCTACTTCGACGTCGACGAGCGAACGGCGATCCGCATCCGCAGGCTGATCGACCAGGGCAAGTTCGCCTCGACCGACCAGAGCAAGACCGCCGCGACGGATAAGGACAAGACCGGCTTGGCGGACCAGGGCAAGATTACCGTCAACTACGGGTTGGCTGACGAGGACGGCTTTCCGAAGAACAACACGGCCGACGTCAATTTCGTCGACAACCAAATCGATGGGCCCACCGGCACGTGGCGCCTGCGGGCGGTGATCGAAAAGCCCGACCCGTGGTTGTTGCCCAACATGTTCCTGCGCGTGCGCGTGCCCATCGGCAAACCCTATGACGCCCTGCTCGTTCCCGAGCGGGCCTTGGGGTCCGACCAAGGGCAGAAGTTCCTGTATGTCGTCGACGACGAGAACAAGGCCGTGTACACGCAGGTGACCTGCGGGCCGCTGCGCGGCGACAAGCGGGCGATCATCAGCGGACTGAAATCCACGGACCGGTTCGTGGTCACCGGCTTGCAGCGGGTCAAGGCGGGCGATGCGGTCGATCCGCAAGAGGAAAAGGCGAAGGAACAAGAGAGCAAGGACGCGGACGCGCCGCCAGCCGCGCCGGCGGCAACGGCGCAAGTGAAGACGGTTTCCCGGCAGGAGGTGCGGTAAGTGTTCAGTTTTCAGTGTTCAGTGAAAGCAAGTATCTTACTGAAAACTGAACACTGAAAACTGAAAACTGTTGCCATGTTCTCACGTTTCTTTATCGACCGGCCGATCTTTGCGACGGTGCTATCGATCGTGATTGCGCTGGCGGGGGTGCTGGCGATCTTCAATCTGCCGCTGGCGCAATATCCGTCCGTCACGCCGCCCACGATCCAGGTGATGTGTACCTATCCCGGGGCCAGCGCGCAGGTGGTGGCGGAGACGGTGGCCGCGCCCATTGAGCAGCAGATCAACGGCGTCGAGCGGATGCTCTACATGGAATCGGCGTCGGCCAACGACGGCTCCTACAATCTCTCCGTGACCTTCGAGCAGGGGATGGACCTGAACCTGGCCCAGGTGCTGGTGCAGAACCGCGTGAACCTGGCCTTGCCCATGCTCCCGGACGTGATCAAGCAGGCCGGCGTGACCACGCGGAAGCGGGTGCCCGACATCCTCCTGTGCGTCAACGTCGTCTCGCCCCACGGCCGCTACGACCAGCTTTACCTGAGCAACTACGCGCTGATGTACATCCGCGACGAATTGCTGCGCGTGCCGGGAATCAGCGACATCTTCATTGCCGGGCAGCGCGATTACAGCATGCGGATCTGGGTCGATCCGGACAAGCTGGCCGCGCGGAACCTCACGGCCGACGACGTGGTGGCCGCGGTGCGGGAGCAGAACGCGGAGGTGGCCTGCGGCCAGATCGGCGAACAGCCCGTGCCGCGGGGGCAGGAAATACAGGTCCCCTTGACGACTCTCGGCCGGCTGGAGAACCCGGCGCAGTTCGCCGACATCATCCTACGCGCTACGCCCGACGGCCGCGTCATTCGCATCCGCGACGTGGGCCGTGTGGTCCTGGGGGCCAAGAACGAAGACCTGAGTTGCCGCTGCAACAACATGGGGTCGGCGGGCCTGATCATCTTCCAGTTGCCCGACGCCAACGCCCTGGAGGTGGGCGACGCCATCAAGGCGAAAATGGAGGAACTGAAGAAGAACTTTCCCGACGATTTGGAGTACGTGATCCGTTACGATACCACGCCCTATACGCGGCAGTGCATCGACGAGGTGGTCAAGGCCCTCCGCGACGCGATCATCCTGGTGGCCCTGGTGGTGCTCTTGTTCCTGCAGAACTGGCGCTCGGCGATCATTCCCCTGATCGCCGTGCCGGTGGCCATCATCGGCACTTTCGCCGTGATGCTGGTCATGGGTTTCAGCCTCAACAACCTGACGCTCTTCGGCCTGGTGCTGGCGATCGGCATCGTGGTGGACGATGCGATTGTGGTGGTCGAGGCGGTGGAGCACCACATCGAGAACGGGATGTTGCCGCGGGACGCCACGCTCAAGGCCATGAGCCAGGTCTCGGGGCCGGTGGTGGCCGTGGGCCTGGTCTTGAGCGCGGTCTTCGTGCCGTGCGCCTTCATCAGCGGGATCACGGGCCAGTTCTTCCGGCAGTTCGCGTTGACGATTGCCGCCTCGACGGTCATTTCGGCCTTCAATTCGTTGACACTCAGCCCGGCCCTGGCGGCCTTGTTTCTGCGGCCCCGTAACCGCGAGACGCACGAGCCGCTGCCGCGATTCACCTTCTGGCTGCTGATCCCCTTGGCGGTGGCCTTCTGGGGCCGCCAAGGCTTCCAGGCGTGGCTTGCGTCCCATTTGAGCACGGACCTGCCACACCGGGCCGAGGTGCTGACCGTTGCGGCGTGGCTGTTGCCGTTCGCGGTCGCGGTGCTCGGCTGGATCGTCGCCCGGCCCGCGATTAGGTTCCTGAAATTGCTCTTCGGCATGTTCAATCACGGCTTCGGCGTGGCGACCAACTGGTACCTGCGCGGCGTGGGAATGTTGCTCCGCGCCAGCGCGCTGGTGCTGGTGGTCTACTGCGGATTGCTGGGCCTGACCTACTGGGGCTACGTGAGCACGCCCAAAGGCTTCGTGCCCACGCAGGACATGGGATATCTGATGGTGGCGTTCCAACTGCCGGATGCCGCGTCCGTCGAGCGGACGGTGGCGCTTACCAATCGGGTGGAGGGCATTTGCAAGACCGTTCCGGGCGTCAACAACCCCGTGGCCTACAACGGCCAGTCGTTTCTGCTGAACGTCAACGGATCGAACTTCAGCACGATGTTCGTGAATCTCGATGATTTCGAGCGGCGGCAGACGCCCGACTTGTATGCCGACGCGATCGCCGACAATTTGCGGGAAAAGCTCATCCGCGAACTGCCCGAGGCCATGGTCTTCGTCGTCGGGGCGCCGCCCATCCGCGGCATCGGCCGCACGGGCGGGTTCAAGTTCGTGGTGGAAGACCGGGGCGACGTCGGGTTGAACGTGCTGCAGCAAGAGACCACGAAGCTCGTGAAAAAGGGCAACGAACTTCTGGGATCCGACGGCCGTCCGCAATTGATGAATTTGTCGAGCGTGTTCCGCGCCAACGCGCCGCAAATTTACGTCGATGTCAACCGTAAGCAGTGCATGACGATGGGCGTGCCGCTGGGCAACCTCTTCGACACATTGCAAATCTACCTGGGATCGCTCTACGTCAACGATTTCAACCTCTATGGCCGCACCTGGCAGGTGATCGTGCAGGCCGATGCGCCTTTCCGCACGACAAAGGAAGCGGTGAGCCAACTGAAGGTCCGCAACAGCACCGGCGGCATGGTGGCCCTGGGAACCGTGGCCGCGACCAACGACGTCAACGGCCCCTTGCTCATCAGCCGCTACAACACCCATGCGGCGGCCTCCATCAACGGCAGCACTGCACGGGGAATCAGTTCCCGGCAGGGTATCGAACTGATGGCCAAGCTGGCCGAGAAGGAATTGCCCAAAGGCATGACCTACGAGTGGACCGAGATGGCGTTCTTCGAAGTGCAGGCGGGCAACACGGCCATGGCTATCTTCGCCGTGTCGGTATTGATGGTCTTCCTCGTGCTGGCCGCGCAATACGAGAGCTGGTCGCTCCCCCTGGCGGTGATCCTGGTGGTGCCCATGTGCCTCTTTAGTGCGATCGTCGGCGTGTCGGCGGTGCCCATGCTGTTGCCCAAGTCGATGTCCGGGGGCGGACCGGCAGACATCAACATCTTCACGCAGATCGGCTTTGTGGTGCTGGTAGGACTGGCCAGCAAGAATGCGATTTTGATTGTGGAGTTCGCCAAGCACCAGCGAGAGGAAGGCGCGCCGCGGCATGAGGCAACCCTGGCGGCCTGCAAGCTCCGCTTGCGGCCCATCGTGATGACCTCGGCGGCCTTCATCCTGGGCGCCCTGCCCTTGCTGATCGCCCACGGCGCCGGCGCCGAGATGCGGCGGACGCTGGGCACGGCCGTCTTCAGCGGCATGTTGGGGGTGACGCTCTTCGGCGTCTTCCTCACGCCCGTGTTCTTCAATGTCGTCGACGCGTCCGGCCAGGGTCGCTTCTTCCACTCGCGCTTCTGGCAGTGGTTTCGCTTCCTGACGCTCGGCATATTTGCGTTTGGCTTCCTGAGACTAGGCTTCCGATACCTCCTTGACTTGCCGCGGCGCAAACAATCGCCGGCCGCCGAAAGAGAAAGCGTGGAGCGTGGGCCGTGAGGCGTGGACCGTAGTACGCCCAACGGTCCACGCCCCACGCCTCACGAAACTGAAAACTGAACACTGAACACTGAACACTGTTAGCATGTTCTCCCAATTTTTCATCCACCGCCCCATCTTCGCTTCGGTGATGTCGATCATCATCACGCTCGCCGGGGGCATTGCGGTGTGGCTCCTGCCCATCGCGCAATACCCGGACATCACGCCGCCCACGGTCGAGGTCTCGGCCAGCTTTCCCGGCGCTGACGCGAAGGTCGTGGCCGACACCGTGGCCGCGCCCATCGAACAGCAGGTCAACGGCGTCGAGGGCATGATGTACATGTCGTCGCAATGCACCAACGACGGCACCTACACCCTGACCGTCACCTTCAAGCTGGGCGTGGACCTGAACATGGCCCAAGTGCTGGTGCAAAACCGCGTGGCCATGGCGCTGCCCACACTTCCCGACCTCGTCAATCGCAAGGGGGTGACGGTCAAGAAAAAGTCGCCCAGCGTATTGATGATCGTGAACCTCTTCTCGCCCGACGGCAGCCACGACAATCTCTACCTGAGCAACTACGCCACGATCCAAATCCGCGACGAACTGTCGCGGTTGGCGGGTGTGGGCGACGTGACCTACCTCGGCCAGCGCGACTACAGCATGCGGGTCTGGCTCGATCCGCAGAAAATGGCCGCCCGCGGATTGTCCGCCAGCGACGTGGTGACCACCATCCAGCAGCAGAACGCGCAGGTGGCCGCCGGGCAGATCGGGCAGCCGCCGGTGCCCCAGGGGCAGGAATTCCAGTACACCATGACCACGCTGGGACGATTGGTCGATCCCGAGCAGTTCGCCGACATGGTCCTCAAGTACGATGATCAGGGCCGGCTGGTCCGCTTGCGCGACGTGGCCCGCATCGAACTCGGCGCCCAGGCATACGACCAGACCTGCACGCTCAACGGCCAACCCTCGGTGGCGCTCTCGGTCTACCAGTTGCCCGGTTCCAACGCCCTGAAGACCGCCGGGCTGGTCCGCGCCAAGATGGAGGAGCTCAAGACGCACTTCACCCAAGGCGTGGACTACAAGATCGTTTACGACACGACGCCCTTCATCAACGAATCGATCAACGAGGTCTTCGTCACGCTGCGCGACGCGGTGCTGCTGGTGGCCTTCGTGGTGCTTTTGTTCCTGCAGAACTGGCGCTCGGCGATCATCCCCTTGATCGCCGTGCCGGTGGCGGTGATCGGCACCTTCGCGGTGATGGCGGTGATGGGTTTCAGCCTGAACAACCTCACGCTTTTCGGCCTGGTGCTGGCGATCGGCATCGTGGTGGACGACGCGATCGTGGTGGTCGAGGCGGTGCAGCGGCAGATCGACGACGGCCTGCCCCCGCGACAGGCGGCGATTAAAGCCATGAGCCTGGTCTCCGGCCCGGTGATCGCGGTGGGCCTGGTCTTGAGCGCGGTTTTCGTGCCCTGCGCGTTCATCACGGGCATTACGGGGCAGTTCTTCCGGCAATTCGCCCTGACGATTGCCGTGTCCACGGTGATCTCGGCCTTCAACTCGCTGACGCTCAGCCCGGCGCTGGCGGCGATCCTGCTGCGGCGCAGGGCGGAGGATGAAGACGAGGAGGTCCTGCCCCCGGTGGTCTTTCCTGTGATGGGCGGTTGGCTCGGCTACGAGTTCCTGGCCCCGTGGTGCTCCCGCGTGCTCGCCGAGCGGCTGACCGACGACGTGAAGCTGTCCGGCCCGCTTGGCAAGACGGCCCACACGCTCGCGGAACGATTGTCCTCGATGCCGTCCTGGGCCATGCCGCTGGGCATTGCGCTGGCCGCGGCGCTGGTGGCATGGATCTTCCGCCGGCCGCTGAACCACACGCTCGCCTGGCTTTTCCGGCGTTTCAACGTCGGTTTCGACCACTCCACCAACGTCTACGCCCGTTGGGTAGGCGGCCTGCTCCGCGTCAGCGCGGTGGTGCTGGTGGTCTATGGCGGCCTCCTGGGATTGACGTGGTGGGGATTCACGAAGGCCCCCGCGGGCTTTATCCCCTCTCAGGACAAGGGTTATTTGCTGGTGAACGTGCAGTTGCCCGATGCCGCCTCCGTGGAGCGGACCGAGCAGGTGATGCATCGTATCGAAGCGTTGGCCCACAAGATTCCCGGCGTGAAGGACACCGTGGCCATCGCCGGACAGTCGATGCTGCTGGGCGCCAATGCCCCCAACTTCGGCGCCATGTACGTGATGTTGGACGACTTCCACCACCGCGTTCCCAAGGGCCAGTCGGGCGAGACCATCGCCGCCCGCTTGCAGAACGATTTGCAGCAGGAGATCAAGGAGGGAGAGATACACGTGCTGGGCGCGCCGCCGATCGACGGCCTGGGCACCACGGGCGGTTTCAAGGTCATCGTCGAGGACCGCGGCGACAACGGCCTGCCGGCCTTGCAGCACGTGGGCGAGAAAATCGTCGAGGATGCCCGGCGCATGCCCGCGCTCGCCGGGTTGGTCAGCAGCTTCCGTGCCGACGCGCCCTGGCTGTCGCTCGACGTCGACCGCAGCCAGGCGAAGGTCAAGGGCGTGTCGATGGGCGAGGTCCTGTCGGCGCTGCAAGTCTATCTGGGTTCGCTCTATGTCAACGACTTCAACCGCAGCGGCCGCACCTGGCAGGTCAACGTGCAGGCCGACTCCGCCTACCGCAAGCAGTTGGACGACATCAAGCAACTGAAGGTCCGCAACGACAGCGCCGGCATGGTGCCCCTAGCCACGGTCGCCAAGCTGCGTTGGACCAGCGGCCCGGTGATGATCCAGCGCTACAACATGTACGCGGCGATACCGGTCAACGGCATGCCGGCCCCGGGCGTCAGTTCGGGCGAGGCTATCCGCCAGATGGAAGAGGCGACCCAGCGGCAGCTCGGACAGGTCCACGCCATGAACTACGACTGGACCGAACTGGCCAAGCTGCAACTCGAAACGGGCAACACGGCCATGTACGTCTTCGTGCTGGCCGTGGTGCTGGTGTTCCTGGTGCTGGCCGCCCAGTACGAAAGCTGGTCGCTGCCCCTGGCGGTGATCCTCGTGGTGCCCATGTGCCTGCTGTGTTCGATCGCGGGCGTGATCCTGGCGCATCTGGACGTGAACATTTTCACGCAGATCGGTTTCGTGGTGCTGGTGGGGCTGGCCTGCAAGAACGCGATTCTGATCGTCGAGTACGCCAAGCGGCAGTCGGAAGAGGGCAAGCCCCGGCACGAGGCCACCACGGAGGCCTGCAAGCTCCGTTTGCGGCCCATCATGATGACCTCGCTGGCCTTCATCCTCGGTGTCGTACCGCTGGTAATTTCCACCGGGGCCGGGGCCGAAATGCGCCGCACGCTGGGCACGGCCGTCTTCGCCGGCATGCTGGGCGTGACGCTCTTCGGCATTTTTCTCACGCCGGTGTTCTACAACGTCATCCAGTGGTACAGCGAGTACTACGCCGCTCGCACGGCCGTCGCCGAAGATCTGCCGCCGGAAGGCGAACTGGCGGGATGATTTGGAATGCGGCGACGTGAGAGGGCCGCTTCGGCCGCCGTTTTCGTTCTTGAAGGCACGTTAGGACCGCGTCGGCAGACAGGTTTTCCACTTTCGCGAGCGCGCCGCGGGCCGCGTGGGCGCGATGCAACTGCCGGCAACGGCGGCAGTTGCGCGCTGAGGAGGCAGCGGCCGCTTGACGGAATGTGTCCAGACGTTCTAGTGATAGTGCGTACACTATCACCGGCCTGCCGCGCTCTCCGTCATGCCACGCTCGCCCATCGAGCCGCTGCGTCTCTACCGCCCGCGCGATCCGCGGGCCTCCGACCTGTGGCGGCTGGTCGACCGGCACTTCGCCGCCTTCCAGCAGGTCTATGACGAGCGCTTCCAGGGCAAGTACGGTTTCTGGCGGCCGCTCGTCGAGCGCTCCGTGGCCGCGTTTCTGAAGTGCGGCGATCTGCACGAGGGTTTTGCGCGTGTCCGCTGCGGGGAGTGCGGCCACGGGATGTTCGTGGCCTTCTCCTGCAAGCAGCGCTGCGCTTGCCCTTCGTGCCACCAGAAGCGCGCCTTGCTGACCGCGTTGCATGTGGCCGAAGAGGTGGCCGTCGCCGTCCCGCACCGGCAGGTCGTGTTTACCATCCCCAAGCGTCTGCGCGTGCATGCGCGTTTCGACCGCAGCCTGCTGGGCAAGCTCTCCTCCTGCGCCTGGACGTGCATCCAGGCGGAAGTCGGTCGCCTGCTTGGTCGGGACGACGTGCTGCCGGGCATGGTGGCCGCCATCCAGACCCACGGCGAACTCCTGCACTGGCACCCCCACATCCACACGCTGGTCACCTGCGGCGGCTTCACTCCCGCGGGCGAGTTCTTGTCGCTGCCAGAGTTCGACATGGAGCGCCTGCACGCGGCCTGGCGCGAGGCGGTCTTCGCCCTCTATCTGGCCGTGGGGAAGATCGAGCCGGAGGTCGTCCAGAACATGCGCTCTTGGCCGCACAGTGGTTTCCACGTCGACCAGTCGGTGCATTTGGCGGCCGATGACCGCGCGGGCGTCGAGCGCGTCATGCAATACATGGTCCGCTGCCCGTTCAGCCTCGCGCGGCTGATCAAGGTGACGAAGACCGGGGAGGTGATCTACAAGGCGGAAAGGGACGCCTGCCGCGCCTTCCCCGACCCGCAACGCGGGTTGCTCCAGTCCGGCACGAAGCGGAACTATCAGATTCTCGCGCCGCTGGATTTCCTGGCCGAGTTCACGCAGCACATTCCCGCCAAGGGCGCGCACTTGGTCCGCTATTACGGCTGGTACTCCAACAAGGCCCGCGGCCTCCGCGCCAAAGCGGGGGACTGTCCCAATTTTCGCGCCGACGAAACGCAAACCGCCGAGGCAATCGCTGCCGCCGCGAAAATGGGACTGTCCCCTTCCGAGTCGCCCTCCCCATCGGCCCCCGCGGAAAGCAGCGCTTCCCGTGCTAACCAGACTTGGGCCATGCTCATCAAGCGGGTCTATGAAGTCGATCCGCTGTGCTGCCCCAAGTGCGGCGGCACGATGAAGGTCATCGCGTTTATCGAACCGCCGCAGGGCGAAGTGATCGAGAAGATCCTGCAGCACTGCGGGCTGTGGCAGCCGCCACGGCCGCCGCCTGGGGGCAACGTCGTGGTCCGCGTCCTCGATGACGACGTAGACCGGGCGCGCGAACTGGCGTTTGTCGCCGAGGCCGGCTGGGACTGTCAGCCGTCATCGGACGACGTGCCTTGGGAAGTGACCTGCGACGCCTCCGGCGACACCTTCGACGCCAGCTTTTGAATCGTGCCGACGGCGGCAAGCGCCAGCGGTCTGCGCTCACTGCGGAATTTGCCACCTCATGCCCGCGGGCGACCCCCTATTTGCGTGCAGGACGCAGCGAGACATCGGCAAGGTTTCCGCAAGAATCCGGCAGAAAAGGCTTGGCAAGTGGGGCTTGGGGGATTGGGCGGCTAGCCGCCCAATCCCCCAAGCCCCACTTGCTTCACACCATTACCGGGG
>Ga0302320_10019919_pt1 | contig 13431 bp, 14 predicted proteins | sample Bog_T0_3_FD_202130 | JGI IMG/M metagenome (GOLD analysis project Ga0302320, IMG submission 202130) | Peat permafrost microbial communities from Stordalen Mire near Abisko, Sweden - Bog_T0_3 | ecosystem: Environmental > Terrestrial > Soil > Wetlands > Peat | place: Sweden: Abisko, Stordalen Mire...
ATCCGCGAATTGGAGAAGTCGCAAATCCTGCACAGAGAATTAAACCTTTCAGTTTTGGCGGATTGGTGGCAGCGTATTGAATGGCCAAGGGAGTCGAATAGGACTCGGCAAGCAGAACAAAGTCCTCGGATGTGGGAGAAACCCATTCGACCATTGTCCGAAGCTGGTCGTATGAAGGGCTTGCACCCGTCGGGTAGTAAGGCGCTTCGATATGCTTTGGCTCCGGCATCAACTGCATGAATTCGGAGAATAATTCCCCGGTTCCATGCAATCCCGGCAGCAAGACGAGTCTCTTGATCATTTCTGCAAAGTCTACGAACCCAGATCAAATGGAGCGGCGAGAATTCTGACGCCCATCAGGGAACGCTTTGCGCTCATCCTCTTCGTCATCCATTTCTTGGATTGCTTTCTTCACCATCTCCGTTGTGAGGACGGGGTTCCCCTTACCCGCTGGGCGCATTAGCACCCCATTGGGACCGCGAACAAGGCCACCATGAAGTGGCTTCGACTGGCTGCGCGCTTCCTGAGCCTCGCGCACGCATTCGCTCAGCGCTGCGCCGAGGGTAATGCCCCGACCGCGAGCGCGAAGCATCGCCAGCTCGTAGGCTTCGTCGTCGAGTGTCACGGTAGTTTTCATAGACCAAGTGTGCATTAGTTTATCGCTTGATGCGATATGGCATCTTGATGCAGAATTGCCCGATTGCATTACCGCAAATCGATGAGCCGGATCGTCTCCATGAACACATCGCCGTCGATGGTCAGGCTGGAGGCGCTGATCTTATCCATGGTGTCCTGAGCGGTGTGGTGATAGCTGTTATTGGGGCCGTAGTCCAGGTCGATGACATCGATGGAAGGAACACCCCGCGCGACGAACGGAAGATGATCGTCTTCGACGGCTTCGTCGCGCTGGAAGAAGTAACGCTCGTCGTGGAACTTCCTCGCTGCCTGGCGAACGAGAGACACCAGCCAGTCAGTCGACTTGGTTTCGCGCTGGATGTCGAGGTCTTTGTCGCCAATCATGTCGGCCAGGATGAAGGCCTTAATTTTGCCGAGGGTGCCGTCGCGTCCCCATTTTGCGGCAAGATGGCGGCTGCCGTAGGTGGAGTCGGAGGCGGACCAGCTTTGAATGGCCTCTTCGCCGTCGAAGAAGACTAGCCAGACGGAGTAGCCGTCGAGTGTTTTGCCGCATAGCTGATCTGCGATAGCCATTAGCAACCCTGTCGTGGATGCGCCATCGTTGGCGCCGACAAAGTTGATGTTTTTGAGCCAGTAGTTGGTCTCGTAGTGAGTGGCCAAGACGATTGCGCCATCTTTCTTGCCCGGAAAGCGGACGATGAAATTGCGCATGGCGACCGGGCCAATGGGCGTATCGGCGGTGAAGGTGTCCTCTTCAACTTGGTCGTGCTGAAAGTGTGCGCGGAGAAACTGCTCGGCCTTCAGGTGGCCGGGGCTGGTGGGCCAGCGCGGGCCGATGGAGGCAAATTCACGGGCGTAGTCGAGGGCCTTGGCGCCATTGAAGTGAGCCTGGGCTGGAAGGGCAAGCGGCGCGGCAATCAGCAGTGCGGTCGCAATCGTCTTGAACCAGGCAGGATTTTTGAACCACGAAGTGAGCCTCATTTTGCGGCCGCCTTGGCTGCCTTGGCCTTGCGGTGATCCGGGTGCGCCCACCATGCGACGCCGATGCCAAGAATATAAAGCGCAAGCAAAGGCGCTGCGTAGATGCACATGCTCACCGGATCTGGCATGGGGCATATTACGCCGGCGACGATGAAAATGGCCAGGATCGCGTAGCGAATATTTCTCCACAGAAAACGTGGGCTGACGATGCCGAAGTAGGCGAGGAAGAAGATCATGACCGGCAGCTCAAAGCTGATGCCGAGGCCGAGAATGATCGACAGGAAAAAGCTGGTGTATTCTTCGATGCTGATGACGGCGGTAAATTTCTTGCCAAAGACATCGAGCATGATGTGAACTGCTGCCGGCAAGACCCAGAAGTAGCCGAAATATGCACCCGTTAAAAACAGTCCCACCGTCGCTGCCATGAATGGGATGACGAAGCGCCGTTCCTTCTGGTAGAGCCCCGGCGCGATGAACAGCCAGACCTGGTAAAGAATGAAGGGTGAGGCCAGGATGGCTCCGCCGACCAGCGACACGTGGATCGCCATATTCATCCCGTCCATGGGATGAATCATGTTCAGCGACTTGCCATCATGATTCAGCGGCGCCTGAATGAAATCGACCAGGCGGTCGCGAAAGATCCAGGCAATTGCGAACCCGGCAATGAGATAGAGAAAGGAGTGGACGATGCGGCGGCGCAGCTCTTCCAGATGCTCCATCAGGCTCATGCCTGGGAGTTCGGCTCGCTCTGTCACCGCCGCCCGTGCCTTGCCGATTGCGTCCGCGGCATCAACCATGGGTGGCCTGCTCCGACTTCGATTCCTGGGGTTCTGATTCCTGAGGTGTGTGCTCCGGTGGAAGTGCCGGGTCCGCGGAATTCTGTTCTTTTGCTGCCTTGGCCAGCGTCGTCAGGCTGTGGGGGCGCGCGGCGAATACCTGTTCTCCGGTGGAGGGGGGCAGAATCCTCGGGGTCGTTTCTTCCCCGGTAGGCAAATCTTGGATTGGCGCTTCAACTGTGTCTGCGGCCACTTGAATGACGCCGTCATCCGGACTTGCCGAGTCAGCGGCTGGAAGAACGGATTCAACGGAGTCAGGCGGTACGAGATGGGCGACGGCTTCCGGTGCGGATAGCTTCGGCTGTTCGGGCGCCATAGCGAGCGTCTTGAGCCGCTCTTCTTCCTTCTTTCGCCGGTCAGCATCCTCGGCGGTGCGCAACTCCTCTTCCATCTGGAACTTGAAGTCGTTGGAGGCCTTGCGGAATTCGTACATCAGCTTGCCGATTTGGCGGCCGATTTGGGGCAAGCGGCGTGGCCCAAAGACCACCAGCGCCATCATCATCAGGATCAGCGAGTCAGCCATCCCCAGGTTGGCTGTCTCAATTATTGGCGGGATTCCCATCGTGAGCAATGATACCTTTCCGTGCATGGCAGTCACAAACCGTACGTGCCAGACGGGCAATCAGTTTAGCCAACTCGGCCCCTACCAGCTAAAACCGCCAGAGGGTGGAGGCCAGCTCCCAAGAATCTGCCGCATCAGCACGATCCTGCCGAAGTGGTAGGCATTGTGGGCTCCCAGGCTCTCCAACTGCTCGCGTACCGTCATGGTGCGGACAGGCTGGCCCGGCCTGGATGGGCAGCGAACTTCCACATCCAGGCGGCTTATTTCGAGTGCGGCTGCGGCTGCCTCCTGGTTGGTGGCGAAGAATCTTTCGCGAAGCTGATCCCAATCCTCCGCGGCGACTTTTTCTGGCGTAGGAAAACCGTCTGAAGCGTGGACTGGATAGGGTGTTTCGATCCCGCGAACCCAATCGAGCGTGATCTGTTGCCAGAACGCGATATGCCACAACTCGTCGTAAATGCTCCGCGGAGCGCCTGCAATTGTCCGATGGGCAAGTTCGGCGCTCAGTCCTTCCAGAATCTCCGCGGGCGGCGTATGCGCGCTGTCTCCGATAAGAACCTGTTCCAGTTCCGGCATGTTTCCTCCGCAGAAATGATGGTATAGGACCTGATGACTGAAAACTGACAACTGAGAACTTACCACTGTGTATGACACTTTTTGACCAGTTTCCCACACACTCATTCGTCGTATCCTATTGACTAAGGTGTCTCGCATGAAGACTTTCACTCTTGAAGAAGCGCAATCGCTGCTCCCAGTGCTTGAATCGCTGCTGAAGCGCGCGGTCGAAGGCAAGCAGTCCGCGGAGGAAGCGGAAGCCGGCCTGGCTGATCTGGCGCGCCGGGTATATCTTGCCGGCGGCATGCGGGTGGACGTGGTCAAGGTGGCGAAGCAGCGTGCGGACGTTGAGAGCCACATGCAGCGCGTGCGCGAGAGCATCGCCGAGATCGACTCTATTGGAGTGCAGGTGAAGGATATTGAGGCAGGGCTGCTCGATTTTCCATGCCGCGTGGACGATCAGGTTGTGCTGCTGTGCTGGCGCATGGGCGAGACTTCCATCGATCATTGGCACACCATGGAATCGGGTTTTCAGGGGCGCAAGCCGATCGACGATCGCTTTCGCCGCCGCTCCACTTCCGGCGGCCGGCCTAACTAGACAGAAAACTCTCGCCAATTTCGCGGTGTAAGCGCGTTGGGTGAATCGTATTCATCGGGGTTCGCAGGATTAATGCGAATCGCGAAAGTGTCGTCTTCCTTCGCGTCGTACAATTCCGAGCTTTCGCCCACCAAAATCGCGCCATATTAATGCTGACCCTGTCCGTCGGTGAAGGCAAACGTCACTTCCGCGACCGGCCGCGGAACATCGTACCGATCCACCGCCGGTTCTACGTACTGCTTCACAATGCGCACAGTTGCCTGCACTTCAGGCCACTTGCCGCCGCCGTGCATCTTCGCAATCAGCTCTTTCAACATGATGCGGGCAGTTTACCATTGTGCTGTTCATGTATATCTCCGAGCACGAAGTCCGCGCCGTCCTCACTTATGAAGGGCTGATACCCGCCATACGCCAGGCGCTGATCGACTATTCCGCCGGCCTTGTTGAGCAGCCCGCCCGCATGGTTCTTCGGCCGGTGATAGCCGAGGACTTTCGGAACGGATGGTTCGCTGTCATGCCGGTCATCGCTGGCGACCTGATGGGCGTGAAGACAGTAACCTTCTACCCTGGCAATGCCGAGTTGGGCCTGCATACGCACATGGCGGTTATCGAACTGCTTCGGCGCTCAACAGGCGAGCCGCTGGCGGTGATGGATGGCCGGCTGATCACGGAGATGCGCACCGCTGCCGTCTCCGCGGTCGCTCTTGATGCACTGGCTCCGCCCACGGCAACCAGCCTCGGCATTCTGGGTTCAGGTGTGCAGGCGCGGTCGCATGTTGAGGCATTCCGGCGGCTTCGTCCTGCGCTCAATGAAATTCGAGTCTGGAGCCGCACGGCCGCGAACGCCGAGCTTCTGGCCGCGGAAACTGGCGCGCGCGTCGTAAGCATTCAGGAAGCCGCTTCAGCCGACGTGGTTCTCACGGTGACTTCGTCCACCACGCCGGTGCTTGAAGGCCGGTGGTTGAGCGCCAAGGCACTGGTGTTGGCCGTGGGCGCAACCGGCGCCGGCTTGCGCGAACTGGACGACGAGGTCATGCAGTCGAGCTTTGTGGTGGCCGAATCCCGCTCGTGCGCTGAGCGCGAATCAGGCGACGTTCGACTTTCCGGAGTGAAAGTGCAGGCCGAGATTGGCGAAGTTCTCTCTGGCCGGGTCACACCGCCCATCGGACGACGCATCCTCTTCAAGTCCGTAGGCATGGCTATTGAGGACCTGGTTGGGGCAACACTTGTGTGGCAGGCGCGAACCGGTGAAACCTTCCAGGCAAAATAGGAATCGCGCCATCCGGCTCACTAATTAGATGTATAGCCAGCTGAAACTTTTCTCTGTCCCATCTATAGCTGATTGTCTTTGTTGGACTTACATCAAATCTGCAACCTGTGCATTCGTGACCTCGTCCTATATTCATACGCGGCAAGTATGTCGCCTTCCGGTAAGGAGCACACGGGGACGCCAACCTGCCTGGACGCAAATTCTAACTAAAGGAGAATTCATTCATGAGTCGTGGAATCGCAGTTACCTCTTCGTCAGCAATGTTATCGATGGCCTTACTTCTCTCGACCGCCATCCTTGCACCGAATCATTCCGAGGCCCAGATCGCGCAGGATCAGAGCGCACAGACGGTGCCCGCATACGCTGCATTGGCCGACAACATCGAGAGCAGCAAACTCAAGGCGGGCGATCCAGTTCGCGTCATTCTCAGTAACAAGGTCACGCTGAAGAATGGAACCTTTCTGCCGGCTGGAACGGCGATTGTTGGCGTGGTTTCGACAGACGATCAGCAATTGACGGGAACAACGAAACTCGCGCTGCGCTTTACCAAAGCGGAGATCAAAGGCGGCAAGGAAGTCGCAATCAAGGCGACGATTGTGGGGATTTTCCCGCCCGAGAGCGATGATATTTCCAACCGTCCCATCAAGCCGGGCGATCAGTTCACGAACGGCAGCCTTCCTCAACATCCCAGCAGCGTAGATGAAATTGGCGCTCTGCCGGGTGTTGACCTGCACAGCGCAGTCTCCAGCAGCAACTCGGGCGTGCTGGTTTCGGCTAAGCATGACGTGAAGGTGAAGCGGGGAAGCGAGATTGCGCTCTCCGTGGTTGCACACGATACGGCGCAGGGAGAGTAGTTTAGACCGGCAGCGGCAATCGCCTTTGCAGCTGCCCAATTAGGGCCGCGTGAGGCACAGGGTCCGAAAATCGGATGCTGTGCCTTTCGTGGACTGCATAGAGCTATCCCTTTCCGAGCGAATCTCATTGCCGCGCGTCTCTTTATTTGGGTTCGGGCGAGTCCGTGCCCGCCGGAATCGGGGGACAGACACGACCCGGATGGAAGCGATACCCTTAGAGCTGGAGTAGAGGGCGTGATTGCGTGATTGAAGGAGCGGCAATGAATCGAGGACTTGAGGCACGGCTGTGCAAGATCGCGGCCCCGCTCCGCATGAAGTTTTTCAGCCTTTGCATTCTGGGAATCAGCTGCCTGGCGGTTGTCTCGCTTTCGGGGTGCAAGAATTTCTGGGCAGCACCGGCCGGCAGCACCGATTTCGCCCTTTCCAACGGCGGCCCGATTTCTGTCACTGCAGGCGCCACCACGAGCAACACATCGCTCATCACCGTGACTCCATCGAACTCATTTTCAGGGACCGTGACGCTGTCTTGTGCGGTCACCACCAGCGTTACGAGTCCGGTGAGTCCCGCAACCTGCAGCCTTTCTCCCACTTCGGTTTCCATCAGCGGCACTACTGCGGAGACGTCTACGCTGACCGCAACCACCACATCCACCACGACCTCCGGAGCTTACTCAATCACGGTTACCGGCGCGTCGACCGGTGCTTCGTCTGAGACCACATCGGTTTGCGTTGAGGTGGGGACTTCCACTGGCAGTTGCACTTCCAGCGCGGGTGGTGCCAGCGGCATCTTCTTTGTGCTGAACCAGACTACCAACCAGATTGCTTCCTTAAGCATTACCTCGTCCGGCACACTGACAGGCATCGGCACCACTTCCTTGCCCGCGGCGGGCGCCTCAGCCATTGCTGTAGCGCCCAACGGCAATTTTCTGTATGTCAGCACGGGTTCTGGAATCTTCCTTTACACAATCGCGTCGAACGGAACGCTCACCATTGGAAACGGCGGCCAGGCCATCTCTCTGGATCTGGCCTCTTCGATGCAGGTTGATGCCACCAATTCCTGGCTGGTGGATGCTGTCGCCGGCATCGCCGAGATCAACGCCATTGCGATCAGCCCCACGACGGGCGGCCTCGCGGGCCAGACCGAACAGGTGTTCGCCTTGCCTTCCACGACCCCAATCCAGGTCGCCATCTCACCCAACGACTCAAGCTCTTGCACGAGTTGTTATGTTTTTGTCGCCATGGGATCTGGAGGCACAGAGGTAATTCACTTTAATCCAGCCAGCACTAACCCTTTTACGAGTTCCGTGGGCACAATCAACCCGGTCAGCTCCGAGGGCGGAGATTCCACCGTGGGTGTCGATCCCAGCAACCGGCTGCTTTATGTGGGCGAGACGGCTGCGGTTTCCGGCACTCAAACCGGTGGGCTGCGAGTCTTTACCATCGCCAGCGGTGGAGTGACCCAACTCGCAGGCTCTCCTTATGCCAGCGGTGGAACGGGACCCACATCCATTCTGCCTACCGCGAATGGCAACTTTGTCTACATTGCCAACCAGTCGGTCAGCGGCAGTGCCGACGGAAACATTACGGGCTTCTCGGTTACAGCCAGTGCTTTGACTTCTATCAGCAGCATTGGGGCTGGACCGACTGGACGCCTGGGGCTGGCTGAGGATTCCACTGGCAGCTACCTGCTGGCGACTGACTTTGCGGGGAGCCCCGATCTTCAGGCTTACACGATGAGTAGCGGCACCCTCACGTCCTTGCTCACGGACGCCACTGGGACAGACCCGGTGGGAGCTGTTGGCATTGCCGCACTGCCGTAAAGGCAGATGACAGATTACAGATGACAGTAAAAGCCTGCTCGGCGAATGATAGTAATCGGTGGCCAGCGGTCAGTGGTCAGGAGCCCCGCGAAGAGATCATTTGCTCGTCGCTGGCCGCACACGACCTGCGATGAACAGACTTATCTGCGCATGAGAGCCCGGTGACCACTGACCGCTAGCCACCGAATGCTAACCACTGACCACTAGCCACTAACCACTGCCTTTTACATCGGCGGCATTCCGCTGCAGGCTAGTTGTACGCTGGCTGCGCCGCTGAGTGCGGTTTGCAGTGAATAGCCCGTGGTACCCGAACTGGATGAGAGGAACGGCGCCAAAGCGGCTGCGGCTGAGTTCATCCCGTTATAAACGGACTGCAGACTATCGGTGGATTCGTAGCAGACATTGTCCGAGGGAAGAATGCTGGTTCCACCGAAGGTGGGCGGGGGAGGGATGGCGCGCGCCAGTGTGCGATGTTCGGCTTCAACACCGAGGATCGCGGCGCAGATCATGGCAAACGTGGCCAGGTCGGTGGCAGAGTAGGTGGTTCCACTCGCGGCCATCTGAGTGGAGCTGTATGGAGAAACATCTCCCAGCATCAGGCCGAACTCCTGCACCGCCGTCATGTAAGCGGCCACGAATGCGGTTTCCAGCGCGATGATGATGGGGAAGAAATTAGCCAGGGTGTCAAACGTGCCGGTGGGGAAATAGAAGGTCTGGACCGGATCGCTGGTGGAAGCCGTGATATTCAGTTGCGTGCGAAGCAGGGCCGCATGGCTGATCTCTTCAGCAAGTGCGCCGCGCAGGTAGCCAACGTTGGCCAGGCTACCATTGGCCGTAACGTTGGTGGCGCTGCCGCCGGTCCCTGAAAGGTTGGGATCCTGAATCACTCCGCCGACAAGGGCGTTGTAGTACATGGTGATAGCCAGATCCTCGGCGATCAGTGCAGCCGTAAAAATCTGTTGCGCGGTGTCGGTGGTATTGGTTGACTGCGCTTTGGCCATCGTGCTGGCGCCGCAACCGGAAATCACGGCAGCCCCGGCCACAGCACCTGCGGCGCCAAGGCCAGTTAGGAACCGGCGGCGATTCAGAGCTTGTTCCAATTGTTTGAGCGTCTCATCTGTGGCCTTGAGGGAATTGACCTTGGCGATCGAGGGGATGATCGCGGGGGAGATGGGTGAATCTGAGCGGCGAAACAGCATGTGCGTCCTCCTGCAACAGGAACGCGCATCCACCCATATCGGATTGGATGTGGCGGAATTTATTTCTCGGCGTCGCCAGGCATAGTCCCTATTCCCTAGTCCGCGTCCTGTGGTGGTATCCTCAAGAGGACCGCCACTGGCTGTGCTCACGCAACCTCCCATCCCTCTCGTCCCATCCTTCAGGCGCTTCGGGGCCTTTGTTCCGCCTTTGCTGATGCTGTGTTTTGTTGCATTGGCGTGCGGATGCAAGCAGTTCCATCACGAGCAGCACGACACGGTGTATGTGTCCGCCCGGCAGATGTACCTTCATGACCGCGTTGCCGCAGTTTCCAATCGCGTGGCAGAGGTGGTGAATGGACAGCAGTTGGAAGTTCTGGAACACGGACGAAGGTTTCTGAAAGTCAAGACGCAGAAGAACGAGATCGGTTGGATTGAAGAACGGGCAGTGATCGACGCCCAGAGCTATCAGGCATTTGCGCAGCTTGCGGAGACGCATAAGCAGGACCCGGTAGTGGCCACCGGTGTTATCCGCGATGACATTTATCTGCACCTGCTTCCAGGCCGTGAGACGGAGCGCTTTTTCCTGCTGCCTGGCAACGCGAAGGTGCAGCTCCTGGTGCGCGCGTCGGTTCCCAAGGCGGGAACTCCTGGATCGGTGCGTCCAAAGCCGGCTGAGGCAAAAAATCCACAGGCTACGCCGAGCCCGGTCGGCGCAACCGCCTCAACCGCTGCCAAGCCCGCCGCCAAGCCTGAAATTGCGCCGCCCGCCGAGGCGCTGTCCGCCCCGCCGATCCCCATGGAAGACTGGTGGCTGATCCGCGACGGGCAGGGCCATGCCGGTTGGCTGCTCGCTGGCAGGGTGGATGTGGATGTGCCGGACGAGATTGCGCAATACGCCGAAGGGCAGCGAATTGTGGGCGCGTACGTCTTGACCAAGGTCTACGACGACGAGGCAACCACCCCGGATCACCAGGTCCCAGAGTTTGTCACTGTGCTGAGCCCCAACCAGTCAGGGCTGCCCTTTGACTTCGACCAGGTGCGCATCTTCACCTGGAGCCTCAAGCGCCACCGCTACGAAACAGCCTTCCGGCTGCACCCGATTCAGGGTTACCTGCCGGTGCGGGTCTCCACACAGACCGTCAAAGACGCCAGCGTGCCCGCATTCAGCTTCCAACTGGCCAGTGGGCCGAACGTCAGCACAGATCCGGCAACTGGGATCACCAAGCCCGTGTCTCCGCGCACCATCAACTACGAGATGCTTGACACAGTGGTGAAGCGCATTGGGCCGGACATGGGGCCCATTCAAGTGGGACACGTGGAAGGCGAGAAGCCCAAGCCAGCCAAGACGGGGAAGAAAAAGGCTCGCTGAGGCTTCCGCCGAAAGAGTGTGAACCAGCCCTAATTCGAGTAAGTGCTTTGCTGGCGTTCGGTCAGCTCTACAGCAGGCCGCCGCACCACGGTCAGCCCCTCCTCACCCAGAAGATACGTGGTTCCCATGCTCTCGTTCACAAGCTCTTTTTTGACATGTTTCACGGTGTCCAGCAATTGCGGAGCGCCGGGATTCGATGTGTCGACGATGCTGTAGTCTCGCGCAACATGCATGCCGGGGTCCTTGGTTTCATTCGCCATCACAAGCCCAAAGCTGCCCAGCTTTTCAGTCCTCGTCCCGTCGAGGAAAGTGGCGGCCGGCGAAAGGACCGGGGATTTCGGCTTGCGCAGGTCCAATATCGCGGCGCCTGTTCCGTCATGAAAGCTGACCAGGATCGCCGAGTTGTTCACCGTCTCGCCAAAGTCGAAGGCTCCCGACGCATTGAGCTTTACCTGGGCGACCGACTGGATGTGAGCGGGGTTTGTGATATCGAATATCGCGAGCTGCCCAGCCTGCTGCTCGACGTAAAGGTATGTCAGCCCGTTCTCCAGCACATGCAGCGCCATCGATTGTCCGTTGACCTGTGCAGCTTGTGGCAGATCCTGTGGCTGCAGCACTACGATTGATTTATTTGCTGAAACAACTTCGGCTTGGGCAATCGCAGCGGACGTCAATGCCGCCATGAGAACAGCTTTCCTGAAATGTCCCATGAGGAGTTCCTTTCGATATCGGTTAGGGTTGGGGAAGTGTGTTCCGATTTTGCGGAACACAGGATTTGGGCGGTCCTGCCGTGGGGAAACGGCTAGCCGCCTCGTTCCTTATTACGCGAATAGATGCATGATGCCGCTTATTGATGCTCTGCGCAATGGTTAAATCTTGCAGTTTTAAGGCACTCGCTCTGCGACGGATCAGCCGGTTGGGGCGAAATCGGAACGCGAGTCCGGCCTTTTGCATCGGAAGTTTGTCACGTCCCGCGCAAGCAATATCCTGAGACGCATTGCCGATTGGCCGCGAACCGCCTATATCCTGCCCAAATCATCCAATTGAATCCCGGCAAACTGAATAAAACCCCAAACGGCCAAGCCCACCAGATACATTTCGCTGCGAATAAATAGACATCCGCTCCGGCATAGCTCACACCGTCAGACGTTAGTAATCGAATGTCGTTGAGAACTTTATCCCGAGCAATACAGAGTGCTTCCGGAATCCAATCGGCTTGAAGCGTTTCAATTTCAAAACCCCGGCAGCGCAACACCGGAGCCCAGAAAGTTAGCCATCGAACGCAGAATGCGCAATCCCCGTCGTAGAGCACCCACCCTTTTGCGGCCGGAATTCTCGTCAACAGATTCGCCTCCCTTTGAACACAGTTACCGGAGACCCATTCGCCAGGAATGCGGAATCCGGCTCGCGCATAAGGCCATGTGCGATCTCATCGCCGTAGAGACGAGTCGCGTTTCCGGTAAAGTCAGCCGTCTTTGCCTTCCACACATTCCATCGCGGATGCTGAACTTCGTATTCGAGGCATCCGCCGTCCGGTTGCGCTGCGTAGCCCCAGTAGTGTTCGGTTATGAATTGACTTTCGGAAGCGTCCGGCGGAAGGAAGCTCGCACCATCGGTTTCAATTTGCATGGCGAACCGGTCCTTCCCCCAACTCCACGCATATTCGGCTTCCGTCACGGTGCCATCCGCGCCGGTCTCGATCCGATGCGACATAGGCACACTCGAATAGTTCTCATTGAATACAAACCGCGCGATTGCGGCAACTGCAAATTTGGGCACAAGCTCCCGAAAGAAAACTACGCCGCGCTTCGATGAGCGCCTCACATAGAATCGAAGGTTCACTTCTTCGAATGCCTGATGAAACGGCATTGGGATTCCGCAAATCCTCGTCCGATTGAACCCGAAGCCAACCAAACTCAAATAGGCTTTGCCTTCAAATGTGTCAAGTTCTGTGCCCGCGGGGACGAAGCGCTCAAGCAGAGATGGGCGAACCACATAGTTGAGCATTAACAAGTTGCTCCACTCCGCGGTAAGGAAAATGCCCGGCTGTTTTGCCATCTCACCCCCGGCGCCGCAGCTCCAGCTCCACCACGCGTAGCATCTCGGCTTCCGGCGCCGGTTTCCCAGTCCAGATCTCAAACTGCCGCGCTCCCTGCTGCACAAACATCTCCAGGCCGGTCACCACGGGGATCCCGCGCGCCTTCGCAAGCTTCAGTAGCGCCGTTTCCAGCGGGTTGTAAACCATGTCGAAGACAAGTCCGGCGTTCAGTTCGTTCTCCGCAATCGGCAGCGCCTGTTTGTTCCCGGCCATGCCGCATGGAGTGGAGTTAAGCAGCACATCAAAATGCTGCTTCGCGAACTGCTCATGCTTCAGCGCCTTTGCCTTTGCTTCCTTGGCCAGCGCGACCGCCTTCTCATGTGTTCGGTTGACAACAAACACCTCCGCGCCCTGATCGATCAGGCCAAATACGGCCGCTCGCGCCGCCCCACCCGCGCCCAGCACGGCAACCCGGGCACCCTTGAGCCGAAGCCGCTTCTCGAGCGGCCGCACCACGCCGGCCACGTCGGTGTTGAATCCGTAGAGCTTGCCGTCTGCGCCCGTGCGCAGCGTGTTGCAGGCCTTGATACGGGCGGTCAGCGGGTCCATGTTGGCCAGGTGCGGCAGCACTTCCTGTTTGAGAGGCATGGTCACGGCTACACCGCTCAGCGGCAGTGCGCGCGCCACGCTCAGCAGATCGTTCAGTGCGCGAA
>Ga0302320_10019921_pt1 | contig 13430 bp, 8 predicted proteins | sample Bog_T0_3_FD_202130 | JGI IMG/M metagenome (GOLD analysis project Ga0302320, IMG submission 202130) | Peat permafrost microbial communities from Stordalen Mire near Abisko, Sweden - Bog_T0_3 | ecosystem: Environmental > Terrestrial > Soil > Wetlands > Peat | place: Sweden: Abisko, Stordalen Mire...
ACGCAGTACGATCACGAACACACCAACGGCTGGAACAAGATGCTTCACGGGATCGGTATTCCGATCATCATCGCGGGAATCCTGCTGGCGGTATTCACCTATTGGCGCGTCGGCTTAGCGCTTTTCTTTGTTGGATGGATATTGCTGCTGGCCGGGCACCGGATTGAGGGTAACAAGCCTGCTTTCTTCCAAGGCGTGATCTATTTTCTGGTCGGCCCGATCTGGGTTGCGAAGGAATTGAAGGACGCGCTACTCGGCAAATCGCACGACTCAGCCAGTACACACGAAGGCCGGTCCTGAATCCGGCTGCATGAACGTTCACGGACTACGACCGTTGCTACTCCCGTGGTCGGGTCGTGCGGTTCGTTAGAGTTAAGTTACCCTTTCGCACCTCCGGGGTTGACGTCACGCCCCGGGCCTCTGGAGATGCTACCCTTAGAAATCAGCCTTCGGAGGGGTGAGTGTCCGAGTCATCACCGTCGAACGATACCGTACCGCAGAAGCGCCGCAGCACGCGCATCGTGCAGGCCGTCCCGCTGACGGTTTCGGGCACAGATGCGCTCGGGCAGCCCTTCAAAGAGCGAACGACGACAGTGATGGTGAATTGCCACGGCTGTAAATACCAGTCGAAGCACTACGTTCCGAAGAACTCGATCGTCAACCTCGATATTCCTCGGCCCGAGCCAGGAAGCAAACCACGCCAGATTCAGGGTCGGGTTGTCTGGGTGCAGCGCCCGCGCACGGTGCGCGAGCTATTTCAGATCGGCTTGGAATTCGAGAACGCGGCCAATGTGTGGGGGATCGCGTTTCCTCCGGAAGATTGGTGTGAAGCGCCGTCCGACGCAACACCCGCAGTGACCTCGCCAGCCGTGTTGACGTCCGAAACGGCCGTTTCGCCGACCCCCCCCGTGGTTACCTCTGGGTCTTCGGTTCAAGAATTCAAGATTTCGCCTACGGCACCGTCTCTGCACGCAGCGCATCCGTCTGCTGCGAGTCCGGCTGCCGTGGCACCGGCGGCACCAAAACCCGCGGCGCCAAGCACGCCTTCGATTCCGTCTTTCAGCATTCCTGCCCCGAACGCGCAACTTCCAGCTGCTCGTGTGAGCGCGCCGCCGTTAGCTCCCGTTGTGACCCCCGCCGCGTCCCCAACCGCAAAAGCTCCTACCGCGCCGCCGACCGACAGCAAGATTCACGTGGTACCGGCGCCACCCGACCAACAAGCTGTGCTGGCACGGCAGATGGCGCGGATGGTAACCGAAGCGAGAGAAAATCTCGATAAAACGCTGCGGCACGACGCCGCGCTGGCCGTCAGCGAAAAGATGTCTGCAGCGCGCCAGCAACTCGACGCGCAGTTGCATGAGGCCGTTGAGAAAGCGATCCAGGAATCAATGGCGCGCGTTTCCGAGGCGGCGCTGAATACCGTGGTGAGGCAAGCCGCAGATCGCGCCGCGTCGATCGTCGAAGAGGCGCGCAAGTCGACCGACGCTTCTGTTTCGCAACTGGACGACAAAGTTCGCAACGCGGTCGCCGAGGCCGTTACGCAAGCGACCGACCGCGCTGCGAAACAAGCGGCACAGCAGACGGCCGAACAGCTCTCGACCACGAACTTGAAACAGTCGGTAGAAGAGGCCGTCGAACGAGCACTGCGCGACCGGCAAGTGAACACGCCGTCGCTGGAGATTCTGGCTACGCCGGAGGCGGCGCAACAGCACCTGAACGACTGGAAGAAAAATCTGGAAGAGACCGCGCAAGGAGTTCGCGCGCGGACGATCGCCGAAGCAGAATCGGACGCTAGAGCGGCGCGAGCGCGATGGGACGCCGACTTTGCAAACGCGCTGGCCGGCGCTTCACAAACGATCGCGGAGAAAGCGGGCGAAATTTCGCAGGCTGCCGTTCAGCAGGCGGAACGCGATGTCGCGGAGCGCGCGCAAGGTTTGCGGGCTTCGCTTGATGAAGCGATCGCGTCGGCCGCGGCTCGAATCGAAACGATTGGGTCAGGATTGCAACATGAACGGCAGCGCGCCGAAGAGGTGAAGCAGCAACTCTACGACGCGACACAATCGGCGCTGGCGAAGACGCAGCAGCAGCTCGATGAATATCTCGCATCGCAATACCAGGAAATCAGCATTCGGGCCGAACAAGTAATCGCCGAACGCGCGAGCCAAATCGAACCAGCGATTCAGGCGACGGCACAGCAGGTGATGGACCAAGCGGCCGGTCAGCTGGCGCAGAAGCTCGCGCCGCAATTGAATCAGGCGCAGCAGACGATTGCGGACCTGGCAAATGCTCGCCAACAGGCCGACGAAGCGCACGCTCACATTAAAAATCATCTCCAGTATGCGACCGATCAGGCAGCGCAGCTGAGAGACACGATCGGGGCTCACGTTCAGACGGCGGCAGATCAAGTTTCGACTCTAAAAGCCGAAATTGGCGGACATGTGCAAAGCGCCGCAGATCAGGTCTCGCGACTGAAATTGACGGCTGACTCGCATGTGCAAGCGGCGGCCGATCAAGTGGCGCAGTTGCAATCCAGCGTAGGTGTGCACGTCCAGGGCGCCGCAGGCGAAGTTGCCGAGCTAAAGAATTCGGTGATCGAGCGAGTACGGCAGGCGACTGAAGAAGTGACACTGCTGCAAAACGAAATTCGCGACCAGATCCAGCAAGCAACCGATCGCGCCGACCGTATTCAAGACACGATCCGGGAGCAAGCGCAGATCGCTTCCGAGGACGCGATTCAGGCGTCGCTCGCGCAAGTGCGCGACGAAGCCGCAAAACTTCCCGCCGAGTTCGAGCAGAATCTGCGGCAAGTGACGTCGAAAGTCGAAGAGGACCTGCTGCAAAGAAGCAGCGAGATTCAGCACCAGAATTACGAAGCGATGATGAAGTCGGCCGAGTGGTACCAGAAGAAAGCGCACTCGACGATGCAGACGTCGCTGGAAAAGGCCGTCGAGCAATCGACCACGACGCTGCGCGACCGCGCCGCCGAAGTTTCGAGTTTGCTCGCTTCCGAACTCGATCATTACCGCCGGACGTACCTGGAACACAGCACCGCGCAGATTGAAGACGCCGCGAAGGAAGTGATCGGCCGCGAGCGTGACAAAATGACCGAGACGGCTCAGATGGTGACTGCCGGATTCTCCGATCAGGTCTTTCGCGTTACCTCCGATTCTCTCACTCGCTTCGAGCAAACGTCGCGTGCGGCACTCGAAAAATCGCGTTCGGACATGGAATTCAACCGCGAAGCGTCGTTGCTTGAATTTCAGAAGAATCTTGACGAAAAAATGATGGAAGGCGTCGATCAGGCGCGGCAATTCCTGCAGTCGCACCTGGTTCCCATGATGGAACAGTGGGACGCTAAGCGCGAAGCCGACAAGAGACAGTGGATGGAGCAGCTCAAGAAGAGCACCGACGATTCGATCGAAAGCTACAAAGCGCGCCTCGAAAATACTTCAAACAGCTGGCTGTTGGCTTCGGCGACGACGCTGGGGCAGCATTCTCAGTCGGTGCTGGACACGATCGCCAAAGCCGCCGAAAAGCGTATTCGCGATACCTGCGCCGAAGTCCTTGGCGGCATGGGCGACACTTTGAAATCGCGCTTGTTGGGATTGTCGGTGGATTATAAGCCGGATGAATCCGAAGAACCTCCCACGCCGAAAAGGAAGTAGTCCCCGGCAATTTCCGCTACGGCTCAACTCCCGTTATAATTACGATATGGCTAACCAAGCGTTCCTCAGCATCTGGCTGAAGGACCTTCCCGAAGACGCAATGCTTCAACGGTGGGGCGATTTCCTGGGGACGATCCCGTTTTCGGAGACCCAGCCGGGATTCACGTACCTGGAAGTGCGCGCCGTCGATTCCAGCGAGACTCCGATCCTGGAGCAGGACCTTCGTTCTCTACCCCTCGATGCGCCGAGCATCATCGAACTGGCGAAGCCGCATCTGCATAGCGACTCGAATTACATGACGATGACCAAGTGGGATTTATGGTCGCAGGAAGGCGAACCAGCGGCGTGGAAGAATTCGCCGAAGAACCTGGTGCTTGCCTGCAACGGTGAGGATTTCGACGACAAAATTTGGGAAGAAGACGGACATTTCGCGGCATTGCTGGGACTGGAGCACTATTTCACGGGTCACGGCGGTGTTTTGGGCGTGCGACAAATCGCGCGGCCCGAAGCGCAGAGCCCCGAAGAGGCGCTATTTCTCGAATCCATGAAGGTGCCGGCGAATCTACAGATATATCAGGAAAAAACGCGGGACAACATCAAGAAGCTGTTTGACTGGGTCGGCCGGATTGAGAAGGCAATTCCAGCTGTGAATGTACGGATTTGGTCCGAAGGCGAGGAAAATTTGGAAGCACGGCTGGACGAAATCCTCGCTGTCCGGTGATCGGTGGCGCTGCGGTGCTCACCGAATCGCGGGCGCGGCGTCCTTAGGGATTGATGCCGAGGGGATCGCCAGCGCGCTAGCATTGAAACGAAGGCGGCACCGGCTACATCGAAATTGTTCCATTGAATCGGGCCGGACCGGTTCATACTTCTAATCCATGAAAAAATTGCAATTCATAGCTTCGGCTGGGTGCGTCGGGATGTTGTTGGCATCGTGTAGCAGTTCGACCTCGCGCACCCCGGAATCCTCCGCTCAAAGCGCCGGAGCCAGGAGCGCCTCTGCTTCCCCCGCCGCACCAGCGGTTCCCGATGAAATTCAAAAGGTGGCCGAGGCTTCGCTCGGATCGGAAACGGAGGTTTTGGTCTATGGCGATCTTTCCAAGACCGGACCGAAACAAGTGCTGGCGGTGAACCGGCTGAAAACGACGCCCGAAGGAATTGCGCCGGGGATTCTGGTGAATCGCCTGGTGATTCTGCAAAGCAATGGCGGCGCGTGGAAAGAAGTGTTGCGCGCGGACGAACATCTGGAGAACGCGAAAGGATTTTTGGGCGGCATTCCGCTGGCACCCATCAACGGCTGGCGTTTGCAACTGGATCAGGACGATCCGAAGAAGGGATTGGTGATGTATTTCTCGCCGATCGTCGCGCCGAAGGGCGGACACATTGTCCCGCTGGGAGTGCGCTGGAATCCCGAAGTGAAGCGTTACCAATCGCTTGATTCGACATTTCAACAGTTTCTTTCCGAAGTGCCACAACTGGAAACGCCGGAGTCGCAAGTTCGCCTATGAGCACTGCCGCACAAACCGTAGCGGCGCCGGCAGCCGCCAAGCCCGCGCGAAAATCGTCCGGCTGGAACGATCTGAAAACGCTGTTGCCGTACCTGCGAAAATATAAAGGCATGACGGCGTTGGGCCTGATCACGCTCACGCTCATGGGCGTTGTGGGAGCCTTACCCCAGCTGATCATCGGCATGATTACCGACTGCCTGCAGGGCACGCCGGTTACGCTAACGACTCTTCACGGCTATGCGCGCCATATGCTGTCTCCCCTGATTTCCTTGTATGTGCCACTGAATCGCCACTCTTTAGGAGTTTTCTGCGCGGTCCTGGTGGGAGTGATGTTCGTGAAGGGATTCTTTTCCTTCTGGACTCGGTGGATCCTGATCGGCGTTTCGCGCGAGATCGAATACGACCTGCGCAACGACATGCTCGAACGAATGGTCGCGCTCGAGCCGGAATTCTACGTAAGGAACCGCACTGGCGATCTGATGTCTCGCGCCACAAATGATTTGAACGCAGTGCGCATGGTTCTTGGCCCCGGAATCATGTATAGCGCGACGACCGTCGTAACGATGTTGCCGGCCATTTATTTCATGTTCAAGCTGGCGCCGAGCCTGGCGCTCTGGGTTTTCATTCCGGTGCCGTTCGTGGCATTTGCGGTGCGGTTTTTCGGCGAGACGATTCACCGGTTGTCCGAACAAATTCAGGCCGCACTGGGCGCGCTTTCCACGCGGGCACAGGAAAACCTGACGGGCATCCGCGTGATTCGCGCCTATGCACAGGAAAAGCCGGAAATCGCAGCATTCGATCGCGCGAATCGCGATTACGTGGACCGCAACATCAAGCTGATCTCTACGTGGAGCCTGTTCTTCCCGTTCTTGACTGCGCTGATCGGCGTCACGTTTGTGATTCTGCTCGGCAAGGGCGGAAAAGACGTAATCGACCACCGTTTCGCCGTCGGAACGATGTGGGCGTTCTACTGGTTTCTCGGCCAGCTGGTGTTTCCGATGATCGCCCTCGGATGGGTGACGAATATTTTTCAGCGCGGCGCAGCTTCGATGGGCCGGCTGAATTTCATTCTCACCGCGACGCCGTCCATTCAAGATGCGCCGACCATTCGGAATCACGTAGGCGCGAATGGAGATCGGGCATCGGCCGATCGGGCGCTGACGCACGAATCGGCGATTCGTGGCGAGATCGATTTCCGGCATCTGACGTTTACCTACCCGACCGCGCCGGAAGGCCGGAAGAAGGAAGACGGTCCGGCCGCACCGGTTCTGAAGGATATTCAGCTGCATATCCCCGCTGGATCGACGCTTGCGATCGTGGGCCCGACGGGCAGCGGCAAATCGACGTTGGCTGCGCTGATCGCGCGATTATGGGAAGCGCCCCCGGAAACTCTGTTCGTCGACGGCCGCTCGATTCGCGAGTATCCGCTCGCGGAACTGCGCCGCGCGATCGGTTATGTGCCTCAGGACACGTTTTTATTCAGCGACACGCTGCGCGAGAACATCGCCTTTGGCGTGGAGGAAGCGATCGAAAATAACGTCCTGGAAGCAGCGGAAATCGCCAGCCTTTCGGGCGAGATCCAAAGCTTTCCGCAGAGCTACGAAACGATGGTCGGCGAACGCGGCATCACGCTTTCCGGCGGCCAGAAGCAGCGAACCTCAATTGCACGCGCCGTGCTGCGCCAGCCCAGGATTCTGATCCTCGACGACGCGCTTTCGAGTGTGGACACCGATACCGAAGAGCGAATCCTGCGCCGCCTGCGGGATGTCATGAAGCAGCGGACCTCGATCCTAATTTCGCACCGAGTTTCGACGGTGAAAAACGCCGACCAGATTATCGTGCTCCGCGACGGCCGAATCATCGAACGAGGCACGCACGACGAGCTGCTGGCGTTGAATGGCTACTACGCAGATTTAAATCAAAAACAGATGCTGGAAGAAGAGTTGGCGCGCGAATGAGCGATTTCCGCGAAGAAGAGAAACTTGGCAAGCTCTACGACTCGCAACTGACGCACCGGTTGCTAACGTACCTGCGCCCTTACCGGTGGCACGTGGTGGGCGCTGTGTCGTTCACGCTGGCGATCACTGCCATGGAACTGGCTGGTCCCTATCTTTTCTATCTCGGCATCGACAAATACATAGTCCCCGGTTACGACCGCACCATCCCGAAAGCCGTCGCGCTAGTTGGTTTGATGTGGGTCGTCATCGCATATGCCGGATCGATTTTCGCGAGCTTTGGTCTTCAGTATGTACAAGTTCGCATCATGCAGTGGGTCGGACAGCAAACCATGTACGACCTGCGCAAGGAAATTTTCTCGCACTTGCAGCGGCTGCCGATGAGCTTTTTCGATCGCAGCCCGATTGGGCGCCTAGTGACGCGTTCGACCACCGACGTGGACGCGCTGAACGATTTGTTCGCGTCCGGCGTCGTGGCGATGCTTAACGATTTCGTGCTGCTAATCGCCATGGCCACGGTGCTCTTCAAGTGGCACAAGATGCTGGCGCTGGCGACGCTGAGCCCGTTGCCCTTCATGATTTTGCTGACGTATTTTTTTCGCAACCGCGTGCGCGACGCCAACCGCCGGATTCGCACGGCGATTGCAAGAATCAACGCTTTCCTGCAGGAACACGTAAGCGGAATGGCGGTGGTGCAGCTTTTCAACCGCGAGCTGAAATCGCGCGCCAAGTTTGAAGAGCTGAATCGAACGCACATGGTCGCCTACAAAGACGCGATCGATGCGTTCTCTCTGTTCTATCCCGGCGTCGAATTCCTGAGCATGACGGGCATCGCGCTGCTCTCGTGGGTCGGCGGTAGCCGAGTCATCGCCGGCACGATCGGCATCGGCGTTGTGGCGGCGTTCATGATGTACGGGCAGCGATTCTTCCGTCCGATTCAGGACTTGAGCGAAAAATTCAACATCTTACAGAGCGCCATGGCAGCGTCGGAGAGAATATTCCGGTTGCTGGACGAGCCGGTCACAATCGTTTCTCCGGCCAAGATTCATTCGCTCGCGGCGCCGCGCGGTGAAATCGAGTTTCGCAACGTGTGGTTCTCGTACACCGGTGGCGCGGAACCGAAGGACGCGGACTGGGTGCTGCGCGATGTTTCGTTTCGCGTAGAGCCCGGCCAGACGCTGGCAATCGTCGGCCACACCGGTGCCGGCAAAACAACCATAATCCAGTTGCTGCTCCGCTTCTACGATATCCAGCGCGGGCAAATCTTACTGGACGGAGTGGACATTCGTGATCTGGCACTGGAAGATTTGCGCAAGATGTTTGGAATCGTACTGCAGGATCCGTTTCTTTTCACCGGCACGCTGGAATCCAATGTAAAGCTGGGCACGCCGACAATCGACCGCGCCGCCACTGAGCGCGCCCTGCGCGAAGTGGGCCTGGGACCATATCTGGAATCGCAACCGCTGGGAGTCGAGTCGGTGGTAACGGAACGCGGCTCAACGCTATCGGTCGGGCAACGGCAACTCGTCAGCTTTGCGCGGGCTCTGGCGCACGATCCTAAATTTCTGATTTTGGACGAAGCCACATCTTCCGTGGATACGAAAACAGAATTGCTGATCCGCGAAGCGCTGGACCGGCTGCTCAAGGGCCGCACGGCCGTGGTGATTGCACACCGGCTGAGCACGATTCAATACGCAAATCGGATTCTCGTGTTCCATAAGGGCCGTTTGCGCGAACAAGGTTCGCACCAGGAGTTGCTCTCACTGCGCGGAATTTATTACCGGCTGTATCAACTGCAATACAAAGAGCAGGAACTTACGGCTGCCCTGCCCGTTTCGGGCACTATCGGATTTTCTGAAAAACTTTCTGCAACCGATTAGCGCTTGGCCTCGCCGCGCAGCTTCGAGGTGCACGACATGCCTACCGGAATGAACTTGAAGGAAAAGTTTGCGAGCTTCGCCGAGCACTGGCGCCCTAAGGTGATCGCGGAGCTGAACGGCCAGGAAGTGAAAGTAGTGAAGGTGAGAGGCGAGTTCCCCTGGCACCATCACGACGATGAGGACGAATTCTTTCTGGTGTGGAAGGGCGTGTTTCGCGTGGAATTCCGCGACCAAATCGTCTCACTCGGGCCGGGCGAATACGTGGTCGTTCCCCGAGGCATCGAACATCGTACGTGTGCCGATGAAGAAGCGGAAATTTTGCTATTTGAACCAAAGGGCGTGGTCAACACCGGCAACGTCCATCACGAGACGTTCACAGCGCCCAACGGCGTGAAAGTGTGAGATTTCGATTTGGAGCGCTCCGACGCAGCTCCCCTGCTTGTTGTCGAATGCAATTCCTGCCACTATCACGCGGCTGATATGAACGCACCGCAAATCCTGATTTCGGCCGGCGAAGCTTCGAGCGACATGTACGCTGCGCGCCTCGCAAAAGCAATTCGCGGTCGCGTACCGAATGCGCAATTTTTCGGTATGGGCGGACCGCGCATGAAGGAAGAGGGCGTGGACTTGGTAGCCGATTACCATGAAGTAGCGGTCGTAGGAATCTCCGAAGTGCTGCACAAAATTCCCACGGTGATCGCGGTGCAAAATCGTTTGAAGCGGGAAGCACAGAAGCGCGGCGCGAAGCTCGCGCTTCTGGTTGATTCTCCAGGAACGCATCTGGGCGTGGCACGGCGAATGAAACAGATCGGCGTTCCAGTGGGATATTTCATCGGACCGCAGATTTGGGCTTGGCGTGCCGGGCGAGTCAGGCTCGTGAAGCGTCGCGTGGCGCGCATGGTGGTGATTTTTCCGTTTGAAGAGAAAATCTATCGCGACGCGGGCGTGCCGGTGAGCTTTGTGGGGCATCCGCTGGTGGATGTGGTGAAAGCGACGACGGACCGCGCCGCGTTCTGCGCAGAGTTTGGGCTCGATCCTTCACGAAAAATCGTGACGATCCTACCGGGTAGCCGCCCAAGCGAAATTGCGCGAAATTACCGGCGCGTGGTCGCCGCGTGCGAACTGATTGGGCGTATAGGCGATGTCCAGTTCGTCCACGCCGCAGCTCACGGTCTGAACAGCGAGTTTTTTGAGCGGTACGCCAAAGGGTCGGTCGAAATCAGGCGCGTCGAAGGCGCCACGTACGACGCGCTCGCAGCGGCGGACGTCTCGATCGTCGCAAGCGGCACAGCCACCGTAGAAGCGGCGCTACTGGACGCACCGATGGTTGTTGTGTACCGCGTGAAGCCGAGTACCGCGTTCATCTTGAAGGGCCTGTTGCGCACGCCCTTCATCGGCATGGTGAATCTAATTGCCGGCCGGGAGGTCGCGCCAGAGTTCATTCAGGATGCATTCACGCCCGAGGCGGTGGCTGCCGAGGTCCGCGAGCTGCTCGAATCGGAGGCGGCCCGCAACGAAATGAGAGCCGGCCTCGCAGACGTACGCGCCAAACTCGGCCCCGGGGGTGCGATCGACCGCGCTGCGGACATTTTTGCGGGGATGTTGTAACCTTTTAGTTGGGGCAACTAGCGGCGCGGTATCTGTATCTGAGTGAATTAGGCATGCGCTCGCCAACGAGGTACCGGTTCTTGCTCAACTTCCATCGACTGCCCGCTCTTCTCGCGCTTGGTGTTCTCAGTGCGTTTGTATGCCCAGTTTTTGCGCCCCGGGCCCTTCAAGCGCAATCGGCCCACGCGAATCCTTTCCGCGCCAACAATTACGCAGTGGAAGTGCTGCTGCATCCGGAAGACCAGACGATTTCGGCGCAGGCGCGCGTCGAGTTCATCGCTCAGGAAGTCTCGCGCACCGTGGTCGTCGAACTTCACCAGGATCTGAAAATCAACAAGGTATCAGTGCCAGGCGGCCCTCCGCTCGAGTTTGAGCGCGATAACAACTATCCGCTGCTGCTGACGGTAGGCTTGCCGGACGCCGTCGCGCCGGGTCACGTGGTAACGCTCGTTTTCGACTACACCGGACCGGTCTCGAGCGAAGACGACAGCCCGACCAAAGGTGTCCGTTTCGCCTCGATTGACAAGACGTCGGCATACTTGTTGCTGCCCTCGCGATGGTTTCCGCTGACGAATTATCCGACCAACCGCTACACGGGCACGTTCAAGATCACCGTGCCCGACAGTTTTGCAGTGGTCGGCACCGGAACGGCCGATCCGCCAACGATGTCGCCGGGGATTGGCAGAAACGCCCAAGGGCAGGCGACGTATGTATTCCACTGTAAGCAGGCCGGGCCCAACGGGACGTTCGTAGCGGGCGCGCTTCAATTGACTCCGGTGCAAGCCGAAGGCTTCAACGTCTCCGTTTACACGGTGCCGGTGCAGGCGAACACCGCAAATTCCTACGCGACTTCCCTGTCGCACATCGTTTCTTTTTTCTCAGACTCCTTCGGTGGCTTGCCGCCCGGCGATCAGAGCTTGACCATCGCGCAGCTTCCCGACGGCACGGTCAGCGGATTTTCGGCCCCGGGGCTGCTGCTGATTAGCGCGCGGCAATGGCAGCAACGCCCGAACGAACGGCTGCTGTCGCAACTGGCGGCCCAGCAATGGTGGGGCGACCGCGTATTGCCGTCCACGGCCTCGGATGCGTGGCTGACCGACGGGCTTTCGCGTTACGGCGAAGCGATGTACGCGGAACAAAACGACGGCGCCGCGGGATTGCACAAGGCGCTCGAGGATTTCGCGGTCGGCGCGTTGATGTACGAAGACACTGCGCCAATTTCGCAGGCCGCGCGGTTGCAGACATTTTCGAATGAATACCGGTCGATCGTGGCGGATAAGGGCGCGCTCGTTTTTCACATGCTGCGCACCGAGCTGGGCGACGACAATTTCACCGCGCTGCTGCGCGATTTCTTCAAGAAGTACGACGGAAAAAACGCGAACCTGAACGATTTCGAAAAGATGGCGATGGCCAAAATTCCAGCCCCGAAGAAGGGCGAGCCTCCGGTAAATCTGGTGGCATTTTTTTCCGAATGGCTGAATTCGACCGGCGTGCCGGAATTCAAAATGGAGTACATCGTTTACCGGACGCGCAAAGGTTTTAAAGTCGTTGGCAAGATTCACCAGGACCTCGACACGTTCCGCATGCCGGTCGAAATTCGTGTGGATACCGAAGGAAATCCGGAAACCACGAAACTGTTGATAACGGGGACGACGCAGTCGTTCGTGATCAACACGTTTGGCCGGCCGAAACCTAATGGAATCGTGATCGATCCGAACAACAACTTGCTGAAATCGACTCCGCGACTACGCGTGCGGGCGTTGATCGCGCGCGGCGAAGGCGACGCTGAGCTCGGCCGGTATTACGAAGCGATTCAGGAATATCAGAAGGCGCTCGATGCACAGCCGAGCAATTCGCTGGCGCACTTTCGAACCGGCGAGGCGATGTTCTACCAGAAGAATTATCAGTCGGCGGCCAACGCGTTCCGCTCGGCGCTTGGTGGCGATCTGGACCCGAAGTGGACCGAGGTCTGGAGCCACATCTACATCGGCAAGATTTACGATTTGCTCGGGCAGCGCGAACGCGCGGTGAACGAGTACAGTCTGGCGCAGCATTTGAACGACGATACGGCGGGCGCGCAGGCCGAAGTAGCGCGTTACCTGCAGAAACCGTTTAACGGCGACGATTCGGCTCCCGCGGCAGCGCCCAATGCCGGGACGACAGCCCCCCCGCCCGCGGCAGCGCCGGCAGCGAGCGCTCCCGCCGCTTCGGGAGATCCGAACAAACCAGTCTTAAAGCGGCCGTCTTCCTGAAGCGCGAATTCCCGTGCCAACCCGCGCCCCTAGAGCGCCGCGAGCCCCGTGAGCGCAGCTGGATCGACTCCCTTGTGCTGCACGAGAATTTTGAACGTCTCGCCCATTCCTTCCGGATGTACCAGCGCCTTGAAAATATTTCTCGCGCGAGCTTGCTCCTGTTCGTTCATTCCGTCGCCTTCCAAATCGGCGAAATTGCTTCTTCGTGCGAGTGCCAGCAAGAAATTCGATTGTGACGTAAACCCCGTGCGTGCCAGACCGCCGCGCTGGCCTGCACGATCAATCGCAGTGAAATCCACGTGCGAGGTGAGATCCTGTTCGCCCGGAGCACGGAAATATTTCTCGCTAGCCCGGTGCCGTTCGTAGGCGAGCAACGTGCCGCGCATGTGCCGCGCATCGAACAGCTCCGCGGCTTCGTAGCCGTAATCAATCGTCAGCACGTAGCCCGTGGTTAGCCGCGTCCCCGCTTCGCGGATCCAGCGGCACGCTTTCAGATTCACTTCGGCTTGCTGATCCGGCAATAAGGTAATTCCATGGCGCTCGAAATATAACGCCAGTGCAG
>Ga0302320_10019923_pt1 | contig 13429 bp, 14 predicted proteins | sample Bog_T0_3_FD_202130 | JGI IMG/M metagenome (GOLD analysis project Ga0302320, IMG submission 202130) | Peat permafrost microbial communities from Stordalen Mire near Abisko, Sweden - Bog_T0_3 | ecosystem: Environmental > Terrestrial > Soil > Wetlands > Peat | place: Sweden: Abisko, Stordalen Mire...
CGAAAACGAAGGCGATGGGAGCTTCATAGCGGCTATCGCTGTTTCATGAACCGCCGGATACCGAACGGTCCGTCCGGTGGTGTGGGAGGACGGCGGGAGCGATCCCGCCTCCTACCCGATCGCGACAGCTCTTAAAATCTGACAAACAGTTTCCCGGATTGGCACAGTTCGACTTTGGCATAAAACGGTATGGTTTCATCAAACTGCATCCGTAGACCACCAACCCATTCGTCTTACTTCATCGCCTGCAACATGCGAATATTCTGGTAGATGAGAGGATTCTTCGGTTATTCTGATCGCTCCCCTACGTCGGGATCACGTTCGAACTCAGATAGCCGGAAGACAGGAACAATGCGAAATTCGAATGCAGCCCCCTTCGTTGCAATATTCAGCCTGTCGTGCGCTCTCTGCACGGCCCAATCAACGCCTCCGTCGGCTCCGAGCTCAGTTTCGCCTGCGCCTCATCCAACTCAGGCCGGATCGCCTCAAAGCGTTCCGGCTGCGCAGCAGGCTAGTCCGTCCGCACCTCTATCAAGCCCCACAGCGAGCCCAGCCCCGGGCCCTTCAGCCCCCCCGTTCGGCCCGACAGCGATGTTGCAGCCATCGCTCGATGCAGTGCAGCAGGTGCTAATCGGGCTGAAAATGGACAAATGGAAGAAGGGCACCGTTCGCACCGAAACGTCCGATAAAATCGCCCTCATTATCAAAGATCTGCACGAGACGCTCCCACCGCTCATGACCACTGGCGACGCAGCTCCGGGAGCGATAAGCAAACAGTTGCCAGTCTCTCGCAACGTGGACGCACTTTATGACGTTGTTCTGCGCGTGTTCGAAGCCGCGCGGGTAGCGGCCCCTCCGGAGCAAATAGCCAGGCTTGACCAGGTCCTCGCAGGACTCAACACCGCGCGCATGGCTTATGACGATCGCCTGCAGGAGTCCGCTGTAACCGTCGAGAAGCAGGTCAGCGACCTCGAAGGCACAGTGAAGGCTCAAGCCGCAATCAAATGCCCGGTGCCCGCTCCCGTTGTGGTGCCGGTTTGTCCGCCGCCTCCAACACCCAAGCCGAGAAGGAAGCCTAAGCCGCCCGTTACTACGACTCCAGGAACTACGCCGGCTCCGGCTACAACGACAAGCCCCAAGCCCGCAAGTTGATTCCCTTGGCGAAATGAAGAAGTCCCAAGAACGAAGCCCTGAAGGCATGTGACCGATCAGATAGGGAGCTCACTGCGTAGAAGACTCGCAGGCTAAGTCATACCGCTCCGGAGAAAGCGCGAAGCAATCTGGCCTATCTCGGCAAGGCTCATCTGTATCTGAAGCTGCGCGGCGTCCTTGCCCTTCCACCCGAAAAAGGGGCGACCCTCAATGAGGATCGCCCCTTCTTCCCAGTAGTTTTCGGGATCAACGCTGCTCTTGACGATTACTGACCGCCCGCCTGGGTCGATGCCGTTTGCGTGTTTTCGCTGCTCATGTTCGACAGCAGTTGAACCTCAACGCGGCGATTCTGCTTGCGCCCTTCCGCAGTCGTGTTCGGAGCTACTTCCTTATCTTTGCCGATTCCGATCAGATAGAACCGATGCGCTGCGATGCCATATTTCGATGCGAGGTACTGCACCACGGCATCAGCGCGTCTTTGGCTCAACTCATAGTTGTACTGAGCCGGTCCAGTCGAATCCGTTCCACCGGTAACTTCAAGGATGTAGCTCTTCTGGGAGCCTAGCTGCGCCGCGAATGTGTCGAGCTGGGCTTGGTCATCCTTCGTAAGAATGGCCTTGTCGAACCCGAATGTCACCGTAGCGTTGGCCAGCGGTTTGTAGTTATCGAGCCCCTTCACCACGCTATCCAGCGAGTCTGCGCGATGCACAACATCAAGAGCCGCGGTCTGCGCATTCCCTGCTGCTGTCGTTGCAGACTGAGCGTTCTGATTCGCCGTGTCTGCGGCGCCCTGAGCCTGCTTGATGCCCGATTGCGCCCGCTCGTCAACAACACGAATTTGCTGGGTATTTGCGGAAGTCTTCGCGTCGAGTTGGTCCGTGTGCTCCACCAGGGGGGCCGTTTGGGTGCGCACGTAATTCTTTGTTGCGCAGCCAGTGGCGCCCAGCACGGCCAAACTCGCCGCAAATCCCAATACTTCCAACCGATAAAGGTTCATGTTTTGCTCCTTGAATCCTGCCAGGCCGTAAGCCCGTTGAGTTGAAAGCCGGCTGATCCGGCAATTCCCCATACGTTGAGGAATAGCATTTTCATCGCCAAGAATCGCCTTCAATGCAAGCTATTGAAAACAATCATATTTCAAAGAAGATTGACCGAGCCTCAAACGTACAATACCTACGCAATATTTACACAGCCTTGTAAGGATTGCTCATGCTCATGATAAGCCGCGCACCAAATGGGTTAAGAGAAGCCCTGACCAACCACGACGCTCCAGGCAAACGGGGTGTATATTTCTTTTTGGCGAAACGCAGGATGATCGCCTGATTGTTTGGAAAGGATCAAAATGTCAGTCGAAGGCAACGGGATTCGAAAGCCGGCAGCGGATGAGGTGCTGCTCATCACAAGTGGAGATCTTCGGCTTTCAGCCAACCAGGCTTGCTGGGCGGCGCAAAGGGACATGGAACAGGCTCTGACCGCTGCCTTCGCCCAAAAGGGGATGAAACTTGTCCGCGCACATGCTTATGACGAAACGCTCAAGCATGGTTTCATCTCCTCGCAGCGAATGGGCATGGATATTTTCATGAGGATTCATCCCGAGGCGAGGCTGGTTTTCGCCACCGCGGCCTGGCAGTACAGCCATCACGTGCTTCCTGGCTTGCGCAGCCACAAAGGGCCGATTTTGACCGTGGCAAACTGGAGCGGCCAATGGCCAGGTTTGGTGGGACTGCTCAATTTGAATGGGTCGCTCGTGAAAGCTGGTCGAGAGTTCTCTTCCATCTGGAGCAAGGACTTCACAGATGACTATTTTGTGAATGCGCTTGGAGAGTGGCTGAGCGCCGGAAAGATTACGCATGATTTGTCGCACGTGAAGCCGCTGCCTCTCGCTGAATTGCCAGCGGAAAGCGCGGAGCTAGGGATTACGCTTGCTAGCGACCTCAAGCACCGCAAAGCTATTATGGGTGTCTTCGATGAAGGATGTATGGGAATGTACAACGCCATCATCGACGATGAGTTATTAAATCCTGCCGGTTTTTACAAGGAACGCCTGAGCCAATCCGCCCTAGTCGCAAAGATGCGGACTGTAAGTCAGGGAGAGGCTGAGGGAGTTTATAACTGGCTGGTAGCTAAAGGAGTCAAGTTCGCACTCGGAACTAACCCCGCGACCGAATTAACTCTGGAGCAGGTTATTGAGCAATGCAAGATCTATATTGCCGCCGTCCGCATCGCAAAAGACTTTGGCTGCGATGCTGTTGGAATCCAGTATCAGCAGGGATTGAAGGACATGACTCCTGCCTCCGATCTGGCCGAGGGGCTGCTGAACAATGCCGACCGTCCTCCGGTATTTGCGGAAGGAACCAATGAGGAGCTCTATCCTGGCGGGCCTCTGGTGCATTTCAATGAGGTGGATGAGTGTGCCGGTGTCGATGCGTTGATCACCAATCGCTGCTGGACCGCGCTGGGACTTGATCCTTCGACAACGTTGCACGATGTTCGATGGGGCGAGCACTATAAGGGCGACGGGATTGATGACTTCGTCTGGTTGCTTCAGATCTCTGGAGCTGCGCCTGCAAATCATTTTGTCGGAGGCTATGCGGGTGCGAGCAGCGAGCGGCAGCCTGCAATGTATTTTCCACTCGGCGGCGGATCTCTGAAGGGAATCGGGAAGCCTGGCGAAATCGTCTGGAGCCGTGTATTTGTTGAAGGCGGCGCGCTGCATGCAGACATTGGCAGGGGCACCGTCGTCACGCTGCCGCAGGAAGAGACCGAGCGTCGCTGGCGGGAAACAACGCCGCCGTGGCCCATTGTGCATACCTTGTTGCACGGAGTAAGTCAGAATCAAATGATGGCTCGCCATCGCGCTAATCATGTGAACATTGCATACGCGCCTTCAGCGAAGATTGCGGAGAAGGCTCTCGCGACCAAGGCTGCCATGTTCGCTGCGTTGGGACTAACAGTGCATCTATGCGGCGATGCATTGAACTAAAACGGGTGCGGGTGCCCCCGGTCTCGATTTTGAGACCGGGGAATCCTGCTCATTGCTGGACTTCTTCGGCTGGGGGCAGAATTCCCATCTCCTGATAGATGGGCCGAATGGCGCGGCGCACTGCGGGCAACTGTGTCCAAAACCACGCGGCGCCTAACACCACCGCGGACCCGTTTCCGATGACCGTCCATGGTGCACCCACTGCGTGTGCCATCGACCCGGCTAGCAAACTGCCGAACGGCGCCATCCCTACAAACGCCATGGTGTAGTAACTCATCACACGGCCGCGCTTGTCTTCAGTCACGATGGTCTGGATGATGGTGTTGCTTCCGGCCATCCCTTGCATCATGCCCATGCCGGCTATCAGCACCATGATCATGGAAAGCCAGAACACGCGCGACAATCCAAACCCGATCAGGCCGAATCCAAACACGGCCGCCGCGATGGGAATCATTCGGACCAAGCCGAGGACGCTTTTGCGGGCAGCAAGCGCAAGCGCAGAGATAAGCGCGCCCACACCCATTGCACCCATCAGAAAGCCAAGGGTATGCGGTCCGCCATGTAACACTGTCGCGGCAAAGATTGGCATCAGCACCACAAACGGCATGCCCATGAGGCTTACCACGGCGAACAAGAGCAGGATAGTGCGCACTGGCAGGAACTCCGAAACATAGGTCCATCCTTCTTTCAAATCGGTAAATGTCGAACTAACCCTGCGCTTCATTGGTGCAAGATTCAAGTGCATCAACAGAAGGGAAGCGATAACTGCCAGATAACTGATGCCATCGATAAGAAAGCACCAGCCTTCGCTGGTAACTGCAATTAACATGCCGGCCAGCGATGGTCCGACAAGCCGTGCCATGTTGACCATGGACGAGTTAATGGCGATGGCATTTGAAAGGTCACGCCTGTCTTCGACCATTTGCACCATGAAGGACTGGCGTCCGGGCATATCGAATGCATTGATAATTCCTTGCATGACGCTGAGAGCCAGAATCCAGTGAATGGTGATGTGGTGCGAAAGCGTCAGGCCGGCAAGCGCGAGCGACTGAACCATCGATAAAGTTTGTGTCCAGACAAGGACCTGACGGCGATCGAGGCGGTCAACCCAGACGCCTGCAAGGGGGGCAAAGATGAAGGTCGGAATCTGGCCTGCGAAGCTCACTGTACCCAGCAAGAGTGCTGATCCGGTCAAGCGGAAGACCAGCCAGCTTGTGGCGATCCGCGTCATCCATGTGCCGATGAGGGAGATGCTCTGGCCACCGAAGAACAGGCGGAAGTTGCGATGACGCAGTGCGCGCCATGCATGAGATGCGCCGCTACCGACGCGCTGCTCAAGTGCGGCAGGACCCTCAGTTGTCCCCGCGTGCGATTCTTCGCCTGTGCTGCTCAGAATTGGCCCCTCAATATAATCTGAAATTCATTTCGACTTCGAGGCGAATGGGTACGGGGTTGCCGTCCCGTAATCCTGGTTGGAAGCGATATTGAGAGAGAGCCTGGAGGGCCTTCTCGTCCAATCCATAGCCCAGCGATCTCTCAACGCGTAGATCGACTGGCATGCCATCCGTATTGATCAGCGCAGAGAGCAGGACGGTGCCCTGAATCTTTTTTTTCCTTGCTTCATTCGAGAAATTTGCCTCAACAAAATGAAGCTGTTTGGGAGGAGTATCCCCGGGACGGAGCCGGGTGGGGTCGTCTTGCAGGGCCTGAAGATTCTTGAATTGCGCGTAGCGGAGCATGACTTTGGGAATTGCCGGCGTCAGGTGAAAGAAGGGAACGCGGACGTGGATCAGAACCGGAACCGGCTTGCCGTCCAAGGTGCCCGGCTGAAATTTCGACTGTTGAACAGCTGCGATTGCAGAGGCGTCGAACGAACTCGGGCGTGGACTGACTAATTGAACCTTGGTTGGAACTCCATCAACGCCAACCACCGCTGCGACAATGCGTATAATCGGTTGGTCGGTTTCGGTCGCTGATGCAGGATACTGCGCGGGCACGGCATTCACCAGCACTGGCGCGGTAATGCCGTCCGCAATGCGATAGACGCCGTTCTTGTCCGGGGTGGGGGACGCAGGAGTAACTTGTTGAGCTACCTGGTGCGTTGTGTCAGTTGCCGGTGCCGGCTCTTGTTGTGCCCATGCTGTTGCGACGGATACCAACAGCAGTGCCAGAAACAATGCTGCTCTTCGCATAAGGTCCTCCAATTTGAGCCGAGGATGCCCCCACTCTAGCACACGAGTTCCCACTCGCGAAGCAGGAATGCATAGTCGAAGGCGATCTCCTTCAGGTAGTCGTACCGGCCGCTGGCGCCACCGTGCCCGGCTTGCATGTTTGTCACTAACAGCAGGGGATGGCTGTCTGTTTTCAGAGTGCGAAGTTTAGCGACATACTTGGCAGGCTCCCAATACATCACCTGGCTGTCGTGCAGTGACGTTTTCACCAGCATTGCGGGATAACTTGCGGCTTTCAAGTTCTCGTAAGGCGAGTAACTCAACATATAGTGGAAGTAGGTTGAGTTATTCGGATTTCCCCACTCCTCATACTCGGGAACGGTAAGTGGGAGTGTGGCGTCGAGCATGGTATTCATAACATCGACAAACGGGACGTGAGAGATGACGGCGCGAAACAGGTCGGGACGAAGATTCACGACTGCGCCCATGAGCAAACCGCCAGCGGAGCCGCCCTCAATGGCCACGCGTGCCGGGTCGCCGTAGCCGGATGCGGTGAGGTGTTCAACGGCGGCAATGAAGTCTGTAAAGGTGTTTCGCTTGACAAGCATTTTGCCGGCGTCATGCCATGGCTTGCCCAGGTCTCCTCCGCCGCGGATATGGGCATAGGCCATCACCACACCGCGATCGAGCAGGCTGAGGCGATTCCCGCTGAAGCCTAGTGGAAGCGAGTAACCATAGGACCCATAGCCATAAACATAGAGCGGATTGTCAGCGGGTTTGCTCAACTTGTCCTTGCGGTAGACCAGCGAGATGGGGACTTTGATGCCATCCGCCGCAATGGCATGAATGCGCTCGCTGGCATAGAGTGCGCGGTCGAAACCACCGGGAATCTCAACCTGCTTGAGCAGCGTGGATGAGCCGTTGGCAGTGTCGTATTCATAGACCGAACTGGGTGTGACAAGAGATTGATAAGCGTAGCGGAAAGTTTCCGTCTCGAAAACGCGGTTGATGTGCGGCTGGGCACTGTAAGCCGGCTCGGGGAAAGCGATTTCGCTGCTCCATGCGGCTTCCGGACCATCGTCCAGGAACTTCCAGATGCGCAACCTGGGCAGGCCGTCTTCGCGTTCACATGCAACAAAAAATCCGGCAAACAAGTCGACATCTTCAAGCATTATCTTGTCGCGGTGGGGAATGCGCTCCGTCCAATGGTCGCGGCCCGGTGTGGCTACGGGTGCGGTAACCAGGCGCAAATTGCGACCGCGATCATTAGTGCGGATGAACCAGAATCCGTTGCGGTGATCGACGGAATACTCGTGCTCGTCCTGGCGCGGGCTGATCACCGTGAAGGCTCCGTTTGGTTCGTTCGCGGGAAGGAACCAGGATTCGCTCGCAGTATGACTGGACGACTCCATGATCAGAAAGCGGCCGTCGCGGGTGCGTCCGGCGCCGAGGTTGAAGCGCTCGTCGTCATCCTGATAAACCAGCGCATCGTCAGAAGGCGACGTGCCGCGCGTATGACGCCAAAGCTGAAACTGGCGTTTCTGCTCCTCATCTTCGACCGTGTAGAAGAGGGTTAGATTGTCAGCGGCCCAGACTGTTGAACCCACCCGCTCGACTTCGCCGGGAAGCGTTTCGCCGGTAAGCAGATCCTTGATGTGCAGGGTGTACTGGCGGAAGCCGGTTGTGTCGGTGGTATAGGCCAGCCAGCGGCCATCGTCGGTTATGTCGGTGTCGCCGATGGCGAAAAATGCATGCCCTTCGGCCATCTTGTTGCCGTCAAGGATTACCTGCTCGGGGGTATCTTCGGTGGCGTTTGGAGAGCCATGCGTGCGGCAGTTGATGGCGTATTGAAGACCCTCTTCGGTTCGGGTGTAGTACCACCAATCGCCTTCGCGGAAGGGAACCGAGACGTCGGTCTGCTTTACGTGCGAAAGCATTTCCTGGTAGAGCTCTTCACGAAGCTCGACGAGCGGCGCCATCACTGCCTCGGCGTATTCGTTTTCGGCTTCGAGATAGGCGGTGCCGTCGGGGTTTTCCTTGTCGCGAAGCCAGGCGTAATCGTCGGTGAGAACGACGCCGTGAAGAGGGGTCTCGGTATGTTCCTTTTTAGCGGTCGGAGGTTGGTGGACCAGGGACTGAGTCATCTATCTCAGTGTAGTTCAAGCGCAGATGCGGGCAACGCGCCGAGTTTGGAAGTCCAGAACCTGGAAATGGAACTTTCGCCGCCCCTGCCGCGTACAATTGAGAGCGATGAAAGGCATTCGCCGCGCACATTCGACCCTTTTCCGGCTTCTGTTAGCCGTATCCGCTATTTTTTTCACCACGGCACTTGCAGCCGAGCGGCTCGAGAACCTGCCCAAACCCACGGATTATGTGAGCGATTACGCTCATGTGCTTTCTCCGCAGGCCATTGCCCAAATCGATCGCATTTGCGCGCAATTGGATCATTCGCAGGCCCAGGCGCAGATCGCCGTCGTCACCATTCACAACCTGGATGGCGACGATTCCGCCGACTATGCCACCCGCCTTTTCGAAAGGATGAAGATCGGTGCCAAGGGGACCGATAAGGGCGTTTTGCTGCTGCTAGCCGTGGATGATCATCGGCGATCGATCAAAGTCGGTTACGGCCTGGAAGGCATCCTCCCCGACGGCAAGACGGGCGATATTGGCCGGGCAATGGTTCCGGACCTTCGAGCTAACAACTTCGACGGGGCAATAACCCTTGCAGTGAGCGAGATTGCGCAGGTCATCGCCGCCGACGCCAAGGTAACCCTGGACGAAGATCCAGCCATGACGACCCGTCCCATGCGGCAGCAGCAACACGTCGGGGCGGGACAAGTGATTCTGATCATCATCGTCCTGATTTTCTTTGGCGGATTCTTTATCCTGCGGTTGCTGATGAGCTTTGGCATGTTGTTCGGCGGCTGGGGCCGTGGGCCCTGGATCGGCGGAGGCGGCTTTGGCGGTGGGGGAGGATTCGGCGGTGGTGGAGGCGGCGGCGGTGATGGGGGCGGCTTTGGCGGTTTTGGTGGTGGCAGCACAGGGGGCGGCGGTTCGGACGGAAGCTGGTAGTTGTTCCAAGGTCTGTTGAAGGGGACCTCATTGAATTGAGGCCGGAGGAGAAGAGAACGGTATGGGCAAGGGACTTTTAGCTGTATTGGGATTTGTTGGTCTATTGGTACTGGGCGTATTGATGGCGGGTTGCAGCTATGTGACCGCCAAGAACCAGATGGTAGCCAAGGATCAGGCTGTGAAAACCGCGTGGTCCGACGTGGATGTGCAGCTTCAACGGCGGGCAGACCTGATTCCTAACCTGGTGGAGACCGTGAAGGGTTTCACGAAGGAAGAGAGCACGGTTTTCGGCGATATCGCCAATGCGCGCGCAGGCATGCTGAATGCTCAGGGACCGGCGGCTAAGATTCAAGCGAATGGCCAACTGGACGGGGCGTTGGGTCGCCTGCTGCTGCTGACCGAGAATTACCCGCAACTGCGGTCGAGCGAGCAGTTCATGCGCTTGCAGGACGAGCTGGCGGGAACTGAGAATCGCATTGGTGTGGCTCGCAGGCGGTACAACGAAACGCTGCAGGACTACAACACTTTCATTCTCTCGTTCCCCAACAGCATCTGGGCCGGCATGGCAGGATACCAGCAAAACAATGCGAGGTTTGAGGCCAGCGATGCGGCGCGAACGGTGCCGGGAGTGAAGTTCTAGAAACTGCCCCCATGGGAAGTGAGTCTTCCATCCCCGTTTCCCAAAAAGGGGAGGGAACCGGGGCTCCCGTAACTTGATCGACTCCGCCAGGTCAGGCACCAGATTAATTAGCGAAACGGTGCTATATTTGGTGCCTGGGGGGAATATGAGAGCGACCGTGTCGATTGACGACGATCTTTTACGAACGGCGGAAGAATATAGCGGCTTGACGGAAAGAGCGGCATTGATTCGTGCCGCATTAAAGTCGTTGATTGCCCGGGAAGCCGGTCGCAGGCTCCTGGCGCTGGCTGGGACAGCTCCCGACATTGAAGAAGTACGGAGATTGCGAGTCGACGAACAGTGATTCTGGCGGACACGTCAATCTGGATCGGCCTCTTTCGTACGGGCGCTTACAAGGCAGAGTTGGACAGATTGATTGGTGACGATCAACTCTGCATCCACCCATTTGTGATTGCGGAGTTGGCGCTGGGCACGGTGCCGGAACGCCGAAAAACACTGGCGTATCTCGACCACCTGATTTCCATCCGCCTGGTGCGATTGGAAGATGTTCGGCACATGATCGAAGCCAGGGGATTTGCCTCGAAGGGGATCGGCTTGACGGACGCACATTTGATTGCTTCCTGTCTGGCGGCTCCGGGCACCCAACTATGGACCCTTGACGAGAAACTCGGCAAAGTTGCCGAATCCCTAAGCATCCGAACTACTCTTGCTTGACTACCCTCGCGACAGCTACGGTAAGAATGAAAGGCGTAGTACAAGATTCCAAAAACAAAGGCCATCCGCCACGGCGGATGGCCTTATGATTTTGGGCTCGCGGACTGGCCGGACCGGTTTACTTGAAGGACGCGATGGCGCTGGCCTCGTCGTCGTAGATGTCGAATACGGTGTAGAGCTTGGTCAACTGCAACAGGTCGTGGACCTTCTTGGTGAGTTTCAGCAGCTTGAGCGAAGCTCCCTGATTCTTTGAAGTTGTGAATGCGCTCACCAGCTCGCCCAACCCTGAGCTGTCGATATAGTTCACGTCGCCCAGATTCAGCAGAATGCTCTTCAAGCCCTTGCTGATCAGGTCGCGAATCGCATCACGCAACTGCACACTGCCTTCGCCCAATGTGATCCGCCCGCTCAAGTCCAGAACAGTAACACCGTCAACTTCACGGGAAGAAATAGTTAGTGCCACGGAAATCCCTCCTTGTTTGGTATTCAGGTTATAGCACTTTTGCCGGCAGGATTGACAACAACGCTAGTCTGCCCGATTCGCCGGCTGGGGCGGCTTGAATCCGTCCGAGGCCCGCGACCGCTGCGTAAGTACCCTTCAAGTTTTTTCGCCGGCCGGCGCCAAATGTTTTACGAGCGTCAACTCGGTTCCAGGATGCAGTTGTCGAAAGTGTACCTCATCCATGAAGGATCGGATAAGGAAGATGCCGCGACCTGTGCCGCGCAACAGGTTTTCCGGTGCCAGAGGGTCGGGAAGGGTGTCTGGATCAAGGCCCTTGCCTTCGTCCGCAACAGAAATCACGAGCTGGGTACCGGTGTTCTCCAGGCTCACGGTGATCTTCTTCGCAGGGTCGTATTCGTTGCCGTGCAGCACGGCGTTTACGGCAGCCTCGCGGACCGCCATGCCGAGTCGGAAGCGTTCGTCCTCGTCCAGGCCGGCGTTTTCAGCCAGCTTGTCCGCGGCAGCCTCCACCTCGCCGACGCTCTCCATCGTGGAACTCAGCGAAAAACTCATCCGTCCTTCCCTGGGTGCGCTCACCGGATTTGTGTCCGCCCCTTCCGGAACGGACGCGCCAGGCGCGCATCGCCGCTCCTCAGCTACCTTGCTGGCAAGTTTCGTTGCTGGGAACAATTGTGTCAAGCGGGACGCTGATTGATGGTTTAATCGCCTGCCTGAATCCGAATATCGCGAGAAGGAATTCATCCCTGATTTTCTTGTCATGGTCGCTTGTCCTGTTTGCCCGTCTGGAGACTTCAAAACTTCATTACCCAATAGGATGCTTGCCCAACTCAAAACGAGCCCAAGGGAATAAACTCACTTCATGCAGCCTCGCACTATAGCTCGCGTCAGTCTGACTGCGCTTCTCGGCACCCCGGTGACCGATGCGCAGGGCCATCTCCGCGGGCGGCTGAAAGATATTGCAGTGGCTACAGGGCCGGATGCCGGCAAAGTGGCAGGCCTGGTGCTCAAGACACGTACTGGACTGTGCATTGTTCCTTCTCAGGACGTGATGGAGACCCCTGCCGGCACGCTCGAATTGCGTACCGCTGGAGCGATGGTCCCGCTCAAGGACGATGGAAACTACCTCTATCTGCGTCAGGACCTGATGGACCGCCAGATTATCGACATTCACGGCCGTAAAGTGGTCCGCGTAAACGATGTCGATCTGGAATGGATGGGGCGAGGGGCGGCGCACCTGCTGCGCGTAGCCGAAGTCGAGGTAGGGCTCCGCGGCGCGTTTCGCCGGGTGTTCAAAGGCTTGTTGCCCCGTGCCGCTTTGGAGACGCTTTCACGGAAGCTGGGGGCCAGCGCCATCCCCTGGCAGTTTGTCGATGTGATTGAAGTTGACCCGGCACGACGCGTAAAGCTGCGCATTGAATATGAACGTCTGGCCGAGATGCATCCTTCCGACCTGGCTGAAATCCTCGAAGACCTGGCGCCTGCCGAGCGCGAGGCGGTCTTCACATCGCTGGACGAGGAGGTGGCTGCCGAGACGCTAGAAGAGGTCGATCCAAAATTGCAGAAGGCCCTTCTCGAAAAGCTCGATGAGGAGCGCATTGCCGATATCGTCGAAGAGATGGATCCCGGTGCCGCGGCCGATCTGCTGGCGGAACTGCCTGAAGAGCAGTCGGACGCCATCCTCGAAGAGATGGAGCCGGAGGAGCGGCATGAGGTTGAGGAGCTGCTCGAGTTTGACGAGAACTCAGCGGCAGGTTGCATGACAACCGACTTTATCGCTTTGGGAATGCAGTCCACCGTTGCCCAGGCGGTCCAGGCACTCCGAATTTTCGATGGCGACCCCGAAAATGTGACCGAGGTCTACCTGCTGGATGAGAAGCGTGTGCTGCGGGGCGCTGTCTCCCTGGCGCGGCTGGTGATGGCGCAGCCGGATACGCGCGTGGCAGTGCTGGCGGAGCCGCGGGTGCTCTCGTGCCCGGCCGATTTGCACCAGAATGACCTTGCCGAGCTGTTCGACAAGTACAATCTGCACGCTCTTCCGGTGGTCGATAACCTGGGCCGGATGGTCGGCGTGGTCCAGGCAGACGACGTAATTAGCTTCCTGCGCGAGAAACTTTAACCCCGAAAGGCCGATATTAGGGTTGTCAAATCACCTTTTAGCCCCAAAACAGCTCAGACGGGTTCCAAACTTGCTACTAATCTTTGAGAAAGTAGCTTGACTTAACCGGATTTGTGAA
>Ga0302320_10019924_pt1 | contig 13428 bp, 9 predicted proteins | sample Bog_T0_3_FD_202130 | JGI IMG/M metagenome (GOLD analysis project Ga0302320, IMG submission 202130) | Peat permafrost microbial communities from Stordalen Mire near Abisko, Sweden - Bog_T0_3 | ecosystem: Environmental > Terrestrial > Soil > Wetlands > Peat | place: Sweden: Abisko, Stordalen Mire...
TCGCCAAGCGCTCGCTGGGCCATTACGATGCCGCGCACAACACCATCGTAGTCAGCCGCGTCTTCGACCGGCCATCGAGTCCCAGGTACGCAATCGAATACCTGCTCTACCACGAGATGCTGCACCTAAAGCACCCGGTAAGGATGCGCGGCACCCGCCGCTGCGTCCACTCAAGAGAGTTCAAGGCAGAAGAGTCCCGCTTCCCCCAACTAGCCGAAGCGCTAGCCTTCATCAAGCGGCTGTAGTCGCTTCAAAACGGCCCGGCAGGGGGCCCCGCTTAACCGTCGGCAACTACTCCAACCAACGCCAGAGTCTTCCAAAAGCCGGCGTCTCAGGGCCCAAACGTCCCATCTTTCGTATTTACTTCCAAGATAAAAATGCGCACTCCCTAAGGGGTTGCAGGTAACTTCGCTCCGTGCTACTCTTGTTTCGCTTGCCTTGGCCGCGATTCTTGTTCTTCTCCCCAAAGCCGCCAGGAGCCGCGCATTTTCCAATCGCAAACATGTGCTCGTTGTTGGCATAGCCTCGGTGGCACGTACTGTTTCACGCTCGGCAGGCATTTCCCAGGTAGCTCCTGCAATGTGCGTTCGATTCGTTCAAAGATGTGCAAGTTTCAGATGAAGGACGGGGAGAGACCCACCCCCGGCATCAAAGCCAATCTCAACACCAAAATCATGAACAGGAGAGGGAACCATGGCCAAATATACTCGCGCCAACGCCTGGAACAATGGCGGAACCTTCAGCAATAACGACCTTCACTGGTACGCAATCGGCGTCCGTGCCATGATGAACCGGCAGTTGAACGACTCCGCAAGTTGGTGGTTCTTCGCCGCCATCCACGGCGAATATGTAACGCCCGCAAATGACCCGGGAAGCTTTCCTGGTTGGGGATACATTCCCGGCGTGCCCAAAGTCCCTACCACCCCGCTGCCCGTGCCTAACGTTATCAACACATATTGGGACCAATGCCAGCATCAAAGCTGGTTCTTTACTCCGTGGCATAGGGGGTACCTTGTTGCCCTCGAAGCGCAGCTTCGAACGGATATTATCCAGGCTGGCGGACCCGCCGATTGGGCACTCCCCTACTGGAACTACTTCGGACCCGGCGATGCGTTTGACATCCCACCCGCGTTCACCTTGCAAGACTTCAATGGGGCTCCCAACCCGCTCTTCGTCACCGCGCGCTATGGTCCTTACGCCAACAACATTGTTTTCGATCTGACGGCAGCGGCCATTAAGAAGTATCCACCGCCTCCCAAATTCACCGGGAAGCCGATAACAGAGAATTGTCTTTCAAACACTGTCTACACGGGTTCCGGCGCAAACACAAAACTGCCGGGCTTCGGTGGCCCGCTCACGGGCTTCTGGCATGGCGATGTGTATCCGTCCGGAAATCTCGAAAGCGACCCTCATAATGCCACCCACGTCTGGGTTGGCGGGATAGTCTCCTCCACCAACTGGGGGCTCATGTACGACCCAGGCCTTGCCGCGCTCGATCCCATCTTCTATCTGCATCATGCAAACATCGACCGAATGTGGGCGGTGTGGAACTCCAATCCATCCAATAAGAACCCATCCGACGAAAATTGGCTTAAAGGGCCCGCTGCAAGTGGCGAACGCGAATTCATCATGCCCATGCCCAATACAACGCCGTGGAGGTACTCGCCTGCCGACGTCAACAGCTTGAACCTGATGAATTACACTTACGACAACCTGCAGCAGGCTCCGTCTGTCAACCTGCTCACTTCCAGACTAAGCGGCCTCGGCGTAGCCGCCACTCAGGCCACCGCGCCTGCTGCGCCGGCGAGGAAAACAGTGGAACTTGTGGGTACAAACAGCGACCTCCTTGCCATCACGGGCGCAGGAACCTCCACATCCGTGCTACTCGATGACCAGGTCCGGCAGAAAGTCGTCCGCAGCCTCCTCACCGCGTCACAGGCTGCCATACCCGACCGCATTTACCTTAACCTGGAAAACGTGCGGGGAGCCCAGGGCGCCAGCGCGCTGAGCATCTTTGTCAACCTTCCAGAAGGAGCCAATCCGTCCGATCATCCAGAACTCCTTGCCGAAACCGTCACCCTCTTCGGCCTTCACCGGGCCAGCCTGGTAGACGGAAAGCACCTCGGCGGCGGCCTCAGCTTCCTGGTGGACATCAGCCCCATCGTCGATCTGATGCATGTCGATAACCAACTGAATGACGACAACCTCCGCGTCACAATCGTTCCCAGCTTTCCGCTTTCTGAGGGTGCGTCCATCACCGTTGGGCGCGTCAGCGTCTACCGCGAAGGCCGCGAGCCATGATCTTCGACGACCGAGATCGCGTCAGGGTCCGCAACACCGTGCTGGCGGTCGCTTCGCTTGCATGGCTATTTTTGTGGATGCGATCCCTCTGGTCCCCGGGTCTGCCGCACCAGCACATGCACCATCCCGCGGCCGGCGCGGGCGCCGTCTCTGTCGCACCAGCCTTTGACTGGATTCTCATGTTCGCCGCGATGATGGCGCCCACTCTCATTCCACCCATTCAATTTGTGCGCTCGAACGGCCTAGCCCGCCGCCGGGCGCGCTCAACATGGCTGTTCGTGACAGGCTACACGGCGGTCTGGGTGCTCGCCGGCGTGTGCATGATGTTGGTCGTTGCTGCATTGGGTTCCTCCCGCCTCCCGCAGTCCCTCCCAGTCGGCGCATTCTTCCTCGTCGCCCTCATTTGGCAGTGCTCGCCCGCAAAACAGGCCTGCTTGAATCGCTGCCACAAGCACAAGCCATTGGCCGCCTTCGGACGCGCGGCAGATGTCGATGCCCTTGTTTTCGGTGCCGATAAGGGCGTCTGGTGCGTCGCATCGTGCTGGGCCTGGATGCTTTTGCCTATGTTGCTCGCCACAGGGCACCTTTGGGCAATGATGGCAGTAACCATTCTCATCTTCTGCGAACGGCTCGAATCGCCCGCACCGGCTCGCTGGCAGTGGCGCGGGTTAGGCCGCGCTTACAGAATCGTCTCAGCTTGGGTGAGGTTTCGCGTGCGGGCCAGCGCGGCAGAACAAAATGCATGATGGCGCATTCAGGATCTACTGCGGGAGCGGTCCTTGAAGACTAAACCACCGTCTTCCCGAGTAGGGGTCACCCCGGACGCCATAGGCGTGCTTTGCTCTGATATAAAGGCTGGTACCAAATCTGGCGCTCAGACCCGGCGCGTAAGCCGCATCTGCCGCGCACCAGAAGGAATTTCGGAGACATCCATGAAGAATCCCGTATCCGGCGAAATCCCGCGTTCCAGCGTAACCCGGCGAGACTTTCTCAAGGTGGCATCGGCCGCCGCAATCCTGCCCGCCACAGCCTGGGGGCGCTCAGGCCGCCCGTCCGCATCCAATCGCATCCCCATTGGAGTGATTGGCTGGGGCATGATGGGCCCTGGCAACACCAAGGCGTTCCTGGCCGAAGACGATTGCCAGGTGGTGGCGGCCTGCGACCTGCACACCAAGCACCTGCAGGCCGCCGTTGACACCGTGAACACGAAGTATGGCAACAAGGACTGCAAGGCCTACGCCGACTATCGCGAAATGCTGGCGCGGGACGACATCGACGCCATCATGATTGCGATTCCCGATCACTGGCACGCCATTGTGGCCACCGCAGCCGCCGCGCGCAAGAAGGATATCTATGGCGAAAAGCCGCTGGCCCGCACCGTCCACGAGCAGCAGGCCATTGTGAAGGCTGTGGAGCAGAACAGCATCATCTGGCAGACCGGCTCCTGGCAGCGCTCGCTTGCGCCGTTCCATAAAGCGGCGGAGATCGTCCGCAACGGGCTTATCGGCACGGTTACGCGGGTTGAGGTAGGCCTGCCCGGCGGACACCACGACTTTCCCGGCACCGTTCCCGCGCTGATGCAGCGCCTGGCATCGCTGCCCAATAAACCTGCAAGCCCAGCCGACATTGTGCCCGGAACGCCCGCATGGGATTTGGCCGTCACGCAGCCTCCGCCGGAGCTGAATTATGACATGTGGCTGGGCCCATCGAAGGCCGAACCGTACATTGATGCCCGCGTTTACCAGAACTGGCGCTGGAACTACAACACCGGCGGCGGCCAGCTATTGGATTGGATTGGACACCACGGCGACATTGCGCACTGGGGATTGGGGTTCGACGCCACGGGGCCGTCGGAAATCGAGGGCCGCGGGGAGTTTCCGGCCTCCAACGCCGTATGGAACACGGCCACAACGTACCTGATCGAATGCAAATATCGCAAGGAAGTGACGGGCTACGCCAACGACGTGGTGCTGACCATTGCCGGCGGCCATCCGGGTATCCAGATGGGAACGAAATGGATCGGCACCGACGGCTGGGTGTGGGTCGACAGAAGCGGATTCGACGCCTCCAATCCGGATTGGTTAAAGGGCGAGTCGCTGCCCGAGGAGCTGCGCAAGGTGAAGCTCTATGAGTCCCGCAACCACCAGCGCAACTTCCTGGACTGCGTAAAGTCGCGCAAGCCAACCATCACCCCGGTCCAGACGGCGCATCACTCCACCCTCCCCGGCCATCTGGGATTGATTTCGATGCTGGTAGGTCGCAAGATTCACTGGGACGTGGCAAAGGAGAAGATCGTAGACGACAGCGCCGCCAGCGAATTGCTGTCGCGCCCTTACCGCGCCCCCTGGCAACTGGTCTGAATTGGGCGGGTTCCCCAGGTCCAACCGTGCCCAAAAGTTTGGGTGCCCCTGGTCCCTCGCCTTTGGGGACCAGGGAAAGCTCAAACCTCAACCACCCTTTTCCGGTTCATCAATTGCATCGCGAAACTGATATCAGTGCTAGCACTTTCCTCACCTTAAAGGCAGTTTTGTGCGCAAAAAGCGTGTCGAAAGTGCGTCAAAAACGCTGTTATTCGCGCTAAAACGCACTTAAATCATGCTGTTTTGCACGATTTGTCACAGGTTTGCCGGTGGCTATAAGCACCTGCGCCGAGCCGTTTCTAAGCCGTCTTTTCGACCGCAACTGGAGTCTCGGCGGAAGCGGCGGAGGTCCGAGTAGCCGCCAGCACCACCAGCACAATCCCCGCCAAAACCGACCCGGCGCTGGCCAGTTGCGCATTCGATAACCCCCAAAGAACCTTGGGGTTACGCCGCACAAATTCAACCAGAAAGCGAGCAATCCCGCTAAGCACCAGGTACTCGCCCACGATAGCGCCTGTCCCGCGCTGCTTGCCCCCCCGCCACCAAAGCCAGGCCCCAATCAGCAATCCCGCCCCAAGCTCGTAAAGCGGTGTGGGATGAACTCGGACGAACGGAGGAGTCGGTTCAATTCCGTGCGGAAAGCTCATGCCCCAGGGCAGGTTGGTCGGGATGCCGTAGCAGCCGTCGCCGGAAAGGAAGCAGCCGATGCGCCCGATGCCGTAGCCGATCGCAGCCGCTGGAGCAGCCAGATCCAGAGTCCGCAGGCCGCCGATTTTGGCCCGCAACCCCTGAATTATCAGCGCGGAGATGCCAAAAACCAGCCCGCCGAACCAGGCAAAGCCAGCCGTATCCCACAGCACGCTCCAGCCCTGCATGCGGAACTCGATGGGAGAGTCCACCACATGCCAAAGCTTGGCACCTAAAATGCCCGCAATCGCGGCCACGGCCACCATTCCCACCGCATCCGCCTGCAGGCCCGCGCGGCGGAAGCCCCGGTCCAACACGAAGGCCGCCGCAACGCAAGCCAGCCACAGCATGAGCCCGAAGGTATTGAGGGTGAGAAACCAAATGTGGATGTAAGGCAGCATGTCCCTTCAAGTATAGACGGCGGGACTGCGAGAAGAGCGCGGTGAAGCAGGGCCGGCGCAGGATGGCGGCGAAATTGCTGTCGAGATTTGCACAGGCATGCTTGCCATCCAAACCCGCCTTGGCGCGATACTGGGTGAATGGCAACCGTTACATATCAGGGTCTTGAGGTTCTCTATACTCATCAGCAGATTGCGGATCGAGTGGCCGAGATGGGCGCTCAGATTTCGCATGATCTTAGCGGAGAAAAGCTGGTCATGGTGGGCGTGCTCAAGGGAGCGGCAATCTTTCTGTCCGATCTTGCTCGGGCGATTCACGCCGATGCAACTTTCGACTTCGTGGCCGTGTCCAGCTACGGCAAGGGGCAGCGTTCCTCCGGCGCGGTGAAGCTGATCAAGGACCTCGATGAACCGATTGAGGGCAAAAACGTGCTGGTGGTCGAGGACATCTTGGACACTGGCCTGACCCTGGCTTACCTGCGCAAGATATTCTTGCAACACCATCCAAAGACGCTGCGCATTGCCGCGCTGCTCGACAAGCCATCGCGCCGCGTTGAGAAAATCGAGGCCGATTACGTGGGGTTCTCCATTCCGAACCTGTTCGTGATCGGCTACGGCATGGACTACGCCGAGCGCTACCGCAACCTGCCCGATATTTGTCTTATGGCATCCAGCGAGGAGAAATAGCGGGACTCGAACGACGGCACTCTTGAGGGGGCCTATCAGCGCCGGCGCGGCGGTTCGCTTGAGGTTGCGCAGCCGTGAGTGTGCGGTGTGTTACATTTTCCCCATGCTCTTCAAGGGTGTGGCATTTGCGGTTCTTGTTGCGGCCATGCAATTGTCAGCGCCAGTATCCGGGCAGACAAGCGGCAAATCAAGCACTAACCGTCCGTCAAAGCCGCAGTTACCGGCAGCAAGCGACGCTCAAAAGAGCCCAGAGAGCACACCCGGCAAGGCCGATTGCAACGGTTTTCCGTGCGATGACCAGCAGCCTCGCTTCGTGGTCAATGTTCCGAATCCGCCGCCTTCGCCGTGGCTTTGGCGCGATCAAGTCACCTGGGGAGCAAATCTGGTCCTGGTGATTCTTGGATACGTGGGAGTCATGCTGGCTCTTTCTACGTTGAAGAAGGTCGAGCGCCAGACGAGGGTCGCGGAAGCGATGGTTGAGGCTGCGGCTAATAGCGCACAGGCTGCATTGCTTCATGCCCAGGCCGTAGTCGATTCGGAGAGACCGTGGCTGGTGATAACAGTAGAGCCATCGATTAACAACAAGAACGCATTCACCGTATTGGCCACGAATCGAGGGCGCACGCCAGCTCGAATCATCTCCACTTTAGAGGGAGTCAAGATAGCGCCAGATGAGGCGCAACTTCCCGAGACGCCTGAATACGATGAAGTGGTGTCGAGCGCGCCACTTGTGCCGATTATTCTGCTTACGGGCGAATCCACGACGTTGAAGTCGTTTTCGCGCGACGATGCTAGTGCGCTGCCCAAGACCCAGGAGGAGGTCAGGCGCCTTGAAACCTGGGACGATAAGATATTTATTCACGGCAAAGTTACCTACCGGGATCTGATTGCGCCTCCGGACCAGCAAATCCACACTACGGATTGGTGTTGCTGGTACATTCACGGACGACAGAAAAGCGGCCTGGTGATTGCCGGGCCGCCAAAATATAATCTGCATACTTAGGGCGTAACTGGATTACGTTTGGATAACTGCGAGAACAGTTTCCACTTTGTGCGGGTATATGCTATGCGGAATCCCATCCGCTCAGTGTTTCGCTGGGAATTGCTGCCCGGCGACGCCACCATCATAGCCAGATCGCATCCATGGTCGAAGGCAAATTGCATCCGCTGGTGGAGCAGAGCCGCTTGCAGTCCGTGGCGTCGCAACTCCGGCACAGTGGACGAGCCGCCGAACAGCGCAACTCCCTTGTACATGCACAGCACGCCGGCTGCTCCGGGCACGCCGTCAATCTCAGCAAGAAAGCATGGACTGTCCTCGCGCGCCGCACAAACCGCACTGAGCTGGAGCAAAGTCTCCATGAGCTCGGGATGCTGGTCCGCCCAGCCCCTTGCGCTGGTCTCGGCCCAAAGCGCGGATTCTTCAGGGCCAATCACGCGCACGCTAATCGGCCCCAGATCTATTTCCGCAGGCCGCTCAACCGGCCGATAGAGAACGCTGGAGATTTCGCACGGCCTGTAGTTGCGCGCGCAAAGCAGGTCGAGCGCCGCCGTCCCGGCAAAGGGGCTTACCTCATGCACTACGGGCGCTCCGAAGCCGAAAAAGAATGCCTCAACAGCATCAAGCGTGGCCGGGCTCAGTTCCTCAAAGATGCCGAGGCCGAAGGACTGAGTGCAAGGGGAATCGACGCCGTCAAAGACCGCGAAGGCACCGTCCAATTCCATCCACGCGGCGCCGGAGGAGGGAAGCAGACGACGCCTGGCGTCGGCAATCTGAACGCACGCATGACCTTCGGCGCGCTCCAAACGGCGAGAAAGTGCGAGATCTGAGAATATCATTTCGATGAGTTATGCCCTTCTGCCCGAGCCGCTTAACAATTTGGTTAACTTCTGGTAACTACTTTGGATGCTCACTGAGTTTTGCGAGCACACGCTTCAAGTCATCGAGCTTTTGTCCGGCGTCTCCCATCTTACCTTCCGATGTTAGCCTTTCGTAATCGGAAAAGTCCTTGCTTGCTTGCGAAATGAGAGAATCGGTGCCAGCAGCGGGTTGGGGCGCACCGGAGGAATCAGGCATAACTCGTTGCGCCTCCGATGTACTGAGAGACGATGTCTCCGAGCCGAATAAAGATGCCAGCGCGGCCTCGAAAGTGGGAGCGTAAGCGAGCTTGTCCTGGAGCGCTAACACCACCAGGCGCAGTTCCGGCATTGGGCTGCGATCGGCTTGCAGGTAAATGGGCTCGGCATACAACAGCGCGCGTCCGCAGGGAATCACCAGCAGGCTGCCGCGCCGCACGTGTGAGCCCTGTTGATTCCACAAGGTTAATTGTCCCGAGAGTTGCGCATTCTGATCGATGCGCGCCTCAATTTGCAGGGGTCCGTCCACCAGTTTGGTCTTGGGAAAGTCGTAGACGACCGAAGTGCCGTAGTGCTCGCCGTCGCTGCGGCCGGCAATCCATCCGATAAGGTTGTTGCGATTTGCCGGGGTGAAGGGGAGAATCTCGACAAACTCCAGACCGGCTTCATCGGGGAGTTTCATCAAGACGAAGTTAGGCTGCATTGCCTCGGTGGTTTGTTCTCCACCGCTGGCCATGCCCACCTCGCTGGCTACCGTCCAAAGGTCTTCGCGGTTATAGAAGACCTCAGGGTTAGTCATGTGATACAGGCCATAAACTTCCGCTTGTAGCTTGAGTAGCATCTCAGGGTAGCGGACGTGTTTGCGCAGGCCGGAAGGCATGGCGGCAGCGTCCTGGAACAGCGCCGGAAAGATGCCCCGATACGCGGCGAGGATTGGATCCTGCGCATCGAAAACATAGAATGTTGTAGTTCCATCGTATGCGTCGATTGCTACCTTTACGCTATTGCGCATGTAATTGACGGAGTTGCCGTCGAGGCTGTAATGGCTTGAATAAGGATAGCTGTCCGATGAGGTGTAAGCATCGATGAGCCAGGTCAGGCGGCCATCTTCCCCCACCACGATATAGGGATCCTTATCGAAAGTCAGGAAGGGAGCCAGCGTTTCCGCTCGTTGAAGCACATTGCGCCGCATCAGCAAACGGCTCCCGGCGTTGACGTCGTCGCTGAAGGGGAGTTTTGCAATGTCGCCACGGTCGAACGCGAGCAGGAGGCGGCGCAGAAACCCGCCCACAACAATGCCTCCGCTTCCCTGGTAGGAGGTGAGGTTGTTGGTCTGTCCTTCGGGGTAATTGAACTCCTGCTGCCCGGTCTTCACATATACGTCGGTGTTAGTCATTTCGCCGAAATATATCTCCGGCCGTGTCAGGTTGAGGCCCTTCACTGTGCTCTGGACGGGCATGTTACTCAGCATCAGCGTGGGCAAGCCTTCCGTCGTGAATCCATTCACAGGGTTCATGGTGATGCCGTAGCCGTGCGTATAGATCAGTTTGTCGTTGATCCAGTTGCGGCTGCTTTCAGGAAGCTTGTCTACATTCAGTTCGCGCGCGCCCAGCATTACTTCGCGCAACGCGCCGTCAATCGAATAGCGATCGATATCGATGTCGGGAAAATCGTAGTAAGTGCGAATCTCCTGAATCTGGCGCAGCGTATCCTGGAGGGCGTGCCAGTCCCATAAACGGATGTTTTGCAGGGTAGGCTGATTGTTGGCTGGATCGGTTGCGCCGACGGTGGTTTCCGCGGGAAACTCGCGTTGTGTGAACAGGTCGAGGCCGTAGGCTTTTCGAGTCATCTCGATGTTATTTGCGATGTAGGGTTGCTCGCGCACCAATTCGTTTGGCTTGACAAGAAAGCTGGTGACATACCAGCCGATGAGGCCTACAGCCACATAACATACAACGGCGGGAACAACGGCTGCGATAAGCAAGCGCAGGCGCGGCATGAACGCGGCGCTGAGAAAAGCGATTGCCGCTCCGAGGACAAGGGCCGCGCAGACGAAGAGCATGCCGGTGACGTTGACATGAGCGTCGGTGTAGGTAACTCCCTCAAAGATGGTGTGGTGTTCGAAAAGTAACTCGAGGCGGCCGATGTAAACACGCATTGCAAGAATGAGCAATAAGAACCCGACGGAAATGGATAAGCCGCGCCAGGGCAGAGGAGAACGGCTGCCAAGACGCCCGGTGAGCGCTCGCGAGCTGCCGGTGATGAGGATAAAGAACAAGGCAAGAATGCTGGTAATTACCGCCAGGGTAAGAAGCCACCCGGCGATGAGCTGCCAGGCGGGAAGGGCGAAAAGGAAAAAGTTGAGCGGCAAGCCAAAGATGGGATCGGCGATTGTGCCGGAGGAGTGCGGCGCATACCAGAACAGGGCCAGCGTGGGCCACTGTGCCTGCATGGCAGCGCCGGTGGCAACGGCAATCAACAGCGAGACTGCGATCGCGATGATGCGCAAAGCGGGGCCCACGGGCAGGTTGACAGCGTTGCCGGCGATGAATATGGTGTGATCGCTCGGCAGATCGGCGGAATGCGCCCATTTCAGAGCTGAAAATGTTCCGAAGAGAATGAGAAATGTGACGGCGGCGAAGGCCGCAAAGATGCCCCATTCAAGGCCGAGCGTCTTCCAGAAGACTTCTCCGTAGCCGAGCGAGCGGAACCAGAGAAGGTCGACCCAATAGGAGACTGCTGTCCGGCCGCCGAAGACAACTACGGCGAGGACGGCAATGAGGAAAAGAAGTGTGCGGCGGCGGCGTGGCGGCGATGGAAGCGCTTTATGCGGCCAATCGATTGATTCGGGCAATTTTGTATCCTGCCTTGCTTGATTCCTGAAGCCTGGTTGATTGGGTGCGAGAGTTGTTTGGCGGCTGATCCAAAGGACTTCACTGGAGATTCCGCGGGCAAAGGCGTGAGCAAACTCGCCCACACCACTTTAGTCCTCTTCGCCGGACTTTGCAGCCGGCGCGGGCTGGACGGAGGGGGTTCACCCCAAGGGCGGAGGGATGCGGCATAAAACGCGGCAGCTTGAATATGGTTGTGGCGAGGGTGAAGAATTTGTGTATATCGTTTAATATGTTTGCGTTATGCTCAGGCGTCCGCCGGAAGTGCGGTGGGCCGCGGTCCGCCGCAGCCGGCGCCCACCGTCTTCAGCTTCAGAAGTGAATGACCAACCCCGAACTGAGCCGCAGGTTGTTCTGGTGGTCGTTTACGCCATTGGCGAACGTGGTGACAAAGTAATCCGCCTCCACGAGGCGAAGAGAGATGCGGCGGCTGGTGCGCAGGTCTACGCCGCCACCTGCGATTGCGGAGAATTCCAGATTAGAGCCTGGAGCGGCTGGGTTCGGAGGCAGAACCAGTGTGCCGGTGGCGCGTGTGGCGCCGACCAACACCTGGGCAAAGGGATGAAAACTGGAACGGCCGGTGCGAAGCTGATAGCGCCCTCCCACGCTGAAGGAGCCGAGCGTGAGACTGTAATTCGTGTTGTCGATTTTGCCTGCGCCGCCGATGGAGAGGTCGGCCACAATGGCGTATTTCCCGGGCCTTACCGGCCAGGCGATGGTGGCGCTTCCGCCGTTTAGATTGAAGCAGCCGCAACCGCCTGGCGGCGCGTTGGTGTGTACATAGGTGTAGTCAAGGGCCAGTTCGGTCCGGGGCGGTACGTCGGATGCGGGCGCGGCCTGGGCAACGGCCTTTGCAGTGGAGACCGCGGCGATGGCCAACAACAGCGCGAATTTGCATTTGTTCCTGAATCGCATGGGTCTCCCTTACTGAACCGTGAGCTGCACGGTGGTGGTTTGGACATCGGCGCCACTGGTTCCTGTGACGGTGATTGTGTAGCTGGTGGAGGTAGATCCGGTCAGCGCGAAGCCGCCGCCGCATCCAGACAGGGCAGTGAGCGCGCTGAGCGAGGCTATCGTCAGGACTCCGAGCGTGATCCAGCGTCTGCGTCGTTTGCCGGGCACAAAGAACAGTCCTATGCAGCCCAGAACCGGTACGGCGAATGGCCATGCAGTGCCGGTAATGGCTGCGGTTGTGACTGGAGCGGCGGTTTGGATGGTCATTTGCGAAGTGGCTCCAGTTGAGCCAGGCGTAACCGTGGGTGGAGCGAATGTGGCAGTGGCGCCGGGCGGAAGTCCGGTGGCCGTCAGGGTTACCACGCCCGTATAGTTGCCATTCACCGGATTCACATTGATGGTGAAGGTTGCCGAGCCGCCGGGTTGAACGGTCTGCGGGAGCGTGGGCGAAACAACGGTATAGTTCGGAGTCGTCCCTGTGCCGCTCAGTGCGACGGTTTGCGGCGAGCCGGAGGCGTTGTCGGCCACTGAGAGAGTAGCCGTAAAGCTGGCTGCCGAGGCCGGCGTAAAGCTGACTGAAATGGTGCAGGTTGCACCCGCTTCCAGAGTTGTGCCGCAGGTGGTTGCGGTCTGGCTAAAGTCGCTGGCGTTGGCTCCGCCAATGCTGATGGCGATGCCGGTGAGGGTAGCGTTCCCGGTGTTGGAAAGGGTGGTTGTTAAAGTGGCCGCCGTTGAACCTGCCGCCGTGTTGGGGAAGGCCAGTGTTGCGGGCGAGAGCGAGGCGATTGGGGCCGGCGGGGCGACTCCGGCGCCTGTGATCGCGGCGGTCTGCGGTGAGCCAGCGGCGTTGTCGGCCACTGAGATGTTTGCCGTGAAGGTTGCGATCGAGGCCGGCGTGAAGGTGACGTAGATGAGGCAACTGGAGCCGGCGGCCAGAGTTGTGGCGCAGGCGTTTGTCCCAGTGGCGAGCGCGAAGTCGGATGGGTTGGCTCCGGCCAGCGTGATTGCGATGCCGGTGAGTGGAGCGTTGCCGGTGTTGGAGAGCGTGGCAGTCAACGCGGTTGCGGTTGAGCCGGCGTAGGTGTTGGGGAAGGCCGCCGGCGGCGTGAGCGAGGCCACCGGAGCCGGGGGAGCGATTCCTGCGCCTGCGAGTGCAGCGGTCTGCGGCGAGCCGGAAGCGTTGTCGGCCACTTGAATGGAAGCCGTAAAGGTTGCGACCGAGGCCGGCGTGAAGGTGACATAGATGAGGCAATTGGAGCCGGCGGCCAGCGTTGTGCCGCAGGCGTTTGTCCCAGT
>Ga0302320_10019925_pt1 | contig 13428 bp, 13 predicted proteins | sample Bog_T0_3_FD_202130 | JGI IMG/M metagenome (GOLD analysis project Ga0302320, IMG submission 202130) | Peat permafrost microbial communities from Stordalen Mire near Abisko, Sweden - Bog_T0_3 | ecosystem: Environmental > Terrestrial > Soil > Wetlands > Peat | place: Sweden: Abisko, Stordalen Mire...
GCGATGAAAGGCGGGACGTCGGATCGACTCAGCACTGTTGCGCTGACGTTGGCATTAGCCGTGCCGTCGACTGGATTTGTTTTTGCGATGCAAGGCCGCCTTCCGGTTACCTTGCCTGGAATGCCCGCGACTGGCTGGGTTGGAGTGGTCCTCGGCGCGAGTGGATTTGTTCTACGTTTGTGGTCCTTGCTGCTGCTTCGCGAGCGCTTTACGCGCACATTGCTGGTCCAGCCGGGGCATCAGATCGAACGTACCGGCCCTTATCGATTTATCCGCCATCCTGGCTACTTGGGATCACTGCTGTGCTTGAACGGTATCGGCTTGGCTTCAGGTAATACGCTGGTGGTGGTGGCTTCCATCTTGATCACGGGTGCGGCCTATCGCTATCGAATACGCGTGGAGGACGCCATGTTGATTCGCGCTTTCGGTGAGGCTTACGAGAGTTATCGCCGCAGTACCGGGGCACTGATACCTTGGCCACTTTTCACTAAATTCTGAACCGTCTTTTTCGTTGTGCCGCTGAGACGATCCGAAATCAGAAAGTAATCATTGTGCTTGGCAGGAAATAGATCCCTCAGCTAGCGCTTAGAGTCGGTAGCGCGATGACTGCCATGGTCAACTGCCGGCCAACTGCGGTTGGTGAGCGTACCGAACTGGCGGTCTTGAGGCAGACATTCGCTACCCGAGGTAAACTGGCAGCGCAGGACCTCCAAGCTGATGCGATCAATAATCAGGTGGATGTCGGTCGATATGAACAAAGCCACGCTGACTAAAAACATTCGGCTAAAAAACGCAATGTCATTGCTGGATTGCTGGCTACTTTCTCCGTCGATTCGCGCTCGCACATCGTAAGTCCAACAAACCGCGAGTTCAGTACGCAAATACTTTGGCAGATACCGTTCTCGTTTTCGTGGCCCTCCCGATAGTGGGGATTGCTGGCTTTTCGCTTGTAATAAGCGCGAAACACCCTGCAGCTTCGGTCACTCAGGTTTTGCATATGGCGCCGCACATCGTGCCATATGTATTTGGTGCATTAACGATGCGGCCGGACTTCTATTGCTCAACAAGAGAATGAAAAAATATATCGCCGTTGATCCCACTCGCTACCTGCAATTTAGGACCGATAAGGATGCGGAGATCGTGTTTTGGCAGCGGATAGGAGTCCTCATAAATTTCGGAATACTTCCGAACGTTTTGGCGATCCTCGTACTAGCGTTAGAGTAGATACTGTTATCTGGAGCCGTTGGGTTTGCTATTTTCCACACCCGTTTGCGGTCACTAGTGCCGGCCGCAAGGGGGTCGTTAGGCGCCCAATAGTCTGCGTGTCAGCAGAGACCCCATGTCGCGGCGACCGTCGGTAATAACGTAGATGATCACTTGTTTCGAGTGCACCCTGTAAATTAGACGGTAGGGCTTAAAGAAGACTTGTCGGTATTCCGAGATACCAAGCGAGCGCAACTCGTTTACATAGGCACCGCGGTCAGGCGACGTTGTGAGTGCTTCTGTTGCCTTGACTAGCCGATCGAGGACGTGGTCAGCGCTAGCTCGAGAATCGTGCTCAGCGATGTAGTCATAGATCGCTTCCAGGTCACGCTCGGCGTCCTTTGTCAGCGAGACCTCGAAGAGCATCAGGAGCTGGTGGCCTTGGCGCGTAGGCGACCGGCGACCTCGCTGATCGGCGTAATCTTCCCGCGTTCAACTTGTTGGCTGCCCAGCGCAAGAATCTTTAAAAGCGCCAGCGTTTCTTGGATTTCCTCGTATGAGGTAACGTCTTGAATTACCGCCTTGGCTTCGCCATTTTGAGTGATGATCATAGGCTTACGCTGTTCCTCCAGGACCTGGAGGACCTCGGCCGCATTTGCTTTCAGGTAGCTAATAGGCCTTATTTGGGTCGAATATCGCACGGCAGCTCCAACTGGTACCAAGACTTAATATAGTCTTTTTATGGTCCTGTCGCAATATCCCATACGGTTCTACCACTTACATTGGGAGATTCGTCATGGAACAGTCGGGTGTACCAGTTCAAAGCCTCTCCAAGGAACCTTGGAATAAGGGAAAGCTCGTCGGCCAGAAGGCGCCGCTTCGGTTGAAGGAGATTTGGGCGATCCGCATTCGCCTCCAACTCGCGGAGCGAACGCGCGAACTTGCGTTATTTAATCTTGCTGTGGACAGCAAATTGCGTTCATGTGATCTCATGACGGTACGAGTGCGCGACATCACGCACCGGCCTCGCGCGCAATCGCTGATCTATCGTCGCACCAAAAATTTGCGCGCCGTGCAGCTTCTGTTGGGCCATTCCAAACTGAGAGCACCGTTCGATATCTCGGTATCGAAGTCGACGACGCACTCGAAATGGCCGAACAGACGGAAGTGCAGTAGTCGCGAAGGCAGGTCAGCCGCTGATTGTTGGTCGCTGACCGGCCAACAGCGGGCACATGGGCAGCGATAGTGGTCCGCACAAAGCCGCCGTTCGCTCCGTGAGGTAAGCTGTACGGGAAATGGATACGTCTCTCGCGAAAACTGGATGTGCAACTCGGTCGACTTTTGGACGTCTTGGTCGCGTTGCTTGAATACGCTGCGGCCAGCGCTGTTGGTCCTTGTGGCGTGTGTCTCAGGCCTTATATTTTCTTGGCTACCTGTAGCTGCTCTTTGTAGCTTTCCCGGAGTTAGATACTCGAACGCCTGTGGGCACAATGCCGTGTATTGGTTCATCCTTGCACTCCCGCTGGGCTTCATACTGGCTGCGATCCTGGCAATTCGAATTTACGCAAGGGGCCGCAAACACGGTCAGAAGCGTTGAAGAAATACCTTCGAGTCGCCGTAGCCGCCGCAGAAGTCCTTTCCGCGATTCCACGCAAGACGACCACTGTTCCAGCTTCGCGCGTTCGCTTCACGGAGGAGCAGGCTATTCGCTGAGCGCCGCCGCGGAAAGAGGCCGCTGCCAAGTGATGGAATACTGTTCCGATTCCTCTCAAATTGCCGATAACCGACGGGCACTGGGGGCCGCAACGAGTCAACACGCGAAAGTGAACACTGAAGCCTGTGGCAGATGATTGGAAAATTACTAACGAGCCTCGGGCTGAGAATTTTCCTTGCCGGCCTCACATGGTTTGCTCGCTTTTCTTATTCGCTGAGTTCATATATTTTCAGTGTTGTTGCGATGGGCGTGGGGGTACTCGTAGCACTTGCCGGTTCCGCTCGTCGGCAGGACATTTTATTTTCGGTTCGGCGATACTTTCGCAGGCGCTAGCAGATGAGTACCCGTGACCGCAGGGGATCGACTGGAGCCGGTGGCGGACACCGCCGCCCGGCGAACGGAGCTGACCGTCCAACTCCGGAAGTTCATGAGGAAATCAACGTCTCCGAATGGCCCACCGCGCTGGTGGTGTTCACGGCGTGGCTCTCGGCTGCGTCCCAGGGAAGTACTCCGTGTGGGTCTCGCAGGTGCGGCCGTAATAGAGCACTCGTCGACCCAATAGCGAGACCACATATCCGGCGCAACCGGCCTGCGCCACCTTGGCGCAGAAGCCCTTATAGGTGTAGCCCGGCACCAGCAACTGCGCTTCGCGAATAGCTTCCTTCACCACCGAGGCGTCGAACGATTCGGCGACGCGCGTTGGCGTGGGCTCCATCTTCAGCTCGAGCACCTCGCCGTTCGGCATGTAATAGGTGCGCGTGGAACGGCGGAAGTCGACGGCATAGCCGTCAACGCCAGCCTCCGTCAGGTCGCGCAGATTCTGCGGGAAGGTTGTTGCGCCCGATTCGGAGCCCTCAAGGGTGGCGCGCGCCACATCTTTCCAGCTGGTAGTCACGTCAATTTCTCCTTGCGTAGTGAGGTTGATAAATGTCCGTCGTCAATCGACGGGCAGTGATTTGAGGCCGCGCTTCTCCACGATCTCCCGCAGCGTGTGCAGCAGCGCCGTACGGTCCTTCGGCGGCAGGAGATCGAAGAATTCGGCATCGTTGGCGTCGGCCAACGCCGCAAGCTTGGGAACCATGAGGCGGCCAGCCCGTGTGAGAGAGAGCGTCTGTGCCCGCCCATCCTGCGGATCGGCAGTGCGCACCAGCAGCGACTTGGCGATCAGCCGGTCGGCCAGCTTGCTGACGGCGCCCCGCGTCATGCCCATGCGCTCAGCGAGACGGCTCGGGGCCAGGGATTCCTCATCGAACAGCTGGCGCATCAGCACCCACTCCGCGACGGTCACGCCATGCGCCTCCACCTTCCGGGCAAACGCCTGCGAGACGTGATTGGAAACATAGCGCAGCCAGTAGCCAAGATGGGCGCTAAGTTCTGAAGCGGATCGGGTCGAAGGCATACCATCTCCTAGTTGACTAGGAAACCAATATACCGCAATTGCAGTTTCCTAATCAACTATAATCGCGAAGCGGCGACGCTCAACCGCTTGCCACCGCACGCGGGTGACGTACAAGGGAGCGATTCTTTGGGATGAGGCAATCCTCGCCGGTTCATCAATCACTCCCGCTGCCCCGACATCTCGCCCGAGCATCCATGATGCCGCACGGCCACTGCGATATGAGATCTGACTTTGCCACGCACTGCGCGAACGTCGACCGCTGCGGAGAAACGCGACGGCAAATTAATCTAATTCATTCTTTGCCAGACAAGCGTCCGCACCGTCTTCTTCCCCGTCGCCGGATCGTTCGAAGGTTGGGTGACGAGAGTAAGGCGTTCGCCATCCACTCTGTAAGTTCTTACCTGCGATGTACCGGTGCGAGACTGGTCCCATGATATCTCTACCTGGTGAGTAACCGTCTTGGCGGTGCCGTCGACCGTATAGGTTCCGGCGTAAGCCAGCATGCTTCTGATTAGCTCTTGTGCTTCCTCTTGTGTGGCAATGGGACCCACCGGTTTCTTGCGCTCGCTACCAACGATGAGCACAATCATGCGTCCGTCGGGGCCGTAATTGATGTATCCGGATGGATGCGGTCCCATGACGTCGGACCTTGCGCCAGACACGACCTCCTCGCCGACATAGGAAACTAGCCTCCAAGTGCCGAGCAGCTTTTGCAGGTCGGATCTTGTCGCGTCCACCTGCGCCGATGCTCCGGAAATAAAAGAAAAAAACACCAAGACAGCAGGGACAATAGTTCTCTTCACTGCAGCTCCTATCCGCGCACCTTCAATTCTAGAGCCCCTCACCGGACCGGTCTTAGATTATGAAGGCCTTGCGCATGCATGACCCAGTATCCCGCGAACGCGGCCAGTGGGCACAGCGGTTTCGGTCGCAGCAAAACCTCCAACGAGCAACCTTGGTTCCGTCCAGCAAAAACCATCAGTGCGTCCGTGCAGGCAACCCCTGATCGCAATTGCCGCAGGTCTATTTGCGTCTGAGGTAATGGGGCATGCCTAAACGCCAGCGACGTTCTTTTCTGCCGATCTCAGTGGTCCCATTTCCAAGTTTTGACTGAAGAGGCGATTTCTCAAAGGGAATTTTCGGATGCATCGCCTCAAGAGCGACGGCAAGCGAGACCTGCGCACGCGACGATTGAGTTGTCGAAAGATAAAGAATCTCAGCAGTCGGCGTTGCCAAGTATGGGGCCTGATGGAGAACAAGAGGTTGATAAGATGGGGTCATCGAAATGAGGCTTAACGTCGTGCCGTCGCAAATTGCGTTGTCCTGTGGTAGCCCGCTTTGACACCAGGCGGACCCGAGGCTGCCTATGAACTGCAGTCAGATGCTTGTCGGAAAACTCGTTACGGGGGAACATCATGACGTGCAGGGCACAGGTTGGTCGCACAATTGAATTCAGTCTCGCGGCGCCAGGGCCCTGCTGCTGCACCAGACGGCCGATTGCCATTGGCGTTACCGGACGTGGAGATCTGCGCACAAGCGATCTGGCCGTCTATCGCGCGCAAATTATCGAATTCTTTGAGTTGCCGATAGTCCAAAAAACCAGCGAGGATTTATGACGTTCATTCGAGCGATGCTCGGGCTCCTGCTTATCTGCACCGCGGGCATCGTCACGGCGACCCCGGCTTCGATGCCGCCAAAAAAGGCCTCCGCGCGGGAAGTCCTTCCTGACAGCGTGATCCCCGTGCACTACGAGCTCGCACTCTCGCCCGATGCCGAGGCGCTGACCTTTCACGCTGAGGTGGCGATCACTGTCGAGGTGCGCATCAAGACCGCCGCGATCACCTTGAACGCCGTCGGCCTCAGCTTCGATCGCGCAGCGGTGGATGGCGACAAGGAGGGCATGGTGCGCAGCGATGAGAAGCTCGGCCGGGCCACCATCACCGTGGGTGCTCCGCTTGCGCCCGGACGACATCAGCTGTCGATCAAGTATCACGGCAAGATCGGCCGCTCGACCTTGGGCTTCTTCGCCATGGATTACACCGGCCTCGACGGACCGCGGCGCACGCTCGCGACTAATTTCGAGCCGGCCGCGGCACGCCAGTTGCTGCCCTGCTGGGACGAACCTGCGCGCAAGGCGACGTTTACGCTGTCGGTGGTCGCAGCCAAGGACCGCATGGCAATCTCCAACATGCCGGTGGCGGAGGTGACCTCATTGTCAGCGAGCCTGCAGCGCGTGCGCTTCGCGCAAACTCCGAAGATGTCGACGTACCTGCTGTTTGTCGGAGTGGGCGATTTCGAGCGCATTCACTCGATGGTGGACGACGTGGACGTCGGTGTCATTGTGAAGCGCGGCGATGCCGCCAAGGCCTCATACGCCCTCGAGCAAGCCGGCAAAATCTTGCATTACTACAATGGCTACTTCCGCACTCCGTTCCCACTGCCGAAGCTCGACTTGATCGCCGCGCCCGGCCAGATCACCGGCGGCTCGATGGAGAATTGGGGCGCCATATTCTATTCACAGAATCACTTGTTGTTCGATCCCGCCAACTCGACCGAAAATGACCGGCAGCTCGTATTTCTAGTGGTGAGCCATGAAATGGCGCATCAGTGGTTCGGCGACCTTGTGACCATGGCGTGGTGGAGCGATCTTTGGCTGAACGAAGGCTTCGCGCGCTGGATGCAGACTTTTGCGGCCGACGACCTGCACCCGGAATGGCAGACGGGTCTTCAGGCCATGTCGATTTTCGAGTCCGGCAAGAGTGCCGATTCCGTGCCTTCAACCCACCCGGTGGTGCAGAGAGTCGACACCGCAGATCAAGCGGCCGAGTCCTTCGATGAAATCACTTACGACAAAGGCGCCGCCATCATCACCATGCTGAATGCCTATGTGGGCCGCGATAGATTTCGTGAGGGCGTGCGCCGCTACATGCGCGCACATGCCTTCGGCAACACCGTGGACACGGATCTATGGCGTCTGGTCGGCCACACCGTGGGTCAGTCGATCGTCGCCATCGAGCGGGACTTCACGCGCCAGGAGGGGCTGCCGCTGGTACGCGCGACGGGCACGGCGCAAGGCTTGCGCCTCGTGCAGACGCGCTTCGCCGCCGATCCGGCCACCATCGCCGAGCTGCCGGCGCAACACTGGCGGCTGCCGCTCGCCATCGCCGCGGCAGGAGCCGACGCGCATTATCTGCTATTGCAAGGCACTGCCAAGATCGATCAGACGCCGCCGATTGTGGTCAACGCAGGACAGACGGGCTACGCGCGGGTGCTCTACGACGATGAGCTGCTGTCTGGGCTGACGGCGCAGATGACCTCGCTGAGCGCTGCCGATCAGATGGGAATCATCAACGATACGCGAGCGCTCGGGATCGCCGGCTACAGTTCCGCTGCCAATCTGCTTAGCGTTGCGGCAGCGCTGCCGCGCGAGGCCAATCCCATCGTTTGGCGGCGACTGCTCGAGGTCCTGCGCGAGATAGACACCCATTATGCCGACACGCCGCTGAGGGCCGCATTTCGTCGCTTCGCGCTCGGCATGCTTGCGCCGCTGTCGGCCGAGATCGGACCACTCGGCACGCCGGGTGGCGATGCCAACGTGCAGATCCTGCGCAGCGATCTCGCCGAGACTCGCGGCTCGTTCGGCGATGCGTCGGAGATCGAGGCAGCGCGCAAGCGCTTCGCTGACGGCGATGGCACAGCGGCCGAGCAGCGCTGCGCCCTCGCCATCGTGGCCGAGCAAGCCGACACGCCCGGCTTCGACGCGTTGCTCGCCAAGGCGGACCACACCACCGACCCGCTGCAGAGACTGCACATCTTTCGCGCGCTGGCCGGCGTCAACGACGCGGATTTAGCGCGCCGCATGGTAGACGTCGCGCTCGGCAACCAGGTGCCCGCGGGCAGCGCACCCTCGCTCATCGAAATCCTTGCCCGCAAACACGCTGACTTGGTCTGGCAGATGCTCGCGCCGCGGCTCGACGACCCCTCACTGCCGTTCGAGAAGACATTGCGCTGGATGCTGGCAGGCGACATTACGAGCTATTCCGCGGATCCTGCTCGCATTCCCGAACTCGATGCTTACGAGGCCGCCAACGTGCCGCCGGAGGCGCGCAAGCCGTTCCTTTCCGCGGTGGCATCGATCCGCCAAAATCAACGCTTTACGGCGACCTTGTTACCGCAGATCGACCAGTGGATCGCGGCGCGTGCGCCGGCCGCTGGCCAATGAACGGGAGCGCGCTGGTACGCGGCATCGTCGACCCACCGCCGCCGAACGACGGTCTCCCGGAAATACCCAATGTGGGCAATAGGTCCGCCGAATGAGGTCACACCAAGGTTGAGGAAGGTCAGCAGAACTTCAAGAGCGGATCGCTCACGCATACTTGAACAGCGCCATGAACCCGAAGTCCATGTGCAGCTGCTGATGGCAATGAAAAAGGGTGAGACCGGGATTGTCGGCGACGAAGTCGACGCTGAGTTCCTGAAACCCGCCGAGCATTACGACATCCTTGATGACACCGGCGGTGGGTCTCCCCGCAATATCCGTCAGTTCAAAGCTGTGGCGGTGCAAGTGCAGCGGATGAATGTCATCGCTCGCATTGCGGAATTTCAAGCGATAACGCCGCCCTTCATGCAACGTATACGTCGGTCGCATGCTCTCCATTGAAAACGCTTCACCGTTCAGCGTCCACTGATTGAATCCGCCGACAGCTGCGTTGCGCTTGACGATCAGCATCTCAATGGTTTCGTCCGGCTCTGCTAGTCGGGCGTTGGTGTTCCCGAAGAGCGAGTAATCCCAATGAAACGGTGGCGGATCAGCCCACTGCGCCTTGCCTTTCCGCCCAGCATACTCGACGACAATACCCATCCCATGACGGCGGTCGTCATGGTCGAGGTCACCCATGACCCATACACCTGGATGACTCATGTGCACGATCGCAGAAATTCTCTCCGCCGTTCCCAGCCATAGCACCGGGACATCCGCAGGCGTCGGCACTGGATTCCCATCGAGTGCCACGACCCGAAATACGTGGCCGGGAAGCGCCAGGCTGCGGATCTCCCCTGCGCTGGCGTTCAAGACGTGAAAAAGCACTCGCTCGCCGTACTTGACCCGGATGGGTTCACCAGCCCCGAGCATCTTGCCGTTGATGGTGAAGCGCTCGTAGCCGACCTCAAAGCCCTTGGCTTTTTCCTTCGCCTCATCGTCCGCGCGCTTACCCAGCTTCTGCAGTTCGGGAATCGGCTCACCTGCCAGGAAGTCCATGGCCATGTCGCCACCCCGGCTCAAGGTCGGCTCGAACTCCTTCATCACCAGAAACACCTCACGGTCATTCGCGCCGGGATTGTTCTTGGGTTCGATGTAGACCGCACCCGCCTGGCCCGTATAGGTCCCCCGGTTCAGGTCGCCGCCCGCTCGAACATGCGTGTGGTAGAAGCGAAAACCCGAGGGCTTCGGTACAAATGCAACTCGCCGCATGCCGTGCGCCGGCACAAAGGGAGTCGCCTCCTCTGATGCACCGTCCACATCGCTCGGGATCATCTGACCGTGCCAGTGCACCAACTCCGGCGTGTCAGTGTCATTCTGGATGTCGACCGTCACGCGCTGACCTTCCTTGAAGCGCAAAAGCGGTCCAGGAAATTGGCCGTTGTACAGCGTGGTCGAGACGATGTGTTCAGGAGACAACTCTGCGAGCCCTGCGGCAATTCGCAGCGTGTAGTCGGCTTTCGGGCCTGCTGGAGGTGGCGACTGCGCGTTCGATGACGAGAGTACACCCATGCTCGGCGCGAGAGCAGCGAGACCCGAAAGCTTCAGAAAGTCACGCCGGGGCAGCGTCGTTTTAGATGGCATGGGAATTTGCTCCGATAACTAGCGACAATCCCTTTTCGATGCCGGACACCAAGGATCTCGGGTGGTTCGACTGAAATTTGGTGTGCTGCGGCCGGCACCGGCGCATGTAATTCGATATAAGCATCGCTCGGCACAGCAAGTTGCCGGACTCTAGCGATCCGAGCCGAAAGCGTGACTCCGGGCGCATCTGGATGAGCTCGAAGTCGAAGCCAGGCTTCACGGACGTGTGCAGGACGGCGTAACTCTCAAGCTTGATCTTTGTTTACATCTGCTCAGCGCGGCCGAAATGGATTCAACACCTTCGCGCCAAGACCGGCTACGTCGCCGTCGTTGCGGGTCACCAGTGTCAGCCGATTGACCGCGGCCGTGGCTGCCAAGAGGCAGTCGATGACAGGAGTCGGTCTCAGAGCGCTCATCCGTCCCCATCGATGGGCTACTGCATTGTCGATTCCAAGCAGGCGGCCGTCGAATGCGACTTCAACCTGGCCAAGCCATTGTTCGAGCGCGGCAGCTTTGTCGGGGTCGCGTACGCGCGCAAGTTCAACTCCCTTGCGGATCTCTCCGACAACGAGCGTGCTCAGAAACACATCCGCATCGGCGATCGAGGCGTACCAATCTCTGACGTGCGGATCGCACCTCTCGCCCTTGCGAACCTCCGAGATGACGTTCGTATCGAGGAGATAGCTCACAGATCGACTTCGCGCCCGAGTTCGCGCGCACGATCGAGATCGATGCCGTCGAGCGGTGCCGACGCAAGCAGCGCTTTCAAGCTCAACTTGGCGGGCGCGGAAAATCGCTGCCGCAAAAGCGCCCGGGCATCGGCTCGACGGCTCGGATCGGTCAGAGCGGCTGCCACACGGCGCACCAGAGGCGCGTCCTCCTTGCGGACGCTGATTTCGACTCGCACGAATCCTGCGCGCGCCTTTCGTGCTCGATGATTGGCGACGGATGATCGCTTACCCATGCAGGCTCCTTACGTGCCGGAAACATTACCGGAAATCACGCACGGTCTCAAGACTTACGCGGACAGGCCGATGCTCGGACATCTGCGCTCCCAGGCCGAGTACACCCGCTGCGTCGCAGTTGGCGCAGGCGTAGCGCCGCTTGGCCAGCAGATCCCTCAATCGCACGCCACCGCACGCTTCGCAGCGCCCGATGCCGACCTCGTCGTGCCGCGCCAACGCCAGCAGTAAAAACCAAGTGTGCTTGAATGAAATGCTCACCGGTGTATGTAGTTCCAGATACGGCTCGTAGGCTTGGCAAAACAAGGTCCCCGACTCGAGCAAGCCGACGCGATACCGTGACTCCAATGCGCCGCTGGCCACGGCCACCAAGCCGTAAATCAGGAACAGACTAGCCAATTGAGAGGCGTGAAACGTCACTTCCAAATTTCTGAAGAAGAACGCCGCCTGCCGAGGCGATTTCCCGCGATGACGCAACACGCCGTGTGCCCCATCGTGTAGCAAATAGCTTCTATAAAGTTTGGTGCTCTGTTCAGATTGTGAAGAATTTAACAGTGCATCTGGAGTTGCCCGGGCGATCCCTGGAGGGGTCGTCCGGCAGCAGTTCGGCCAAACCCGGCCTGTGGCGACGTAATGTTGGATGCCGTAAAGCCGACACTCGTGATTAGTTGGCGGGACGATAGCGCACCATGACCAAGTCGCTCATAGACCGGCAGATCCTCACGGTCCGCACCCCAGCGTTCCGCCTTCCGCTCCTCTCCGTTAACAAGGCCTTATTTGCCAACTCCCCCTCCGATCCCCGAATATAGTCGGAAGAACCCGAGGGAAAACGGCATGCCCGAGCGAGCGGAGGAGGACGCTCAGTTACAGCCGGCAACCGGCCCGCCCTCCATCGCCGAAGCGAAAGTCTTTATCAGCTACGCCTCGCAGGACAAGGCAGTCGCCAACACCCTCGTTGCAGCCCTCGAGTATGCCGGCATCAGCTGCTGGATCGCACCCCGCGACGTGATGGCGGGCACGTTTTACGCGGATGCCATCGTCCATGCCATCGATTCGGCTTCATCGCTTGTGCTGATTCTCTCGAAGGACGGCGCCCACTCTCACCATGTCTTGCGAGAGCTCGAGCGCGCCGCCTCGAAGCGCCGTCCCGTGATTTCCCTCAAGATTGACACGGAGCCACTGCCGGCGGCGTTCGAATATTTCCTCAATACCTCCCAATGGCTCGACGCCAGCGGCGGTCATTTCGAGCGGCAGTTTCCGAAGCTCATCGAAGCCCTCCGCGGCGTGCGAGGTGACGCGCCACAGATCGCTAAAACCCCAGAGTCGACCGAAGCACCGACTTACCCGATCCGAAGAGCGATCGTCGGGGCACTTGCTCTCATCGTCGTGACGGGGATTGCCTACGTTGTCGTCGAGAAGCCCTGGCACTGGAACGAGCGAGCGCATCCGCGACCCGCAAGTTCGAACCCGATTCTCCCGGCTCAGCCACCCCCGCCTGCCGCTTTTGCCCCTCCGCCGCACTCAATCGCCGTCCTGCCCTTCGTGAACATGAGCGGCGATCCAAAGCAGGAGTATTTCTCCGACGGCGTGACTGAGGAGCTTCTCAATTCGCTCTCCCGCTTAAATGAATTGCAAGTCGTCGCACGCACTTCCTCATTTTCGTTCAAGGGCCAGAACGCTGACGTATCCACCATCGCACACAAGCTGAACGTCGGCACGGTTCTTGAAGGCAGCGTGCGACGCGCGGGCAACACCGTGAGGATCACTGTTCAACTGATCGACGGCATGACCGGCTTTCATATTTGGTCTCAGACGTACGACCGAGATCTGACTGACCTCTTGGAAGTGCAGACGGATGTCGCAAGTTCGGTCGCCCAGCAGCTAGAAGTCAGGCTGGTGGGCGATGAGACACGCAAGATTGAACTCGGCGGAACGAAGAATCCGCAAGCGTATGACGCCTATTTGCGAGGCATGCAATTATTCGGAACTTGGGACACGAGCGAGGGAACTCTGCGTACTGCCTTGCGTGCATTCGATCAAGCGATTGGATTAGACGCGCACTACGCGGATGCGTACGTCGGCCGGGCGCGAACGCTCGATGCCATTTCAATCTTCCTCGCCAAACCTAGCGAGTTGGCAGACTTGCGAACGCAGGCGCGTGAGGCGGCGGAAATGGCGGTGCTGCTCGCGCCCCAGCTCGGCGAAGCACATATGGCACTTGCAGTTACTCGAGCTTACGCTCTGCTCGATTTCGCGGGCGCCGCCTCCGAGTTTGACCGTGCCCTGGCGTTGGCGCCGGGCAGCGCGT
>Ga0302320_10019928_pt1 | contig 13427 bp, 12 predicted proteins | sample Bog_T0_3_FD_202130 | JGI IMG/M metagenome (GOLD analysis project Ga0302320, IMG submission 202130) | Peat permafrost microbial communities from Stordalen Mire near Abisko, Sweden - Bog_T0_3 | ecosystem: Environmental > Terrestrial > Soil > Wetlands > Peat | place: Sweden: Abisko, Stordalen Mire...
CTGGTGGACGGCATCCGCCGCGGCACCGACGTGATGATGGCCGGCAAGGTCGCTGTGGTTGCCGGGTTCGGCGATGTCGGCAAGGGCTCGGCAGCCTCGCTGCGGAACGCGGGCTGCCGCGTCATGGTGACCGAAATTGACCCGATCTGCGCTCTGCAGGCGGCGATGGAGGGCTACCAGGTCGTCACCATGGACGACGCCGCGCCGTTGGGTGACATTTTCGTGACCTGCACCGGCAACATCGACATCATCACGCTGGATCACATGCGGGCGATGAAGCACCGCGCCATCGTCTGCAACATCGGGCACTTCGATTCCGAGATTCAGATCGGCGCGCTGCGGAACTTCAAGTGGGAGAACGTCAAGCCCCAGGTGGACGAGGTCGTGTTCCCGGACGGCAAGCGGCTGATCGTGCTGTCTGAGGGGCGGCTGGTGAACCTGGGCAATGCCACCGGCCACCCGAGCTTCGTGATGAGCGCTTCGTTCACCAACCAGGTGCTGGCGCAGATCGAACTTTTCACGGCCAAGCCGGGGCAATATGGGCTTGATGTCTACACGCTGCCGAAGCACCTGGACGAGCGCGTGGCGGCCCTGCACCTGGCCAAAGTCGGCGCGAAATTGACCCCGCTGACGCCGGCGCAGGCCGAGTACATCGGGGTGGATCGTTCCGGTCCTTACAAGCATGACTCTTATCGGTACTGATCTGTCAAGACACAACCATTTAACTGCGCCTGCCTCCGAGTCAGGCTGGCGCGGCTGAGGCGAACGGGCTAGTGAAGAACGCTGTTGCGGGCAAAGAAACCGCGACAGCGTTTTTCTTAGGGAAGGATCGCCTGGATGATGACGATCGACTCTCTAGCCGTGAGTCCGCAGACCAACGCCGTTCGGCGGGCGCTGCAGACCGTCAGGGACGAGAGCGCGGCCGCCGACCTCCTGTTTCTGGAGGTTTGGGAGAGAGAACGGCCACACGACTTGGCGGCAACTCTGCGTTTCAGCCAAATTCGCCGAGCAAACCCCACACTGGCCGCGGAAATCCACGCCGAGTTGGCGGGAGCGTCCGCACGGTAGCGCAAGCGGGGGCGGTTTGCCCCCGCTATTCCGCATTGTGCGGCGCGGCAGAACCGTTCCCCGCAGCGTAGGCCAGGGAAGCACCGTCCACCGCTGCGGTGCGGTAAGACGGATGGCGCAAGCGCTTATCAGTCGATGTCCCCCAAACCCTTTATCCTCATCCCAGTAGCGCCGGCGTAGCTCGCGGCGAGGCGAAGACCGGGTCCAGCGGGCTGCCCCACAGCGTATCGTCGCTGCGTGCCAGCACCATCAGGTCAGGCCCTACCACGGCGCTGATCCGCGAGACTGTTTCGGGTGGCGGCGGGCCGCCTGTGGCGATGATCGAGCGCACATTGGCGTATGGGCGGCGGTCGTGGCGGCATACGGAAATCGCCCGCTCGAGGACCGCAGCGGGCGTTACCAGCACGGTGGCGTGTTCCTCGGCTGTGACAGCCAACACTGTATCCGGCGGCGGATCGGCAAGGATCACCGTTGTCCCTGCCAGCAGTGCGGCTAGCCAGGGCCAGACGGGCGCGCAGGCAACCAACAGTCGGTCGTCGGGTCGCAGGTCGGCGTGCAGCAACAGCACGGCCAGCGGACCGACGAGTTCCGCCGCCAACCAGTCGCGGGAAAGCAGGGCGCGTATCTTCGGCGGCAGTCCCGCCACGTTGCCAGCGAAAAGTTGGTGGCGTGTCCGGGCATGGCGTGTCCCGTCGGCGTGGCGCTGAACCAGCGCTTCCCGCTCCCCGCGGTGGCGAGCGAGCCTAATTGGCCCGGCGGGCAACTGCGCGAAGTCGGATACCAATGCTGCGAAACGGACGGGCTCGGCCGCGGAGAAACGCTGCAACGCGCTCCAGTCGGCGAGGTCCGGTCCCCCCGTGACGCGCAGCCAGTGGAGGAAGGCCCAGGCGTTGGTGGTGACCACGTGCTCGGGGCCAGGTGCGTAGAGCAGCAGGGCGCGGTCACAACCCTGCCCCGCGTCCGGGCGGTTCGGGGTGTCCCGGCTGATTTCGGTCGAATTCATGCCTGACACGCCCTTGATCGCCTGACGGACCCGGGGCTATATGCGCGCTCCCAAACGGTCGGGGCCATAGCTCAGTTGGGAGAGCGCCTGAATGGCATTCAGGAGGTCGTCGGTTCGATTCCGATTGGCTCCACCAACCTCTCCCCAGCCACTTGCTCCGCCGTCGCGCACCCCGTTCAATGCCGACGTTCGTTGAGCAGGGAAGGTGCGCGCATGCCGCAGCTTGCTGGAAGGATTGCCTGGGTCACCGGCGCGGGCAGCGGCATCGGCGAGGCGTCGGCCCTTGCCCTCGCCCAGGAAGGCGCGGTCGTCGTGCTGACCGCCCGGCGCACTGAGAAGCTGGAAGGCGTCGCCCGCCGCATTCGTGATCAGGGCGGCAGCGCTCATGTGCAGCCCGCGGACCTGACCGAGGCGCCGCAGGTGCAGGCGGTCGGCGGCTTCATCCAGGAACAGCTCGGCCGGCTCGACATCCTGGTGAACAACGCCGGCGTCAACATCCGCGACCGGCAGTGGGGCAAGCTGACGCCCGAGGGCATCGATACCGTGGTCAAGGGCAACCTGACTGGCGCGTTCTATTGCGTGACGGTTGCCCTGCCGATCATGCGCGCCCAGCAGGACGGACTGCTCATCCACACCGCCTCGGTTGCGGGCCGGTTCATCAGCGGGATCAGCGGCCCGACCTACACCGCAGCCAAGCATGGAATCGTGGCGATGAGCCACAGCATCAACCTGGAGGAATGCGTCAACGGCATCCGCTCCTCCGTCCTGCTGCCTGGCGAGGTCGCGACGCCCATCCTCGACAACCGTCCCACCCCGGTCACGCCGGAGGAACGTGCGCGCATGCTGCAGCCGAAGGATTGCGCCGACCTCGTCCGCTTCATCGCCTGCCTACCACGCCACGTCTGCCTGAATGAGGTGATGATCACGCCGACCTGGAACCGGTTCTACGTCGCTGCCTTGCAGCGCGGGCAATGAACTGCCTTGCAGCGCGGGCAATGACCCACCCGTAGCCCGGGTCAGTGTGGGCGCGATGAGCCGAAAGGTCCTTCTTCCGGACAATATGGGCCGCAGCGGGATCGACGCGCTGGCGGCGCGCGGCGACCTCGACGTGGTACTCTACCCCGCCACGATTACCCAGCCCGCGTTGCTGCCGCATCTTGCCGATGCGGCTGCGATCGCGCTGTCGGCGACACCCTACGGTCGGACCGAACTGGACGCATCCCCCGTCATGGAGGCCGTGGCGCGTCTCGGCGTGGGCTATGATAGCGTTGACGTGTCCGCGCTGACGGCCCGCCGCGTGCCGCTGATGGTCACCGGAACCGCCAACTCCAGTGCGGTCGCCGAGCAGGCGGTCGCCATAATGCTGGCGCTGGCCAAGAAGAACACGGTCATGGACGGTATTGTGCGCCGCGGCGCGTGGGACGAGCGCTTCCGCGCAGCGCCAACGGAACTCGCCGGCAAGACCCTGCTGGTCGTCGGTTTCGGCCGGATTGGCACGCGCACGGCGAAGCGCTGCCTGGCGTTCGACATGACCGTGCTGGTCTACGATCCCTACCAGGGCCACGGCCGGATCATCGCCGCCGGGTGCGAGCCGGTCGCCGACCTCGATGCCGCCGTTGCGCGCGCCGGCTTCATCTCGATCCATTGTCCGAAATCGCCCGAGACGGTCGGTCTGTTCGATGCGGCCCGGCTGGCACGGGCCAGGCGCGGCGCCGTCATCGTCAATACCGCGCGCGGCGGGATCATCGACGAGGCCGCGCTGATCGCGGCGTTGACATCGGGTCAGATCGCCGGCGCAGGCCGCGACGTGTTCGCGGACGAGCCGACACAAACCGACAATCCGCTGCTCACGTTGGAATCGGTGATTGCCTCTCCACACATGGCGGGCGTCACTGTTGAAGCGGTGGCGGCGATGGCGCAGGCGGCAGCATCCAACATCCTGAGTATTTTCGATGGCACCCCGAACCGCGATAGCGTCGTGAACAGCGGGGTGCTCTGAGCGAGCGCCGGACAGCGTTGCAAGCGTGTTGCGCCAATCACGCGAGTCGCGAAGCGCAGGAGATCCTCATGCCTCAGCCTGAACACATCTCGAAGCTTGGCGTCCCGGACCCCGATGCGCTGGACGAAGATCTCCGGACGATTTGGCGAAAATGTGTAGACAAGCTCGGCTTCGTGCCGAACGTCTACAGCGCCTACAGCCTGAAGCCGCAGCGCCTGCGGAACTTCATGACGATGTATAATGAGGTCATGCTGGCGGACTCAGGCTTGTCGAAGCTTGAGCGGGAGATGGTGGCGGTTGTCGTCTCCTCGGCCAACCGCTGCTACTACTGCCTGGTGGCGCATGGCGCCGCCGTCCGAATGCTGTCGGGTGATCCGGAACTCGGCGAAATGATGGCGCTGAACTATCGGGTTGCGCCGCTCGATCCGCGGCAGCGTGCCATGCTCGACTTCGCCTGGAAAATGACAACCACGCCGTGGCTGGTGGAAGACTGTGATCGTGCTGCACTGCGGGATGCCGGACTTTCCAGCGAGGACATATTCGACCTCGCCGAGACGGTTGCGTTCTTCAACCTGTCGAACCGCATGGCCTCCGCGACCGACATGATGCCGAACCGCGAATACCATCGTGTGGTGCGCGATAACCCACCAACGACGGCACCCGAATAAGGCCGCCCCAAGGGGCCACTGGCCGACACGCTTTGCTCCACCTTGTTAATGATCGCGTCATGCTTTTGAGAACGCCCCAACTTTTTCACCAGGAATCCAGCCTTTCGGGACTGCCCCGTGTCGAGGTCGTCATATTTCCGGCGGTAATAGCAAGTAACCCCTTGCGAGGTCTCAAAGACTCACATACGAAACCTGGATCACAGTTGCGTGTACGGACATGGTGTCCGGCAGCCCACAGGGGACATAGCGCGTGCCAGGCAAGCTTCTTATCGTAGACGACCAAGCTGGCATCACAAAAGTCGTGAGCCTCATTGCCAGCAAAGCCGGCTTCGACACCAGGTCGGTCACCATCTCGGCGGAGGCCACTGAGACGTTCATCGATTTCAAGCCGGATGTCGTCATCCTGGACATGATCATGCCGGAGAAGGACGGGATCGATGTCTTGAACGAGATCCTGCTCACCGGCATTCCATCTCGCTTCATCCTGACCTCCGGGTTTGGCGACGGCTACCTTCGGCTGGCCGAGGGCGTGGCCAAGTTCCACGATGCTGGCCGGGTCAGCATCCTGCGCAAGCCATTCCGCCGCCAGGAACTGACCGAGCTGCTGGAAAGCCTGGCCGGCGAGGTCCGGGCGGCTGTCGCTACGCCGACGGGCTGACGCCGGACAGCCTCAACGCCTCGACGATCGCGTCGGCGCCGAACACGGGGGACATCGTTCCGCCACGCACCTGCTGTTCGGCATTCTCCGCGATGGCGTGAATCGACTCCGTCTGACGCAACGTCTCGCGGACCTTTTGCTCGACCAGCGCCCACATCCATGCGGTGGCCTGTTCGGCCCGCCTGGCTTGCAGACCGCCGGAGGCATCGGCGGCCCGCACTCGTTCGGCGATGGTCGTCCAGATTTCATCCAGCCCGGTCAGTTCCAGCGCGCTGCAGATCATGACGGCGGGCAGATCGTGCGGATCGTGCAGCAGCCCCATCGCGAACCGATACTGCGACGCCGCCAGCGCCGCATTGGTCACGTTGGCGCCGTCGGCCTTCGTGATGACCACCATATCCGCCTGTTCCAGCAGGCCGCGCTTGATCCCCTGCAACTCGTCGCCCGCCCCGGCCAGCATCAGCACCAGAACCACGTCCGTCATGGTTGCGACGGCGACCTCCGATTGCCCGACGCCAACCGTTTCTATGATCATCACGTCATACCCGGCGGCTTCGCAGAGCAGCATCGTCTCACGGGTCTTGCGCGCGATGCCGCCGAGCACTGATCCGCTTGGCGAGGGGCGGATGAAGGCGTTGGGGTCGGCGCTCAGCTTCATCATCCGGGCCTTGTCGCCGAGCACGCTGCCACCAGAACGAACGCTCGACGGATCGATCGACAACACAGCGACTCGATGTCCCGCGGCGGTCAGCTTGCATCCTAGAGCCTCGATGAACGCGCTTTTGCCGACGCCGGGCACGCCGGTGATCCCGATCCGCATCGACCGGCCGCTGTCCGGCATAAGGCGATTGACCAGCGCCTGCGCCATCGCCTGGTGATCGGGGCGGCTCGACTCGATGAGCGTGATGGCCCGCGCCAGCATCGCCCGGTTGCCGGCAAGAATACCCGCCGCAAGGTCATCAACCGAAAAGCCAGATCTCGACCGGGTGGAGGCGGACGCCGGCGAACCGTCTGGGTTTGGCATGGGGGTGACGCTTCCAGTCATGACAAACCGCCAGCCTTTGCTGGGGATTCAGCCGGCCGGTCCGGCGCCCTGGAACCGGTCAAGCCATCGCCGAACGTGACGACCTCATCCGCCTCGTGGGGATGGGCGATCCGGTTGGCAGTTCGGGCTTGAATCAGGCACATCAGCCGGACCTCGTTGGGGGTTGGTGCGCGGTCATGAAGCCGGCAGAGCACAGCGAAGCCGCCGATCTCATCGAATGCGACCAACCGAGTCTATCCCGAACCGACGATTGTGGTCGGTCGCATATTTCCGGTGGCGCTACAACGGCGAGCCGGCAACTCAAAGCCCCTGACGCAGAAGGTCGCCATAAAGCCGCGTGGCGAACAGATCGACGCAGGACGGCGCGTCCGTCACCTCCTGCCATGGGATGACCAGCCCGGAGGAATACCGAAGCTGCCCCGCCCGGAAAACGCCATAGCTCGCTCGCAGGCAGAACGTTCCCGCTTCAAGCCCGGTGAACAGGCGGATCTTGTTCATCGCAAGGCTCGCGAAATCGTGCGGATTGCGCGGCGACCCCAGGTCCACCACCATCACATTTGGCAGCGCCGCCAGAGCGGTGAGCAGCCGCGGCGATAAATCAGGCTGGCCCGGAGCGGCGGACTTCAGGGGCTCGATCCCGACGAGCCACTGGCTGCGCAAACTCGTGCAGCCCGCCGACAGCCATGCGGCGAGACCCAGCATCAGGGCCGGTGCCGCTTTCATCCTGCCTCCGCCGGATCAACGTCCGTCAATACGTTGCGCTCGCCGCCAAGCACGCATCTCATCAGGCCAGTATGAAGGAACCGTTGAACCGGTTGCGGTCGGTTCGGCGGCCCCCGACATCGGACGTGCAGGCCAGCCGGACAGGACTGACGTGATGGGAAGCGAAACCGTGTTCCTCTTCGATCTCGACGGCACGCTGGTCGATAGCGTCTACCAGCACGTACTCGCCTGGAAGGATGCGCTCGACCGCGAGGGGATCGCGCTGTCCGTCTGGCGCATCCACCGCAAGATCGGCATGAGCGGTGGGTTGTTCACCAACCAGCTCCTGCGCGAAACCGGGATGGAAATCAGCGCCGACCGCGTCGATCTGCTGCGGCGCTACCACGCCGAGGCGTTCCTCCGCCTGGCCGGCCAGGTTCGGCCGCTGCCCGGCGCGATGGACCTGCTCGCGACGCTTACCGACGGCGCGGTGCCGTGGGCGATCGCGACCAGCGGGCGCATGGAGACGGCAGCGTCCAACCTCGCGTCGCTGGGCGTCGATCCCGCCGTGACGGCGGTGGTGACCCGCGATGACGTCAAATACGCCAAGCCCGATCCGGACCTGTTCCTGGCCGCCGCCGCGCGGATTGGCGCGAATATTGAGGCCGCCGTGGTGGTCGGCGACAGCATCTGGGACATGCTGGCGGCGCGCCGCTGTCGGGCGCTGGGCGTTGGACTGCTGTCGGGCGGCTACGGTCAGGAGGAGCTGGAGCGCGCCGGCGCCATCCGTGTCTACGAGGACCCCGCCGACCTGCTGGAGCATCTCGATGAGGTCGGTGGAAGGCGTTGATCAGGCGCGGACCGACGCGATCGGTACGGGGTTTGGGCTCACCGTCCCCCTGGCGACTCGTACGGGCCTTCCCGCCACGGGGGCTGGTCCGAGGGCACGATCGCCCGCCCGATCGGCCAGAGTGCGAGGCCGGCCAGTTTAAGGTGCGCCCAGGCAAACGGGATGCCGATGATGGTGATCGCCAGGGCCACCGCTGTCACCAGATGCCCCAGCGCGAGCCACCATCCGGCAACAACCAGCCACAGCAGGTTGCCGACAAAGCCAAGCGGCCCGGTGCCAAGGTCATGCCGTCCGGTGTGGTCCGACCGCAGCACCACGCGCTGCCCGAACGGCAGCAGCGTATAGCCGGCAATGTTAAGCGCCGCCCGGCTCCAGGGCAGGCCGATGATCGTGATCGCCAGCAGGATCGCCGCAATCACCCATGCAACGGCCATCCAAAGACCGCCGGTCACGATCCACAGGAGGTTCAGCAGCAGGCTGAGAGGTGACATTCGGCGCCAAGCTTCCTTCCGAAGGAGCGCGGACGGGGGGTTAGCGGTAGGCCGAGGTCCCTCATCCGGCAAGTGGCACGGCTCCCATGCGCGTCCGAGCCCCGCTGACGATTGCCACCCCTTCGAATCGCGCATACCGGCCGGGTCGCGTATCGCCCGCACGGCGACCTTCAAGACTTGGGCGTCTTCACGCCGTAGCCGGGAAGCCACCACTTCACCGGCTCCGCCCGCGGCTCTTTTGGCTCCGGCGCCTTCGTCGCTGCGTTGGCCGCCTTGTCCAACCCGGTCTTTGCCGTCGCCTTCGGGGCGGTCGTTATCGAGCGGACTTCCTTGGCTGGGGCCGCGTCCGCCGTCTTTGCAGTAAAGACGCCGCTGGCTGCCGAGGCAGCTCGGGACGCCTTGCCCCTCTTCGCGACGGCACTCTGCACCGGAGCGGCGGCGGCTCGCATGGCCGGGACCTCGTGCGGCGGCGGCTTGGTTGCCGACCGGCCGGGGGACGCGGCCCGGCCAGCGTTCGCACCTGTGAGCCCGGCGCCATGACCAGCCCGCTTTTGCGATGTCGTGTTCTTGGCGACAGGCTTGTCGCGCGCCGGCGCCTTCGATCCGGAAGAACCCGCTGCCTTGCCGGATGGCTTGCCGCTGGCACGCGCCGGCTTCGCAGGCGGCTGCCTGGCTGCCTGAATGGCGCCGACCGCCTGGATCGGACTGTCAGCGCCGGCCATATCGAGACCGAAGATGCTCGACAGATCGTCGGTCTCCAGAACGTTGGCGCCGGGCGCCGCCTTCGAGGCGGGCAGCGCCTTCCCGACATGGGCGACCAGGTCTTTCTCGTTCACGGCGCGCAGGCGGAACAGCAGCTCCGGTTCCCGATCCAGCCGCGCGCCGACACCGTACAGCGTCGCCGCGATATGCTTGCACATCCGTGCGCTGTCGGGGCAACTGCAGGAGAAACGAATCTCGGAAGGCTTGGGAAACAGGCCATTCGCCTGCCGACAAATACGCTCCATGACGCCCTTGGAAAGGCGTCCCTGCAACAACTCCACCAGTGAATCGATTCCGCCTGAGCAATCGGCGCAAATCGACTGCCAGTGCGCCGCCGGGACCACGCCAATACTGATCGAGACACGATAGATCGACGATCCACTGACCATCGCCGTGACTTCACGCGGCGCAATCTGCAGGTCGATCACCGAGCCGTTGCGCACATAAGTCCGGCCACGCGGCAGACGATTTTCGTAGTCGCGGTAGCTTTCCAGATTGTCGCACCACGCCTTGCCCCAGAAGGTTGCGGCGATTGTCCGTCCCTCGATGAGTACAGGCGAAACGGCCCGGCCGTTCTTCCGCATCTGCGCCACTTCGCGTGCCGCGGCCCGGCGACGCTGTTCCACCGGAACGTAGGGAGCCCATCCTCCGTAGTAGCGTGACATAGGCCTCAGTCCTTCATCGCGGCGTTCAGATCAAGGGCCACCAGTTGCAGCAGCTCATTGTCGCTGAGCTGCACCAGGTTGATCTCGCCGGCACCTGCCAGCAGTTCATTAGACAGACCTCGCTTCGATTCGATCAAGCGGTCAATTTTCTCCTCGACCGTGCCGCGGCAGACGAACTTGTGGACCAGAACGTTCTTCTTTTGTCCAATACGGAAAGCGCGGTCGGTGGCCTGGTTTTCCACGGCCGGATTCCACCAACGATCGAAATGAACGACATGAGACGCCGCCGTCAGAGTCAATCCTGCCCCGCCTGCCTTCAACGATAGAACGAAGAACGGAACAGTCTCGTCGTCCTGAAATGTCTGCACCGCGGCCTTGCGGTTCTTGACCTCCGTTCCACCGTGCAGCACCAGCCCCGGACGCCCGAACACGCCGCCAAGAAACGACGCCAATGGGGCGGTTATTTCGCGGAACTGGGTGAAGATAAGCATCTTCTCCTGCCGCGCGGTCACCACCTCCGCGATCTCGCGCAGGCGCGTCCATTTGCCGCTGTCTTCCTCCGCCCACGCCCTGTCGCCCAGCCAGTGCGAGGGATGATTGCAGATCTGCTTGAGCCGCATCAGCATCGCCAGGACCAGGCCCTTGCGCTGAATGCCCTCGGCTTCTTCCAGGTTCTTTTCCAGTTCCTGAACCGCCTGCTCATACAGCGCCGCCTGTCTGCGGCTGAGATTGCAGAACGCCTTGACCTCCGTCTTGTCAGGCAGATCGGCGATAATGGTCTTGTCGGTCTTCATCCGCCGCAGGATGTAAGGGCGAACCAGCTCGCGCAGCGGGCCATACGGATTGTGCGGCCGGTCGGCCAATCCCTTCGTATAGCTGGTGAACTGCTTGGCGGTCCCCAACAGCCCCGGATTGATGAAGTCGAAGATCGACCAAAGATCGCCAAGATGGTTCTCGACCGGCGTTCCGGTCAGCGCAATGCGTGCATGGGCTTTCAGCGCCTTGGCGGCTTTGGTCTGCTTCGCGTTCGGATTCTTGATCGCCTGTGCTTCATCCAGGATGGCGAAGCGCCAAGTGGTCTCCGCCAGCGCTGGAATCCGCTGCAGCGAGCCATAGCTGGTGATCGCCAGGTCAAGTTCCGCTACCTGTTCCGGCGTGAACTGCTTCAACTCATCCGCCGTCATAGCCGAGGCATGAACGATTTTCGCCCGCAGCCCGGGGGCGAACCGCTCGATCTCCGCGACCCAGTTGGCGAGCAGCGACGCCGGCGCCACCAGCAGACTGGGCTGCGCCGCGACGCTTCTTTGCCGTTGCACCAGCAGCAGCGACAAGACCTGGATGGTCTTGCCCAGCCCCATGTCGTCGGCAAGGCATGCCCCCAGCCCCAGACCCGACAGCAGGTGCATCCATTGCGTGCCGACCTTCTGGTACGGCCGCAACGTCCCGTGCAACAGCGGTCCGGGGTCCACGCCCGCCCCATCCGGCGAGCGCAGCGTCTTCAGCGTCTCCGCCAGCCAAGGCCCGGCCGTCACGAGCGACCAATCGGCGCCAGCCGCGTCCTCGCCGTTCTCCGTGACCGCGGCGCCCGCCAGCATCCGCGACGCCTCGGCGAAGCTTAGCCCGTCCTGGGCCGCCCGCGCCGCCGCCTCGCGGAATTGCTGCATCGCGCGTTCCAGCCGTTCGCGGTCAACCTCAACCCACTGGCCGCGCAACAACACCAGGGTGTCGGTGCCGGCGAGCAGCGTCTGGAATTCCTGCTCGGTCAGGGGCTCGCCTTCGAGCGAAAATTCCACCCGGAAATCGAGCAACCCGTCCAGGCCGAGCACCGATGGCCGGCGCGCCCCGACCGTCGCCGTGACTTTCGGGCGCGGCGGGCGGTTGGCGCGCCAGGAGGCCGGCATGCGCACGACCACGCCAGCGCTTTCCAGATCCAGCACGCTGCTCAGCAGGCGCGAGGCTTCGTGCGGGCTCCAGCGCAGGGGGTGGAAGATATCCCCCCCGTCGATCATCGGCTTGAGCCAGGCGCATGTCTCGGCAGCGCGCTGCACCGGCACGAGCAACGACAGCAGCTTGTCCTTGTTGGCTGCGCCGGCGTACTCGCGCAACGCCTGGCCGAGCGGCAGGTGCCGGGCGGTGGCCTGCGCCGAAAGCTGCGTGGTGTAGGTCGCCATGAAGGCGAACGGCAGCGATGGGTCGTTGCGATTTTCCGCCAGATTGAAATGCACCCGCCCGACCAGGTTCCAGGCTGGATTCAGGCCCTTCAGAAAGCTCTGCAAGTCGGACCTGGCCGCGGCCAGCGAAGCCGACAGTGCCGCACCCATTTCGGACCACGCCGTTCGCAGCACGTCCTGGGTCAGGTACTCGGCCCCCGCCATCATGGGTGCGGTCAGCACCAGCGTGGTGAGTTCTCCTTCGGACGGAGCCGCCACATCTGGGACCGCCGACGGACCGCTGTCGGCGCCAGTCGATTGAAGGCAGACGGATGCCACGTAGCGCGCCGCAAACTCGCGCCACCAGCCAAAAGCGGGCGGAAGGATGCGTCCGACCTCGCCCGCGCCGAGCTGCAGCAGCCCGTGTCCCGTTCCTTGGGCGAACGCCTTGCCGATGCGCGCCGTCGTCGCCTGGTCCATCGGCAGCGCGTCGGATGCCTCCTCGACGACAAGATGCCCGTGCGGCGTCAGACGCAGGCAAAGAGGTGACATGGCGGTATCGCGATCCCTTCGTTGGACGGTGGTCCGGGTCATAGAGCCTGGTCGCGAGGGGGTCACCGGGGCCGGCTTTGGTCCAGGTGCCCATGAGCGCGGTCGCCAAGGTCCCACGCTTCGATGACGCGTCGCCCCCCGCGGCCAGGGGAAATCGTCCCCTACGAATCCGCCCATTGCTCGCGGCGCTGTGTTGCGCGGCCCCCCACCCCATGCTAGAGGCCCCCGCCGGTCAGGGCTGCCGGTTTTGGCTCACGCCCGCGCTCGCGCGCGGCCTCGACATATGGAAGAACCATCGTGGCCCCCAGTGGGACAGCGACTACCAGCACGACGATCGCTTCCGGCGGCGGCCTCGTCGATCGCTACGCGGCCGCGCTGTATGCGTTGGCCGAGGACAACAACGCGCTCGACGCCGTGGTGTCCGATATGGACGGCCTCGGGCGGCTGATCGACGAGAGCGCGGATTTCCGCCGATTGCTCGGTTCGCCCCTGATCGACGTCAACCAGGCGCGCCAGGCCGCCCTTGCCGTCCTTGAACAGGAAGGCTTCGGCAAGCTGGTCCGCGACTTCGTCGGCGTGATCGCCAACAACCGTCGGCTCAACCACCTGCGCCAGATCGCGCAGGCGTTCGCCGCCCTGGTGGCGGAGCGCCGCGGTATCATCACCGCGCATGTCGCCTCCGCCCATCCGCTGAACGACGTCCAGCGGCAGCAACTCCGCGCCCGCCTCATCGAGGCCGGGTTCGGCAACGTGAATATCCATGAAAGTTTGCAGCCCGAGCTGCTCGGCGGCCTTGTGGTCCGCGTCGGCGCGC
>Ga0302320_10019932_pt1 | contig 13426 bp, 23 predicted proteins | sample Bog_T0_3_FD_202130 | JGI IMG/M metagenome (GOLD analysis project Ga0302320, IMG submission 202130) | Peat permafrost microbial communities from Stordalen Mire near Abisko, Sweden - Bog_T0_3 | ecosystem: Environmental > Terrestrial > Soil > Wetlands > Peat | place: Sweden: Abisko, Stordalen Mire...
TTAAGAATTCCAATTTTTTTATTATACGTTATATTATTCTAAAACTAAAACTTGGAATAATGTAATGTCGGTTGTGATTGATAGTTCAAAGAACTAAAACTACCATATTTCTCATCTTCTGTTTTGTTAAATAACACATCATAATCCAACCCACCATTGAAATTGTAATTCATTAAAGCATAGTCCTGATCGAGGAAATATTGTCTCTTTTTGGTATTGGTTGAAGAGGTCTGAGCTCGACTTATCGGCATGATTGTTGAAGTAGTTTGGTTGACAGTTTTTAAGGTTTTTCGGCTTTTCATTGATAGAACTTTATTTTTGATTTTGAAATTGTTCTGTTTTTCTGCTTTTTGGTATATTGGATTATAGCCTTTATCTTTTTAAAGGAATACTTTGTAAAAATTTTAAATCAGGAGAAAAAATTATTACCTGTGTGATATAAATTATAAATGGTTTTTTCCTTTTGGGTCTTCAATTGTTGTTGGAATTCTAAAATTGGCTCACCCATATTATTCTTTTTTTTATCCACTTGAGGAAATAGAAAAATTTTAATTAACTAAAAAAATTACGTCTTTCTATTTGGTCTTTTTGCGAGGAAATCTTCAACATATTTTTTAAATAAGTATCATTTTCAGCTTGGTTTTGCATAAACTTGCGAATTTGAAGCTCATTTTTTTGGTTTTCTTTTTTATCATTTTCCTGGATTTTCCCCATCAAATCACTTTTGATAATATTTCTGTTTTCTTCGAAAATGTCACCTTCGCTTTTTTCTTCATCTTTCTTGGGCGAAGATTCATCCAAATTGAAATAATGCGAGGGTTTATAATTGTTAGAATAGGAAATTTGTTCAAAAGTATCGTTTTTTTTCAATGAAAAGTCATGATTCTTTTTCTCTTCATCGCTGCTGGTGGAATTTTCGGTCATTATTTTTATTTTATCTATTTGTTTTTTCTTGTTTTGTAAATTGAAGCTGCTAAGACATTCGCTATTTTTTCTTCCAAATGATTTCATTCGGGCAGAATGAAGTTCCGCATCTGTGAGATTTTCCTTAAATCTTGAAATTTCATCGAAAATATGGATAAAATTTTCAAAAATATATTGAATTTTCCGATTCTGAACCTCATAGGCTTTGCTCTTTAATTCATCGAACTTTTCCACTATTTTATCACTATTAGCACTATATTTGTTATGGATCGATTTGAAGAATTGGGCGATCAAATCCATATTGAGAAAGCAGCCCATAGCCCTTTCGCTTTTTAACAAATTATAGAAAGATCGCAAATTTCTTAGATCTGATGTCAAGGGGAAATATTGGCCGAAACTGGCAGTGATTTTATCGAAATTTATGTCATTTATGGGTGCCATGAGTGTGTTATCCTTTACTTTCTCATTTTTGTTTTGATTTTGTTTCTTGTTGATAATTTTCAATTTGATGTTTTCGCATAATTTCGTCAAGCTATTAGGTGCCAGATGTTCCCCAACTTCCGAAATCAACAGAATGATATCTGATAGGAGAAGAATTTTCGAGGAGACATTTAAATATGCAGAAAAAACGAACTTTTCGTTTTCGAAAGTCTCCTCTTTTATTTGTTCTATTTCATTTGTTGTCAATTCAGAAACAGGCAAAACATCCTGTTTCAATCTATTCACAGTTGTCAATTGTGAATCATAGAAACCTTTCAGAATCCCTGCGTTGAGGGAATAATAATCAGATTCCATATGGTTTTCTTCAGTAGGTGTTTCTGTTGAGATGTTCTTTGACAAAAAAAAGAAAATTTAATGAAAAAAATTCAATTAATTTACAGAAAGTAGATCGGAATTTTTTTTTATCAAGATGTCAGAAGTCTTGCTTTCTCGTTCCAATTCGCAAGTTTTCAAATTTTTCTAACAATTCATGAATTTTGAAATAATTTTAAATATAATTTTACCAACGCCATAATTTCCTCATACTGCGTGGACAAAGAATTTGATTGAATGATCAAATCACTATAAACCTTACTGATCTTTTGAACCAATTCATCCAATTTTTCATGTTCCTGATGGAATTCAAAAATGGTTCTTACTACCGATAATCTTTCATTCATGTCGACCTCTAGTTTAATTTTTTTAGGTGAAATAGTTGAGATTTTCTTAGTTCTTTTCTTAAATGAAGAAGGTCTCTTTATTGGAGATCTCTGGCTTCCGCCTCCATCTGAAATTTTTGAAAATGAGCGATTTTGTGATGAACAAACCCTTTCCACATTGAGAATTTCTTCCTTTGGATTGCTAAATTTCTGGATTTCCTCATTCAGAAATAAGTTTTCGCATTCTTGGAAAAAACCAATGTATTCCTTCACATAAAAAGCTTCCATTTTTTGATCGTTTAATTTCGCCTCCTGGTATTCAAGGTCGGTTAACTCTTTTTCTGTTTTAGCAAGTCTCATTTTCGCATTCTACCAAAATCATGAAGAAAAAATTAATAAAAATATTATGTTTGAAATATAGAAATTAGTAAAAATAATCAATATTTTTTTTTTGAAATTTACATCGATTTGAAGCAGAACTTTTGATAATTCCGTTTGTTCCTTTTCAATATCATGTTTTTCCTGTTGAATAATAGTGAATTTCTGCTTGAAAAAATCGTTCTCAACGGTTTTTATATTGCCCATTTCTGTTTTTATATTATTTAAATGCAAAAGACTCAATTTTTTCTTTGTTTTGGCGTTAAATAACAATGTGTTGATATTATTGAACCGTTTGAAGGTCATTCGTTTGGCAAAATTGAGGTCATTCATTAGGAATAGCATTTTCTTTTTGCTGTTTTCTAATTCGATTACTTTGCTTTGAATTGAAGTTTTATTTATTATTTCAGTTTCTATATTATGCTTCGTATCGTTGATTTCACGTTCTATTTCAAGCAATTTTTTCTTTAACGACTCAGGATTATTTTCTTTCTTATAACTGATCGTTTCCAGAATCTTATTTTTATAAAAACTTTTCGTAAAACTGGTGTTATTGGCAGTGACATTGGCTTCTTTTTGGAAGTTTTCATCCATGGAAAGTGCCGAGGAGCGAATAAAAAAATAAGTGTTTTCTGTTTGGAACAGTTTTTCTTGCTTTTGGGCTATTGACCGTTTTAAATCGTTCAAAAGGTTTTTGAAATGAATATCGTTGTCGGATTTTATTGTTAATTCATCAAATTTTAGCTCGTCTTGCAATTTATCGAATTCGTTTTTGATTAGTTCCTTCTTTCGATTAAGACTATCTAAATATGCTTGTCGACGCAAACTTTCTTCATCCTCCTCTTTTATCTTATGTCGATTGTACATTTTACAAGAAAAATAACTATAATTTTGATTTTATTGTTTTTTTTTTAGTTTCCCTGGTTTTTTTTTTCTTAATTTTCTTATTTTTGTGTTTATTTCAAAAATATTTTTACATTTAACAAAAATTCATTTTCATCGGAAGCAAATTTACTTTTTTTTTCTTTTTTTTTTAAATTTTCAAAAACTTAAAAAATTATTTGAGTTAATAAATTTCAAATTTTGTTTTGAACAAATAAAAAACTGAAATGTTCAAATTCTTCCGATTTGCAAGTCTTCCTGTTCGAAACACATTCGTTTCTACCCAATTCTTTTCCTTTTCATTGAAAAATATTGATTTCCAAAATTTTTATCCAATTATAAAGGATTTGAAAAACTCGGAAACTTTTGAGTTCAAAATGCTTCTAGAAAATATAGAAGGAAATCGTCTTCTTTTTGATCTTTCGAAAACTCATACAATTCAAGATCTTTTCAACAAAATTTTAGAAAATCTACAATTTAAATCTTTGAAAGCCTATTCTTTGGATAAAGTTGAGCTTTCAAACATGACTCCGATTTCTAATTTGGAAAGATCTAATTTTTACATTTTGGCTGATGATCACCATCTTTTCAAAATAATTGATACTAACAATGAAAGTCTTAAATTTCCAAATGAAATTGAGAAATATTGCGAAGACTTGAACATTTCGCATTTGCAGAAAAAAATAATAAGCAATTATTTGAGTCGAGTGGACATTTTGAATGAAATGAAATTCGGGTTCAAAGTTTTCGAAAAAGACAATGATAACAACAACAAAATGATTGAAAAGGAAGAATTACTTGTGAATCTTATCGAGGCCTTACCAACAAATAGAATCAACCTCATTTATGACGAAAACGCCTTACAAAAGAAATACTTCAAATTAAAATCAGAAGTGGACAATTTGCAAAGTCAAAAAAAACAACTTGAACGATATGTATTTTCAAATTTATCCAATATTTTTCATTTATTTTATTTATAAAGGCTCATAAAATGGCCAAAAGAAAAATGATCCTAGGTTTATTTGCTTTGTTCGGTAGTTTTTGTATTTTATTTCTCTAATCTAAAATTGAATTTAGGACAATTTGGTTTTGTTGGGTATGGAACTTATGTAGTCTATTCTTGGGATATCATAGAACCAATGGTCTATTTCATTGGTTTAGGGACATCAATATTGTTGGGGTTGCAATATTTTAAGATAAATGAACAATTTAGCAATACTTCTTTTTATGAATATCTGAAGAAGAAAGATTTGGCAAAACTTTGCAACAAAGTCTCTTTTGATTTGAAAACGTTGGAAGATAAAGAACATGAATTAGAAAACCTTGAAAAGATCATCAAATCCAATTTTCTAATGAACCTTTAAAGCAAAAATCGCTTATATAATTTAAATCTATTTTATAAAACTTTGAAATTGAGAAAAAAACGTTAATTTTTGGATTCTTGGGTTTCAAGATTGTTCTCAACGATTAATTTAGATTTCCTTTGGAAGATTTTTGCCTTGAGGTTGGGTTGATAAATTTTCACATAAAAAACCAGAGAAAGCAAGCCACCGAGTAGAGGACCAATGAGAAAAATCCATACATTGCTCATTGAATAAGATCCCCCTTCTATAATAGAATTCGAAATTTGTATGCCTAACGCTACTCCTGGGTTTAAAACTCCTCCAGAATGAAATGTAAAAGTCCTTCCCATTACAAATCCCATAACTATTATAAGAGCACCCCAGACTCGATCATTTGTGAATTTGGTTTGTGTGTTCGTCTGCACTAAAACAAAAGAAATAAAGGTGAAAGTTCCCAAGATTTCCCCGAAAAAATCTGCCAACAGCCATGAAGAATCATGATAGAGATATATCGGAGATATGAAATCTTCTAGAACTAAAAGACAAAATAAACCACTACATATCCCACCTATAATGTGAATTAAAATATCTATAAGTCCTGAACGAATGCTTATTCTACCCATAGATCTAGGCTTCACCATGGAAATCAAAGTAATGGCAGAGTTAAAATAACTACCAGTCAGATCAGATATTAAAAAAAGAGGGGCTATCAATGACATTCCAGCCAAATAGTTGTTTCGTTGACTGCAAAGGAGACCGTAGGTCAGAGCCATCGTGCCCGCGAATTCCAAAATTATAAGCCGAAAGGCTTTTTGAAAATTGAAAATTTTTTTAATATTTTTGTCTGCTTCATCCATTTTGCATTTAAAACCAGATAAATTTGAAAAACTTGAAATTTTTCTTTTAATTTTTTTTTTATCATGAATAATTTCGAACCAATTGAAAAGTATGAAGGCAATTGGAATAAATATTATGACCCACAAACCAAACACCATTATTTTTTCAACTCCATGACCCAGGAATCAACTTGGTTAGAGCCTCCAGCCCTAAAAAATTTAATCCAAAATAATCAGGAAAAGTTAACTCAAGAATCCAAAACAAAAGCAAATTATGTTTTTGGTCCATGCAAAATTTGCAGGGGATGGGGTTTCGAATTAGTGAATGAAGAATGTGGGTTTTGTGATCATTGTTCAAGGAAAAATTTAGCAGAACCTAAAACAAGCAATTTGGTGTTAAATGAAGAGAAGGAAAAAGAATATGAGAAATCCTTTGAAAACAACCCCAATAAAAAATTAAATGAACTGAAAAAGAAACAACAGGAAAAATTAGAAAAAATGTTTGAGTCAAAAATTTCCAAAGAAATCAACAAAAAGGAACTCAAAGAAAAACCCAAAATTTTAGAACCACCTTCATTTTTGAATTATTCAATGAACAAATTAAAAAAACCGAAAAACTCTTTGAAAAGAAAAAATGATGAGGCTTTTGACCCCATGGATCCTTCAAGCTATAGCGATGCTCCTACAGGAAATTGGTCAGATAGTTTAGCTTCGTTGACCAAAGCTGCGGATGAAACAGCAACAGGACCTCTTTTTCAATCCAGACCTTATCCTAATCCTGGAGAAGTTATCAAAACAATGAAAAAGAAAACTAAAATGTTTTAATAAAACATTGTAAAATAGTATGAAAATTTGTAAAATAAAAAATTGAAAAAAAAAAAAGATAAAAAATGTCGAACCTAAATAATAAAATATTGAAAAAAAAACTTTGCAAAATATGAAACCAAAATATTTAAGTAAAAAATTTGGAAAAAAGAAGAAAAGAATAAATTTTGCAACTAAAAAACATTTAAAAAAAAAATGCATTGATTTTATTAATTATTTTAATAAATTTTGGAAGAAAAACTAAATTTTTTCAGAAGTTGTTAGAGGAATAAATTCCTGTTTAAATTTCTTTATTTTTTTGAATACAATAAACCCTTTAAAATTAATATGGAATCGAATACGAAAATAATTGATGAAATTAACAAGGAGGAGATTTTTACTGAAGCCAAAGATATAAAATTGGATCCCAATGCAGTCTTTGTTGAGTTCAATTCGACCATTGCTCTCGAAAAGCTTTTGAATATAAAAAAATTGACCATGGCTGAAAAGTTTATATTTTTTTAATAATGAATAAATTAAGTTTTTTGCAAGACTTTCGTACGCTAAACATTTGGGGGAATTATTGGAGACGATCGGAGATGAATTGTTAAAAAACCTGAAAAAAATCTTGGAAAATTTCGTAAAATTCAAGTAATTCCTTATATCTGATAAATTTTACAGTTAATGGAAAACAAAGAAGTTCTCCAAGCTCTTTTGGATCAAATTCCAATAATTTTGATTTATTTGAACAGGGTAATTTTTTTTAAAAGTCTTTTTGCAATTAATTTCAAAAGATTTCAAATTACAAAGAAATTACAACATCAATCATTCCAACCCTTTCAGTTTTAATTTCAAATGAGGATATGGGCATCAAAACACATGCTGGGGAAATAATTGGCGATTTAATCAAGATTCTAAGTGAAGAAGATCGAGGAAAATACATCCTGACTTTAGTATTGAACATGGCACATGATGATACAAATGAGAATAATAGGATCGTTGCAGTTCAAGTTAATTTTTTTTTTTTTTTTTTTTTAATTCCCTTTCATATTTTATTTAGTTGTTAAGCTCAATGGCGAGTTGTTTCGGTAAAGATCTCTGTGAACAATTTGTCGGATTGGAAATTTTATCTTTGGGAGATGATAAAGAAATCAGAGTCCGAAAGGAAGCCATCAATAATCTTGCCAATATCGCTCAAGTGGTTTCTGATGGATTTTTCAAAGAACGTTTGCTGCCTTTTTATTTGAAGTAAATTTTAAGATTTTGAGAAAAAAACATCTTAAATTTTATTTCATTGAAGAAAAGTCAATGATAGCTCTTGGATTGTGCGCAAGGCTTGTGTGGAAAATATCGTCATAATATCTAATATTTCCGAAACTCCGATTAGAGAAAATTTCTTGACACAAGTTCTGCTAAAATTATTGAAAGATACAAACAAATGGGTGAAAATCGCTGCTTATAAATGTTTGGGACCATTTATTTCAACTTTAGCAGGAATGTCCATTTCTGAAAAATTATTTGAAAATTATTGCCAAATGACCACATCTTCATTGAATTCTTTAGCTTCTGATAATGAAATTATGAGTGCTTGTTCATTTTATTTCCCAGCAGTTTTAGCGGCTTTTGGAGCTGAAAAATGGCCGGCTATGAGCAAAATGTTTTATTTGCTGATAAAAAAACCTCCAGAAGTAAAAAAAATAAAAATAAAATTATTATTTTGAGATTTTTTCTTTCTAGGTTAGAAAAGCTTTAGCTTGTTCTTTACATGAAATTGCCTTGATTATTGGGCCAGAAAAGGCAGAAAAAGATCTGATTCCAATATTAGAAGCAATTTTGCAAGATCACAGTTTGATTATTTTATTTTTTTAATTTTTTATTTTTTGTATATTTTTTTTTATGAACTTTTTGTTTAAAATTCTATATTATTTGATTTATATAGTTGACGATGTCAAATTTGGAGCAATTAAAAATCTTGCGAAATTTTTGGAAGTGTTTTCAAATGAAAAAAGAGAACATTTTGTGGATGTATTTTTAAATTTGCAGGTAATTTTTTTTTTCTTTTCAAAAAATGATTTCATCATTAGCCTAAATTATTTTACCCTATAATTTTTTAATTTAAAAGAAAGATCCAAAAAAATGGAGAATACGTGAATTGATTGCCAATCAAATCAAAAAATTGGCGACCATCTATAGTTCTGATATCATCTTGCAAATAATTTCCCCAATCAGCTTCAAATTATGCACCGATCCTGTTAACATTGTTCGTGAAAAGGCTTGCAAAAAAATTTATTCCGTTGTCTTGAGTCTGAAGCCGCCTTACCAGGAAATTGTGGTTGAAAATATCAAAGGATTTTTTGTTTCGAAAAAATTCAACTTACGTCAATCGTAATAAAATCTTTTTTCTTAATTTTTTCTTAATTAATTCATTTTGCTGCTTTTTGGGTTCACATTCGCGTTAGCTTTCTCATCATGGTCGGAAAAATCATGAAATATCCGGAAATCTTCAAGCAATATTTTGTTGAAAACTTTATAGAACTCAGCGAAGATAAAGTGCCAAATGTCAGAATTACGTTGGCTAAAGTCGTTAAAAAACATTACATCAAAAAAGGCAATGAATTTTCAACGAAATATATTAAATTTGATTTGTTATTTAGGGAAAATGATGGATGATCCTGAAATTGTGAAACTTGTGAAGAAACTAAAAAATGATAAACAAAGAGATGTGAGTGACATTGTGAAGGATATTTTGATTCCTTGTTCTGAGGAAAAAGAAAAGATTTTTGAAGAAATCAAATTAGAGGATCAGGAAAAAAGTCCAGTGATGATTCCAAATGGAACGGTTTGCTAAATTTAATGAAAAAATGAACTTTTTTCCCAAAAAAACAATTTTTTTTTTTTCAAAAAACAAATCTGATCGTTTTTAAGAAAAATCAATTAAAATAATTTTGATGATTTATATATTATGTCAAATTTTTGCAAAATACTACTCTTTTAGTCAAATCTGATATGCGAATATTATTTAAACAAAAAAATAAAAAGAAATTAATAATTTCAAATTCAAGATTCTTAAACTAAGATAGTTCGTTAAGAAAATGGACTCTACAAATAATTTTACCTACGGTTCAGAAGAAATTGATTTCTTTCCAGGCACAGAATATTCTGAGGCTGAAGAACGCATCGTTTCTTGGCTTGAAACCAAAAGCATCACAACGAGTGATCCTTTGCAAAAGAAGGATAATTATTATTTGAATTCCAAAAGAAAAATTGACAAATTGAGGTCTCTTCGCTCAATTAGCAAGTCAACTGACTCCGAAACATCAATGGACTCACTTAGTTCTCTGATGAGTGTTACAAGCCTTGAGAAAAGAAAAAGTGCGCAAATAATCTCAGAAGAACCCAATTTTTTAAAGGAAAGTATCACCTGGAAACTGAAAAACAGAAGACGAACTGCAGGGGGTGAAAACATTGGTGAGGCCTTGGATTTGATGACCTATTCAATGACAAATAATATTTGATACTTCTTATCATATAACCATTTTTTAAGATATATTACAATATAAAATTTAAAGTATCGTATATTCTATGCAGCAAAGCATTTAGTAATAAACAATAAATGAAAAAAAAAATGGTGTTTGAATTTTTTTTCTTTGTTTTTTGTTTTTCTCACAAAAAAATGGACTATTTTTAAGGTTAGTTCATCCAAAATTTTAAGAAGCACATAAATAAATTTATAAATCAATATTTAATTATAATTTTTTCTAAGTCTTTCTATAAAAAATGATCGATTCGATATCTAATGATGATCTCGTCAGTCCATTTCCAATGCAAAAGCAATTTTTCATTCCAACAAATCCTGGAGAGAGAATTCAAGATCATTATGACCTTTCAAAATTATTAGTATCAACATTTTTCCATTTTTTCAAATAATCTTTAACTAAATAGGTCCTTGGTGAAGGATCTTATGGAAAAGTAGTGAAAGCTATGCGGAAGGGTAAATGTCACCTGAGAGCAATCAAAATTATTTCAAAAAGTAAAGTCACTGACCCTGAGAAATTTAAAACTGAAATCGCAATTCTGAAGGATCTGGTAATTCCATTATTTCAATAAATTTCTGACCTTTTTTAGGATCATCCGAATGTCATCAAACTTTATGAAATTTATGAGGATGCAGAAAACATCTATCTAGTCATGGAATTGTGTCAGGGAGGAGAACTTTTAGAACGAATGAGATCAAGAGAAATTGAATATTTCAAAGAAGACGAAGCCCGAATTGTCTTTAAACAGATAATATCTGCCATAAATTATTGCCATGCCAAAAAAATCTGCCATCGGTTACATTTTTTTTTCTTTAATATTCTAGAAAAGGTTTTAGGGATTTAAAACCAGAAAATTTCCTCTACTCAACCAAAGAAGAGAATTCCCCAATTAAAATAATCGATTTTGGGCTTTCGAAGATTTTTCATCAAGACAGCAAAACCGAAATCAAGAGCATTAATATGAAAAGTCTCAGTGGAACCGTAATATTTCTATAACTGTTAAATTTGCTTAAATAATATTTAATATATTTTGGAAAAAAAAGATGGCCTTTTTGGCTCCGGAAATACTTTCCGGGTCTTATGATGAAAAAGTTGATATCTGGTCTGCCGGTGTTATCCTTTATTATATGTTATGTGGCTATTTGCCTTTTCTGGGTGATGGTCCTGAAGTTCTAATTGCGATAAAACATCTGGATTACAATTTTTATGGTTGATAAAAAAAATAATTTGATTTTTTATTAAATTAATTTATAAAAATATTAGGCCCAGAATTCAAAGCAGTTTCAAATGAATGCAAAAATTTGATCAGATCTATTTTGACAACTGCTGATAAAAGAATCACTTTGGAAAATTTGATGAAAGATCCTTGGTTGTATCCTCAATCAATTGGAAGTCCCAAAAAACAAATGATAAATCTCAATCTAAGCATTGGACACCGAATTTCTAAATTCAAATCCTACGGCAAATTAAAAAAATCATTATTGTGCTACATAGCTTCCCAACTCACCGAGCAAGAAATTGGAGAACTTAGGGAGGTTTTTTTGGCTTTGGCTGATAAAGATGGCAGAATCACTTTTACCCAATTTGAAAAAGCTTTCGATAATGCCAAATTTATGAATAAAGAGAAAGAAAGCTTAAAGTTGGCTTTTGAGGGAATGGATGTTAATCAAAAAGGGATGATAGATTACACAGGTTGAATTATAAATATATCAAAATAACAATAAGAATAAATTATGTTTTGATAGAATTCTTGGCTGCTGCCATACCTGAGGAAATCTATTTGAAAGAAGATAAAATAAACTCCGCGTTTTTAATGTTTGACAGAGATAAGACAGGGAAAGTCTCAAAAAATGAATTAAAAAAAACCTTAGGAAGTATAGCCCAAAAAAAAATTTGTTATTAAATTATTTTAAGAACACGTATATTACGAATCAAAGGAAGACACTTATTGGGAAAAAATAATGGAGGATTCTGATCATAATAAGGATGGTTATTTGGATCCGGAGGATTTCATGAGTGTCCTGCAAAAGGATTAGAAAAAAAATGAAAATACATCTATTTTTAATTTATACATAATTAAGAAACTTTTTAACATTCTTTCTATTATTGTTAATTATAAAGGAGAGTCAAACCTGAAAATGCAAAAAAAAGAATGGAATTGAAAATAAATTAAAAATAAAAAATATTTTTTTTCTTATTTTTAAAATAAATTACCATAAAAAAAAATGACAGAAAAATTAAAAATTAAAAACGACTTTTGTTAATTAATTAAACTGAGAAAAATTCCTTTATAATTAAATTAAAAAAACAGAATTTGATTTCGCAAAAAATAAAGAAAATAAAATATTAGAAAACCATAATTTTAAAATATACCAAAGCTAAATGAAGCTTATTTTAATTTTTTCTCTATTTTTCTCAATTTTATTTCAAAAAACCAGTCCCATCCTCCAAAAAAGCCGCAACTGTCCCAATTGTTCTTCTCAGATTTCCCTCGGATCCACTAAAAAAATACCCGTATATGTTCCAATTCCTGTGTTTACGCTCTACCAAATCCCGATTCTTCATCATTATCCTTTGAATCAAATTGTGCGTCAAATGACTCCCATTCCAATTGAAATTCCCATAGAACATCGTATCAATCGACCATATGCAGTTCCTATTCCAGTTGAACAAAAAATTCTCATACCTCAACCAGTGCCTTATGGAGTTAAAGTCCCAATTCCAGTCCCAATTCAAAATAATTGTGTGGATTGTGGGAATAATGCAACTGACAACAAAAACTACACTGATAATAAGAATTATAGGAATTTAAGCGTTCAAATAAATAATTTGGTGCAACAGAGCCTGAAGGCAGATTTTGACAGGTTGAATTTAGGACAAAATATGAATAATGCCAAGGAATTTGATGTTAACGATTTGCAGGATATGCTTTTGAAACCGGAAAATTCGACAAGCAGTCGTGTTAAATTTTTAAATAACACTGAGATAAGAAAAAATAAGAACGACTAAAATTTTTTTTTTATAAATTTTTTTTCTTCATTTTTTCTTTAATTTTTTTTTTTTCCTTAAATTTTTTTCATTTTTCAAAACAAAAAAATTATTTGAAATACATTGTAAGTTCATAAAAAACTAAAAAATAAAAAATACAAAAATGATCCATAATGATACTAAAATTCAACACAATTTTTCATATATCTGCCATCCATCCAAAATAACGGAATTTGTAATTTCGTTCATCAGTATTATATCGAATCAATTCATCCACATCATTTTCAATTTCCCAAAAACTGCTTTTTTCAATTCTGTTCATCATGAATATCAAGTCATCTTCTTCCAAGCAATTCACCAAAAATTCACGGAAAGCCCATTTGTTCTGACTGAAAAAACGATAAAGTTGGACGAAATAAAATCTAAAGATGCCCATTCCCTTAAAAACTCCAAGAGTGTCTAGAAAATTCTTCGTGCATCGAAAATTAGTTATATCAGGAATTTCATGGTGTCTTCCGATTTCCGTAATATCATTATAGTCTATGTGATACAAACTACCATTTTGCTTATTGATGAGGATGTTTTCAAGATGTCGA